>Ga0228711_1007470_pt1 | contig 15824 bp, 8 predicted proteins | sample MedpolnodulmetaG_2_FD_177996 | JGI IMG/M metagenome (GOLD analysis project Ga0228711, IMG submission 177996) | Root nodule microbial communities from Medicago polymorpha collected in Santa Monica, California, United States - brown nodules | ecosystem: Host-associated > Plants > Roots > Nodule...
TATATAAACATGTCCTTTTATGTCATTTTATACTTATCAGCCACTTCAACAGCTAATTTTATCAAACACTTCAATTTTAATAAACCATCTTTTCAGCTATTAGCTATCAGTTATAAGACATCAGCTATAAGCTAGTTTTTCAGCTTTCAGCTAGCTTATAGTTTTTCTTACCAAACACACCCCACATGCGTTCATAAATTTTGTTCCATTCCAAAACCTAGAACACACATAACATGCAATTTCTTCTTCATTCTTCTTCCCATCTTGATTGTTCAATTCTCTCGTTCCAGAATTGTCGTCGTTTTCAATTATCGTGAGAATCGTTGTCGTCCTTTTGATTCCTGACATTGTGAGAATCGGTGTTGTTTCCATAATCACATCAGGTATCGTGACTTGATTTTTCTTCTTGATTTGATTTTTCATTTTCGTTTCTTTCTCACTACTATCGTGACTTGATTGCAACCGTTTCACACTAATAATGCGACAGTGGTGACTTTCAACTTTGGCATGAATTCCAATGATTCGTCCATTTTTATTTGGGTTTTGAGTTTGATTGAGTTGTTTGAGATTATATAAAATTGTATTTTATCACACATATTTTGCGTTTGATTAAGATAAATGAATCTTCAATGCGTTGATTATTAATTTTATTTTTGGTACAATATTGATTATTAAATTTACTTTTGGAATTTGTTTTATTCAAATCATTATATTGTGTTGTTATGTTGTATCTGTTCCTAGTGAATTTTGTGTTGCCGAAATGAACATTTCTTGAGATTGTGAACACGGTGTGAGGTCAGTTAAAGCTATGGAAGAGAAGACAAATTGAAATAAATAAATAATAAATAATACTAATACAAACATGAATTTCATAAGGTGGGCGTTAATTCGTGAGCAATTCGTGGATATAGCTTTTGGAAACAACGGCGATCTCACGATGTCTGGAATCAAACGGACGGCAGCGATTCTCACGATAATTGAAAATAGCGGCAATTCTGGAACGAGAGAATTGAACAATCAAGATGGGAAGAAGAATGAAGAAGAAATTGCACGTTATGTGTGTTCTAGGTTTTGGAATGGAACAAAATTTATGAACGTATATGATGGGTTGAATTTGATGTGGAATTTTAATTGTTACAAGCCCTATAGTGTAAATTAATTAAGATTGTATACCTAAATATAATTAAATTAAAATTAAAAGTTACTTTATTAAAATTGATTTTTTTTATAGAAAAATTAACTCATTTATTTGACATTTAATGTTACATTTGTATAGTACATTTTGATTGATTGATATCTTGAAAGGGTAAATACCCCCTAAACAAGAGAGGGTAATCTAGGCCTCACCCTATCAACCACTTTAAATATTACTACTAGCGGATATACGTGTATTATTATGATTGCCGTCTATTTTTCTATTGCGTTTAATTGTATATTTATTTTGTTGTACATGATTATAGTTTAATAATAATATAATGATATTGAGTTGTCAAAAAAAATATATAATGATATTGCATGGAGATTTAACTAATTTAATAATATTATAAAGTTGATAAAATTATCAATGCAATGGTTTAAATGAATTGTATAGTTGGAATAAAAAAAATACAACACCAAAACTAAATATTCACACATATAGGTGTAGATTATTATTTTATTTGAAAAAACAATGAGCATGCTTAATAGTTTTCTCTGACAATAAAAATAATTAGGGGGAAAACGAAGAATATATTCTCTGTTAGGTTATATAAGTTTTTAATTCATAAGAATCATTTTCAGGTATTTGCTTTATTTTTCTTAAAAAGAAAGGTATTTGCTTCTTTTTTTTTTCGATTATAAGTAGGCCTTCTTCTTCTTCTTTCAGGTAGGCCTTTTTTATATATTGAAAAATGACCTAAAACTCTTAAAGTTTATTCTGTTTAGCATTGACAATGCCCTCCTCACATCAGCTCAACCCCCCCTTTTGAAAAAATAAATAAAAAATACAATTTCTAACTATATGGTATATTTTAAGTCTTTGGACATATAAATATTTGGAACTTATCCACTAAGACAAGTTTTATTAAAATGTTTGAGAGAACTTATGAAAAAATGAAAACAACTTTGTTCGACATTAAATTTAATTACTGATATAAAATATGATTTTGTTGTAGTAGCAACATTAAGAAAAATCGGTGACATATATCTTGATCCAAAGAAGATCTTGCATCTTCACAAAGTTTAGACATAATATTTAAACAAAAACTGATACTTGTACACTTTTTTTATAGCTTTTCAGACAACATTTCTCTATTTAGGCGCCGGCACACACATAAATGAGAAAAGGTATAATAAAAAAAAACAAATAAGGTGTATTTTTAAAAATATTAAATGATGCATAGTTTTATGTGTCTAAATAATATTTTCTTTAGGTTGTGTCCAACCTAGTATTTTTCTTTGATCCACCTCATTTCCATAAAAAATACATGAGTCTTAAGTTGACTCATAGTTATCGAACTTAGATACATATTAGGGTCTCCAAAATGGTATAGACAAAATTTAGGATATGATCATTTTAGTAATAATCTGCCTCAATCCTTAAAAAAAAAAAAAAAAACCCACCTCAACCATCCCTTGCTCACACCTCCCCATTAGGGTGTCTAGTATTTTTTTTTCCTAAGCTTAAATGTCATCTTATTGGATCCTTAACTTATTTATCGTTGTTGAACTAGAGATTAGTGGAGGTATCGGCTCACAGTCTTTTAATTGTAATTCTCTTTTTTCAAGCAATTGGTGGTGAGGAAAAATTTATATCTCTCGGTTGTGGGTTCTTTAATTGCTCCAGTAATGTATAAGTACGATTATTTTGGGCTTTTTGCTACTAGACTAAGAAATGCATGTAAATAGAGATAAAGACATAATGATAAAAGAATAAAATAGTATAAAATAAGTTTTGTTTGATTGATTATGTGTCGAATACATTGTGCAAAATATTATTTATAGGTGAAACTATTCCTATTAGGCAAATGACATGGCCTACACTATCTAACTTTGCTCGGCTATTTCCGCAGGTAGTGCGTGATTTTTCCCTCGTTGAGAAGTTTGTGACATCCCACGTTCGGCTAATAGCTTCACACTTCACGGTGTGATTCGTAGAAAGGTCCATAGTGTGCAGTCCTTACTCAAATGTCTTGCCTCACTCATCACCTTTTGCGGTTAATGGCACTATAATGGCTGAGCTTTGACTCAGTCTAATATCATCAAGATCCACGTACTAACTAGTAGACTCGGGAAAGAATCAGGAATCCCTCATTCGGTTAAAATAGAACTCGTCTAATCTTCCGTCGACAAAGTTTATTGTTATGTCACTTATATTATCCCAACTTCATGTCATTTTTTGTTGATTGTGATAAAATGAAAATTTTAATGTAATCAAATTATTTTTATCGTATCTAAATTTTATTAAGGTTATAAATGCATGTTTCTTTTCATTCATCGTTTCTTCCATTTTCCTTTCGTATCTACTAAATGATCATCTCATTTTTTATTATTTTCCCCTTATTTTAACCTTTTTCTCTCTATCTATCACTCATCAACCAAATAAAGTATAAACAAGAGATGGACTAATTTATCCCCATTTATTTTTTCCAGGGACTAAAAATTGTTTTTTTTTTCTTAAGGACTAAATTGGTTCTCACAGCTTTTCTAGGGGACTAAATTTAATCTTATTATTTTTTGGTTGTTAACACTTTAATTCAATCTATATTTTTACTATTTCATATGATTTTAATATTTGGATTAGATACTTTTTTTTACCTCAAAACCGATCCAAATCGTGTCATTGAACAACTTTAATGATTAATCAATTGCTTTCTTACAAGAGATTATGTTAAAATTTGTAAATGACATTTTATTGGTTTATGATCAGTTGCATAAGGTTGATTATATACTATATTTCACCAACCCTACCTATAAAGCTTTGAAAAGAACAAATACGAAAACTTTACATCTCCACCTGGTATATGAAATGTGGGACTTCGATGGTTGAAAGTGAGAAAAATGTCAAATATCAATGTACAGGAAAAGGATATTCAAGCATCAAATTTCCGTCAAGTTGTGCACAGTGCACCATATATTAATTGAACATTAGACCAAGAGTAGTACACATCTTCATTGCTTGACTCTTTAAATGATTGAGGTAGGATTAATCCATAAGCTCGGTGGCAAGTTCATGATGATAACAATGGTTACACAAATATTCTAAAGTGTGGAGACACAAGTAAGCTTTATATTCGCGTCACCACCACCAATTTAAGCAAGCCGGATGCAATAAGAAGAAAAGTGAATCCCCTCTCAAGTGTTTTACAAAATCAAGGTTCCCTAATAAGCTTTCGCATGCCATATGTTTGAGTTCTATATATCGAACATGATGCACCATTTGATGAGGAGAAATTACTCTTCGTACAAAGTTTTGATTCTTCATCAAGTAATTCAAACACAAAAATGTACTAATTCATGGATAAACACGTCCAAACATGAAAGAATATATCGTAATAATTTCAATTTAAAATCCTTTAAGAGAGACAACATTTGGAATAAAAACACAATTTGTGTAGCAGGCACTAACCCAAAACCCTGTATTTTTCACAAGGCAGATACAAAACGCTAGTTAGGGCACGTTGCGCTCATGGGTCTTGCATCGAGCCTTCTCTTTTTGCAATCCAATGCCCTGTCTGAGTCATATCTTATGTTTCAAAGTGATCCATTTGATTCCCAAAGTGCAGAGTTTGATTGCACTATTTTAGAGATTTCTCATAATCTTGTTCATCTTCATCAATGAGAGGAATTGAAGTACTTATTCATTTATCCGTTCTTTAAAGAGAAACGAGATGGCACCACAGAGCTAAATATTTAGATTTAGTTCATAGCAACCTTCAACTTGTTTCAAAAAAATACTCCACAATATTATCAAGAAGAAATTAAAATGTGGGTGATGCAGGAGATAATTTTGAATCACTTGACGATTGCATAATTAATTCTTGAAGTTGCTAATTTGACTTTGATTGCACTAGAGTTGATGTCTTGTCAGTGATAATGATCAATAAGAGGTGAAAGACCTCATATTGATTACATAATTTTTAGCTCTTCAGTGGTAGATGGATGCATATAGGTGAAAGACTAAAACTTATTTGTGTTGGAGTCTGTTTTTTACATTTGCAGTGTGAGTGTGTGTGGGGTGTTAAGTGTTTGCATCGGAGTCCATGCTTCATAGGATAAATGCAATCGCTCTACAATTCTGACGTGTTCAAAATAAATCTAAAACAAAGTTTTGAAACTAGCCCTATAAATATAACTAGTTAAATCAAAAGTTTGAGACTTACAAGATATTCTGAATAAACTTTGATGATAAACTAGTTTGAGACCAAATTTGATACAGAATAATTTTGATGATAAACTAGTTTGAGACCAAATTTGATACAGAATAAGAATAATTTTAAATCCATTTAAACTCAATATAGACTTCCGTAAGCCGTTTTTAAATACAAAAAGTTCTAAATATTCTAAATAACATACAAAAAGTTCTAAATATTCTAAATAACATTTGATGATAAACTAGTTTGAGACCAAATTTGATACAGAATAAGAATAATTTTAAATCCATTCAAACTTAATATAGATTTATATAAGCCGTTTCTAAATACAAAAAGTTATAAACATGTCATATAGAACTTGAGCATACATGCTCACCGAGGCTTTGAGCTCACAGACCACTAGAAAGAAAGCACCATTCCACATTCTATAAAAACTGAATCACCTGAATGGTAAACGAATATCCAACAGAACTAAATTGCATACTTGCTTCATTCCAAACAGCAGAAACAACCTGAAGTAGGGCATAAGCTCTCCCATATTTTAGACAGCCATTTTCATCTCAATCTTCTGGTGAGGATCGTAGTCAATGAGCTTGAAATCAGTAGCCACAAAAGAATCTATATCTTTCTTCTTTGGATTGATCTTCAAAGTCTGCATTAGAGTCAGTTTAGTCAACAGTAAAGGAGTAAAATCAAACACAACTCTAAAGTAGGGCTAAATGGTAAAAAATGTGTGCTTAACAACATGAAAGCCAATAATTTTCTTAAACAATACACGTACTGGAAAAGGTTTTGGCAGGTTATGAAGCTGCTCCTGCAGAGGCCTCACATGAGTTTGGTACACATGTGCATCCCCAATAGCATGGATAAAATCACCTGGAACAAGTTCTGACAAGAAAAAACATAATATAAGCATTGATGGTTTCAATTTCAAATTACTTCTTGATATCTTTAACAATATTATCAACCCAATAAACTTTGAATCCAAAGTCCAACAACACCCAACCTAATTCAACAGTAACAAAAAAAAACACCACTGATTGGATCAACTGATCTCATAAAACCCTGCCAATTATTAGATCCGAAGACCATTTACCCCCCTAAATTTGTCTCTTAATGATTTAATGGTCTGGCTAGTAGTTTTCTTTCATCTAACTCTAGCTATTAAACTATCCTCCATCTGTTAAACAGCCCTCTACAAAAACCTTCTCCATACATACCCAAACCACTTGAGACAAGACTGTCATCTCTTCTACAATGGAGGAAGGTTTTCAGGTCGGGACCTTGTAACTGGAAGGAACAGAGTTCAAATCCCCTCATGGACCGTTTGTAAAATGGTCATTAGGGTCATTAGTTGTAAAAACATCCAATGTGGGACTCTAAATGGACATCTAGAGCATGAACCAAGTGGCTTGATAACGGATAATCCAACAGATCTTTAATAGGCTCTAATATCATCTCAAAATTTGGGTTAAGTCTAACTCAACCCAACAAAACCGGCTTGATAGACAAAGGATATCATTCACTTATAAACACAATTTCATACCATATCACATCTAATGTCGGGCTCACAACACTTACCTTGTCTTGTGCAACTACTCTTCCATCGTAACATTCTCGTGTACAATACTAAATTTACTTCTTGCTTACCGCTCGACATTCACATGCAAACAACATTACAAATCTTATATCTAAACCAAAAACACTCCTCCAAGCCAGAGTTCTTATTTTCAATTACAAAACTTGAAGCATTTTTTGATTAATCAATCCCCTTTTGAACTCATGGTTGACACCTCACTCTATGTCCACATCACTTTGTACGATACACCCAAGTATTTAGGAAACGAGACTTGCGGCATTATTTGTTCACCAATTTTTGCCTTAACATAAAGATTTGTGCTTCTTGATAAACTTGCATTCCATATTTTCTGTTTTATTTCTACTTCAGCAGAAACTGTGTGTTTCCACAATGTGACCCCATATTTTTAACTTCTCATTTGTGTACCCCTAACTTTTTTATCCAACCTTCACCAGTGAAGCAAAAAATGCTTAATACATTTCGTCTAAAAGCAATTCTATTCAAAAGGCTATAAAAATGTTAAAACTTCAAAAGTGATATGATAGAATATTGGAAAGAGAAACAACAGAAAAAATAAGAGCTTTAACCCTTGTATTCAAAAGTATTCATGTTACTAAAAAAGAATACATAGAACTGTTGTTGTACTTGTATCAACCTCCACAAATGACTCAAGTAAAAATGGAATGAAGAGTTTATCTCATAAACCTACTTCCCCAAAAAGCTTAAGTTGTTAAGTGAAGAATGAAGAAGCATGAATGATTTTTTATTATATATCTCGAACATGCCCCCTCATGTGGGAGCACTTTGGGCTTAAAGTATGGACAGGCTCGCTACCTTATATCGAAATTATTAGAAAAATAGAGGCAGAAAGAAACGAACTAAAAACAACAGATACCATATCATAAATCAAGTATCCAAAAACTTAAGTTGTAAGGTGAAAAAACATGAATGGTTTTTATCTCACATCTAACAGTTTGAACAGACCAAACAGCAGACATATTATAACATATTTAACTTTACAGCTGATACTTAGATAGATTTGCATACCACAAATATGAGCAATCATGCATGTCAGGAGGGCATAAGATGCAATGTTAAATGGCACACCCAGGCCCATGTCAGCAGATCGCTGATACATTTGACATGATAACTCCCCATTTGCTACATAGAACTGCAAAAGTTAAAATTCAGAATATAAATTAAAAAGGATGGAGAGATTAGAGAGGGAGGGAGGGGGGTTCAAAGAGAAACCCAAATAAAGTTGCATACCTGCGCAAACATGTGGCAGGGTGGAAGAGCCATCAATTTAAGATCTGCTGGATTCCATGCAGAGAGAATGATTCGTCGATCATCAGGACTATGCTTTATCTTGTTGATAACATCTAAAAGCTGATCAAGTCCTTGGTTGGCATAGTCACTATGCATGTTAGTATACCTATAAAATTTAGGATGGGGAATGAAGAGCATACTACAACATAATAATATATTGACCTACAGAGAGAAAGGTATATATCCACTTACTTGGCACCAAAGTGCCTCCACTGAAACCCATAAACAGGTCCTAAATCACCCTCTTCCCTCTCTGACAAACCAATGCTGTAATAAAATGTAAAGCCAGTCAATAAACGGAAGAAGAGAAGTGTACAATTTGTATTTAAAAGTTACAACAATTAACAAACATGCTTGCCTATCAAGGAATTCCCTGGATGCATTATCATCCCATATATGAATGCCTTTTTGCTGCAACACCTATCAATATAAGTATAAATATATGTTATATAACATGCTTTGATAATAATTCACATTCACTATGCCAACAAAAAACAAAACTTCTCATGCAAGTTAAGTATTGTGATTGAAACTTCAGTCCAGAATCTTTAAGTAATTATTAATTATTTCAACCCTAACAAAGAAACGGCAGAGAAGCAATCACAAACTTTCTTATCATCATATTGTCTTATGTTCTATAATCCAGAGCATCACAGTTAGATTAATATTCCAGTCAACAAGAATAAGTCATCTACTCATCTTCATTAACTTCCTGAACGACCATAAGGATCTAATTTTGCAACCAGGCAGAGAGCCAGCCTAGGAATCCTTCAAAATAGTGAAAGATATGACCCAGGAGCATACAAGTTCAGAGCTGCTAATTCTGTGTAGAATAACAAGAATCCATGCATATTACAAATTTCTGATCAATGATCAGTAATTTCAAATACACAAGCGCCAAAGAAATTTTAAAAATAATAACAGAAATTTGAGTTGGCTTGGATTGGAAGCTCTTAAACTGTCAATAGGTCTGCTAGTCAAACCTAAGCTCGAGTAACATGAAGTAACCCAGACCTGAGTTCCGCAATATTTGGCTCCAGTCAGCTGGTTAGTGACCAAACTAAGAAAGGTGAGGATTCATATATGTGTGGATAAGACTGGCAAAAGATAATTACCTTGGCATTTGTTGAGCCGCTGATAAACCAAAGAAGCTCTTCAACAACCCCTCGCCAAAATACTCTCTAGCAACCAAATACAAAGATCATTTCAACTTCTTTATCAAAATATACAAATAGATATTTCACTTCCCCAATAAAGACCGAGAGTAGTAAACAAAAAAAAATAAGTAAACAATAACAGGTTAGTTTGCACAGTATATTAACACATCTTAAACCATAATCTCAGCTACATACCTTAGTTGATAGAAGAGGAAAGCTTCTGCGCAGATTGAACCTCATCTGTGGAATTATTACAGACGACGACGTAAGCATATAAATTGCATCAACCCACAACACACTAACTTAAATTTTACCTGGCAACCAAATGTTGACAAGGTCCCGGTCCCTGTCCTATCACCCTTAGTGGTACCTTGAGATATGATTTCTTGAACCAGATTAAGATACATGTACTCCGCATGTCTCTCAAAAATCATTTTCGGAAGAAAAGAAAAGTTCTGAACCTCAAATTTTTTAGAAGCCGAATTACTATCAAAAAGTGAATCAGTACTCTGACTTGGGGACTCTACTGCAGAACTCCTTACACGCACATAAGTGGTGAACGAATATCGGATGTTGTTTTCCACCTTAGGAAAGGATGAGTACCATGGCCGAAATATAGTGGTGTCAATTGGAGGCATAAAAGTATCACACTCAATGCTTGGATGAATTTCTGTGAGGTGGATAGCTTCACATTCGGGTGCATTGAGAGCCTCCCTGTACATGGAAATAATGATCTATAAGTCTATAGCAGAGAAAGAGCTTAACATGAAAATGAAGGATAAGAAAAACAAAGAAATACCTATATATCTCACCACCCCCAATAACAAATATTTTCTCAATCGACGTGTGATAAGGGGAAGCCGCTAAGAGTTCCAATGCAGACGACATACTTCCACATATAACAACATTTTCTGCTGCTGCAATATCAAAGGTACCTGAGCGAGTCAAAACAACATTAAGACGACCAGGAAGAGGCCTGAAGTGAAGAGGGATACTCTCCCATGTTTTTCTTCCCATGACAATGGCATTTTTCTTCCCAGGTTCGGATGTTGTAGTAGTTATCTCCTTGAAAAACTTGAGATCGGTGGGTAGTCTCCATGGTAATTTCCCATCCTTACCAATGCCCATTTCTTTGGTGGCAGCCACAACCACTTGGTAAGTCCTCTGTAGGTTGATGCTGACATTGCCATTGAGCATTACAGATGAATCACCGGCCATAATAGAAGTAAGAAAGCGACGAGACAAACTTAAAGATTGGTTGGGATGAAAATAAGGACTGCACAACCAATTCTTTTGGAAGTGCAGTGCAAACTGAAACCCAAAAATTAGTAAATTAATTAATTAATAGCTAAAACTAATAATCATACTGTCACTGCTCATATAGAAGACATTATGAGATTAATTGTATATAGCGGTGATGTCAAACAGCGTAGCGGAATTTGAATAAAATGGTATTGTTCCGCCATATGCTATTTAGTATAAAGTGTGGTCAAAATAGCAAAATAGCGGTTGACAACATTATATTAGCAATGAATGAAGAAAAGTAACCATATCTCATATAATGCAATTTGCAAATATTTCAGCCAAAACTAAAGCAGAACAAAATTAAACGCATTAATCTTGTTTGTGAAAGGAAAATGCAGAGAGAATCAAGCATCTAATATGAAGAAAAAGAAAGAACAAAAAATGAAAGAACGAAAGGGAGAGAAAGAAGAAAGAACTGACCGGTATGAAACCGAGGCGCAAAATTTTGAAATAGTTATTAAGAGATGACGACAGGCGCCGCTACGACGGCGAGGAGGAGGAGACAAATACACGAACACGACGATAGGATTCGACTGGCCCCACTCATACAATTACAATTAGTATTCGGTATTCACATCCAATCCAATTTTTTAAACAAAACAAAACCCTAAATTCATCTAGAATTGAGTTCACAAGTGTTTCTGGGTTTTGTGATTGAGCGAGAGTGAGAGACAGGGTTTTAAATTAAAAGTTTTGTTTTATATATTCATCTATGTATAAATTAAATTTTGGGTTTTTTTAATGATTTCCTCAATTTACCCCCATTTCTAAAAACAATGGTTGTGATTAAATGGCTTGGAAAAAACAATTCTTAAATGAGAAAAAAGACCCACGCGCTCTGCTTTGATAAAAATACTATGCGCGTACAAACTCTCTTCTTCCTTCTCATCTCATATAGCACCTCTCTCCCTCCCATCACCGCCGCGCGCATCTCTCCCTTCCTTGTCTGGCGCACTCTCCCCCTTATGCTCCACATCATCTCACCTAAATCATTGGTCAAACTTTTCTCTTCACCACCGCCGCCGCTTCAAACCGCCATTTATGAAACCTTAAAAATTCAACCTGGAGCTGAAATGGTTGTTTAAAATTTTGAATGGATTAAAATTAAGGTGAGGTTCTGTTTTTTATAAAAAAAAATAAAAAATGTTTAAAAGTTGCTTCATTTTCTTGAAGGAATTCATATCATAAAAAAAATGTTTAAGAAGAATCGAGTTGCTTCATTTCATGGATTATGACTTTGTTCTCTGCAAAGTGTACCTTCATTTAACATCAAAGTAAAAATAGGAGAATGAAGGAATAGGAGAAAACCACTGTTACAGGTCCTCTTGTCAGTAAAAATAGGAGAAAATGCCTAATAGAAAATATTCTTCTTGATTGTACAAATAGGAGAATGAAGGAATGAAGAGGGGAGCACAATTTGATACAAGTCTTTTTCTCTTTCTGGTGGGAATGTATTTCTTTTCCTTAAGAGCAAAATATTCTTAAGAGCAGAATTTATGGAATGTGAATGTATATAAAGAATATTGGATGTGAATATAAAGAATGTGAATGTATATCTTTTCCTTAACAGCAAAATATTCTTAATTTGTACACGAGACAAGATTAATTTAGAAACTGTGATCACAAGAACTGCAGCGTTGGTTGTATAAGCTATTAGCAAGTTTATTAGGCTATCAACTTATAAGTAATTAAAAGAACTGTAGTTCTGATAACTCCCTTAACTCATAAGTAAATAAAACACCGCAATTTCTGATAACTGCGTAGGACTTGAGTTCTAAACATGTCTACATATTTGAGCATCATTTCATTGTGGTGAAGATATTGTTAGAAACATTAAGTCAATAAGGATTTACTTCAATTTATGATAACAATGTCAGAATTTATTTTACAATAGACCACTTAACAAAATCATGCATATGTGTTCGTTACAGGATTTTTAATTACAGTGACGAAATCACTGTATCCGCTATTAGTAACATGTCGCGCAGGTGATAAATATTACGTTGCAGCTGAACAGAAACAACAGAACAGCAAAAAGCCACTACATAGTAGCTGACAGTGCCCAAAATCAAAAGAAAACACCACGGTAGCAGCTACCCCTAACTGTCAAAACAGCCAAAATCGAAAATAGCAGCACCACATACAGACACCAGCTAACATAGCGTGGTTGTAAAACATTTGTAAAAGAACTGCAGTTCCGATAACACTGTTAACTCATAAGTAATAAAAACACCGCAATTTATAATATCATACTAAACAACATCTCTTTGTCATATAATGATTCAAGTTTTGAATTAAGGTCTTGGCCAAAAACTGTAAAAGTTGTTAGCGACATGTTGCAAGGCCATGACTCTTAAAATCAGCACCTATAAACTTACAAAAAAACCTATAAGTGTCCACAAAGGGACTGACATAGCAGAAGGAACAAAAACAACCCAGCAAATAAAAACCAGGAACAAAAACAGTCCAATAGCCCATCGAATGTAAATGTAAGTGTCAACTTGACTTGGTTATGACTCTTAGATTGTAGCGTTCCATTGCCAACTTGACTTGATTGTGTCGCCAAACATCCCGTTCTAATTTCTGCCCTAGGCTCCCCTTTTGGTTGACGTCTTTTGTCAACACCTCGTACACCCTCTTTGAAGCATGTGAATCTTCTTGAAGTCAAAACTCCACCTACTCTGCTTTTATTTCCATATTCTCGACGAATACCAAATCCAATTCTTTTACTGTACTTATTATAAAATTCATAAGCCGCCGCCTCAGAATCAAACTTCATTTCCAAGTGAGGTACATTGTTGGAAATACTTCCTTGTCCGCGTTGCACATTTTGTTCATGAACGTTGTTCACCAATTTATCTACACAATCTGAAGAAAAAAAACCAAAATTTACAATTAAGGCCACCATAACCGACAATTGCAGGCATAAACTTACATGAAACAATGTCTCAGATCAATATACTTGAAGAACTTAGACTGCATAAGAATTTGTTGACCATAAAGCTATCTATTACTATTAAAAAAGCATTAGGGACAAATGGTGACATAAGAACTTAGACTTACATGAAACAAGGTAGATAAATTTATAAAGATGGTGACCATAAACTATCACGTAAGTGAACCATCATGTAAGTGAAACAAGGTAGATAAATTTATACAGATGGTGACTTAAGTTAACCATCACGTAAGTGAACCAGTAACCTAATTTTTCATCAACACAGTAAAACAACATCACGTAACGAGATGGCAAATAATAAAACAGAGATGTCAAACTATATTACCTTGATCAAAAACAATGGCAGCGGCGCTGGGATGGTTGGAGACGGCGACGACAGGTTGGTTAGTGTTGGTAGCGGGATGGTGGGGTTCGCTCATGACGCTGACGGAGACCATGAGAGGTGCAACGGAGAGAGAGAGGGAGAGATGGCGTCGGCGCCGGTGGGAGGGAGAGGTGGCTTCGATGATAATGGGGGAGGAAGGTGGAAAGCTATACGAGAAAGGAAGAAAAAGAGTTTGATCAGAGTAGAGAGCGCGCATAGTCTTTTTTTAAGAATTGCTTTTTCCAAGCCATTTAATCACAACCATTGATTTTATTTTTTCCATATGTCACACATCCATTACTAGAAATGGGGTAAATTGAGGAAAGTGAAATGGAGCAAAGATGCACTCTTCTTTAACATGTGTCATTAGGAGTCATGATCCTCTTCATTTATGTTTTTCTCCATTTCCTTCATTTCGAGAGATATATACACATAAAGTTTTGAAAAAAGTAAAAAATAACTTATGATAGTGGGACCCACTTAGTGGTAGGACCGAGTCTATTTTTTGTGTGTATATCTCTCTAAATGGCATCTTCCATTTATTTTCATCATTTATTTTCATAAATTGAGAGGATCCTTGCTTGTGCCAACACTACCCTTTACAAAATTGTCCATAATAAATTGTACGAGAAAGATAAATTAAAGAAATGAAAAAAGAAGGAGTAATAAATAGTTAAAGGCATGAGTAGTGTCAGCAACACTATCTTTTCAATATTCTCTCAAACATTCACTACCTTATTGGTTTAAATCAAGGTGGGTCTCACACTTTGAAAATGGGTTCTATTTAAAGTAGTGGGACATACACTAATTTCATCCAATAAGAGAGTGAGTGTTAGAGAAAGTGTTAAAAAGTGAGTGTCTCTAGCCTTCTCTAAAGGTATAATAGAAAAAGTAATGATTGATATCGTAAAGCGACATATAATTTTGGACAATTTTTTTCTTCAAAGCGGCTTATAATTTAAGACAAAAGGAGTAATATGAAGAATTATATTTTAAGACGAAGTTGACAAGCCTTATATATAGGGACATGGGTCATTGGACCAAGTCAACAGGCCTTGAATCTTTTGAAGGTGAGAAAAACACAAGAAGGGAGGTTGAATTGTGTTTGCTTTTTTTTCGTTTTCTCCTATTGAAGTCACTGATCAGAAGCAGATAGAGTTCAGCTTCTGAAGTGATAATCAGAATTTAAATGCGGCGGATAAAAACAGAGAGAAAGAGAGAAGAAAGACACAAAGCAACTATATAGGTTCCTTCCACAAACTGGAAGTAGTCTTGTCCCCCTTGCACTTCCAAAGAGAGTTCACTAAAAAGTGTAATATCTGATTACAACTGCTCACTGTTACAACTAGCAAGAGACTTCAAATTACTCAAGCACAACTGCAAGAGATTTCCTATGCTTCTGAACTAAATCAAGAGACTTCCACTAGTGCAAATCAGGGATACAAAACCTGTTTTTTTGAGATTTAAGACCTGTTTTTTGCCGGGATTATATCATCGGGTGTTGTAAGTTTGAGATACGACGCCTGTTTTTTATTGGGTATAAAAACAACATATTGTACCTGATTTTTCTAATAAATTGGTGTGATATATGTATTTGTAACCCCACTTTTACACTAAAATAGGTGTAAAACCGCACATATAACACCTGTTTGAATACAAAATCAACTGTGATAACAAACATATAACACCCATTTTGTCAAAAAACAGGTGTGTAGCAAATTAAAAAAAAAATTAACCTGCAGGCATCGTCAGCTACAGGTTATTCAATTCCACAATACTTTTA
>Ga0228711_1007473_pt1 | contig 15819 bp, 5 predicted proteins | sample MedpolnodulmetaG_2_FD_177996 | JGI IMG/M metagenome (GOLD analysis project Ga0228711, IMG submission 177996) | Root nodule microbial communities from Medicago polymorpha collected in Santa Monica, California, United States - brown nodules | ecosystem: Host-associated > Plants > Roots > Nodule...
AAAAAAAAAAAAAAAAAAAAAAGAGTAATAGATAATACATTTTTTATATTTATAATTTAATGAATAATATTCAACTTATATGTAATCTTTTTGGTCAAAAACTTATGTGTAATCTTATTTTATACTGTATATCATAGTTGACTTAAGTTGAGTAAAAAAATAGATTTGACTTAATTATATTTATTTATATTATTAACAAAAAAACTGCACTCTTGATATAACTTGTGGGCTATATATATAACAACCTAACCAATTAAGGCTTACTCAATCCCACGTAATCGGTTTGTGAAGGTTAAGAATATAACAATTATAACACAAACATCATGAGATTTCAATTCATTTTTCTTATCCTTGTTGTTTTGTTTGCCTCATTGGCCTCAAATCAAGCCATACGACCAATCCAATCGAGCCCTGTCAAGATCAATGATCCATACGTGATTAATATCGCAACTTTTGCTGTTACCGAGTACAACAAGCAAAATACTAAGGCAAAACTGGTGTTCGAGAAACCCCTCAATGGTGTAGTTGATACTTTGAACGATGGGATCAATTACCGCCTCACCTTTTCCGCTAAAAATGGTTCAACTTCTAACGATTATGGAGCCATTGTGTTGGAGAAGCCATATAAGCACTTCAGGAACCTCAGTGCCTTTGCACATGTTCAACATGCTTAAATCATTACATTTTGTTTTTTATAAGATCACATTGAAATAAAATTTTATGTTTTGTATTTCATAATGGATTATGGATCTATATATAATATTACTTCCTTGGAAATCCATATCAACTATTTTACTTTGAGTGTCTATGAATTTTAGAGAGGAAATTGCTGATATATTTGAAATGGGCTAACATAGTTGACAAACAAGTAAAGGTCATGTTCGACTATAGACTAGTGTTTTTCATAACTTGGTCTAGAAAATCACGAGTTCATAATGTGTGAATGCGTCATATTTTAATTAGCATGTATTTTTTTAATTGAAGATTTATTACCACCTTTAAAAAAATCTAATCTAAAAAACTTAAACTTATTTTGGCATTTAAAAAAAAATTAGATGTACACATTATGATAATCGTAGACTCACATAATGGAATAAAATGTTAGTACATACTCATAAGCAAAAACTTTTCTTTTGTGGGGAAAAAAAATCATTTTTATCGAGATTGAGATAGAGACGAAGTTTCTCAATTTGTTTTTGTTCGTAATCAGGTTTTTTTTGGTGAGGCAACAAACTTTCTTCAAGGGTATGAATTGAAAAATAAAGGTATAAACGCATTTTTGGCCCTCTATGTTTGTCATTGTATCAATTTTGGCTCTCTAACAAAAAAAATGCAATTTTGACCCCTTAATTTTCCCAACTATTATGAGAAGCCGTCATGTGTCCCAAAAAAGGATCATAAACGCAACTTTTTTACAAAGATAAGGGGTCAAAAGAGCATATTTTTCTAAACATGGCAAAAATATATGGTCAAAATTGCATTTTTTTTTTGTTATGAGAATTACTACGATGACAAACATAAGGGGTCAAAAGGGCATTTAAATCTAAAACAAAATTCATTAAATTTATTTTTTTTAAAGTAGTTATAACTCCTTTCTAGAATAGATAATATACTCCTTCAAAAAAATATATAATATTTTTTGCAACTATATAATTAAATTAATAAATATTCAACTTTTATTTAATCAATTCGAATAAATGACTTTTTTAAAAAATAAAATAAAACGTGTCTGATGATGTTGTGTGGATATTTTAGTCCATGAAGTGTCATCTAAGTAAAAGCTTGATTTTCTTTGTAACCGCGAAGGATATATAAAATGGGGTAACATAGTTGACAAACGAGTAAAAATGAGTAAAAATCACGAGCAAAAATTACGAGTAAAAATGATCATGTTCAACTACAGACCAATGTTTTTCATGGTCTGGTCTAGAAAATCACGAGTTCACAGTGTGTAAAGCGTCATATTTTAATCATCATGTTTTTTTAATAAAATAACTTTTTTTGTTTGAAGATTTATTGCCATCTTTAATAATCTGATCTAAAAATATTGATCTCATTTTGGCATTTCACAAAAAAAATTAGATGTACACATTATGAATTATGATGATATGGTAGACTTACATAATGGATTAAAAACTCATAGGAGTTAAAGATCCTCTCCATTTATCAAAATAAATTGAGAATACCATTTGAAGAGAGATAAACACAAAAAAGAGATAGTGAATATTTTAATTAAATGGGTCTTACTATCATTAATCACTTCATACTTTTTTCAAGATTTTTTGTGTCATTATCTTTCAAAATAAAGAAAATCGATATAATTATAAATGGAGAGGATCTTGACTCGTTGGAGAAATCTACCATAGTTGCTAGGACAAATTTTGTCGTTTAGGTTTAGATCCTTATATTTCCAACGTTTGATGGTGCACCCAAAGAGGTAGGAACTTATAGACATTAGACTTGAAAGTAATTGTGACTTCGAAGTTACAAAAGATGTTTGCTTTCTTGTTCCGCTTTTAGGAGCCAATTGAGAAGTAATCGCAACCCCTGTTTATTTTTTCTTTTTAAGAATAATCTCATCCCCCATTGCTTATTCTTTTTTGGTTTATTCAATCACTCGCTCTCTTAACTTAATTGATTGTCTTAATTTGGTCATATAACTATAATTTGTTCCAATTTGGTCTTCTATGTTTTGCTCTGTTACTAGTTTTAGTCCTTTTTGTTAGTTTCTCTCAAAAAAACATTAACAAAAAGGACTAAAACTAGTAATGGAGCAAAACATAAGGGACCAAATTGGTACATAAGTTAACGTTTTTTTAGAGAAACTAACAGAAATGACTAAAACTAGTAACAGAGCAAAACATAAGGGACCAAATTGATACAAATTATAGTTAAGAGACCAAATTAAAACAATCAATTAAGTTAAGGGACCGGGTGATTGAATAAACTTTTTTTCCGGGAAGTTTATTTGTCCTGCCATTAGATTTGAGCTTGTTTCATTTTGATGTATCGATGAATTTTGGGACCTTTTGTTGTTTCTAAACTGTTATGTATTTTCTATTTTGGAGAATTGATTAGATTGTTAATGAGGGTTTTGCCATTTGCAACAGAGACCACCTTTTACTGACGACGTATGAAACACTTTTCTATTATAGTTCTAGAAATGTAATATAAGGTTGTGATAATACATGCAATTTTTATTTTATGACAAATTAAAATAATTAATATTAGATCATTTCATTTTTCTCTTCTCTTTCTATCTTGTATTTTTCCTCTTAGTGTTATTTTTTTTACTCATCTTAGTGTTGTTATGGGCTTCAAGTATTAAATAGCATCAAGAGTACAATACATGGATGGTGTTACAATACAAGTAATGAACCTCATGTAACAAAGAAGATACAACCTATATTGTAAATAAAAAAGATAATTAATTTTTCCACTATATGAGTTTCTTGCGTGTCCTATTCGGATTTTAAAATCCGAAATATTTCAACGTGTTTTTAAAGATTTTATGAGTTTTTTATGCAGTTTGGATTTTAAAATCTGAACTACATAGGGCGCATGAGAAACTCACAGGGTGAAAAAAGAAACGGTCAATAAAAAATCATGGTCTAGTATCTATGCTGCCCATAATGGTGACCCTTTATTACATAGACCCTTTGTTATTAGCAGTAGTGCTACTACTGCTAGTGACACTATCACTACTGCTAGGGGTGGGCATGGTTCGGTTTGAGATAAAAAACTGAATCAAACCAAACTGAATTGTTTGTTAAATTTAAAATAATTGAACTGAACCGAACTATTTGCATTTTGAACTGAAATAAACTAAACTGTTTCAAACCAAACAGAATTGTTTCGAACTGTTATTATTGATACCATTGAAAATATATATATAAAAAAAACACAAACGAAATCGAATTTTAGCTACCGAATTGAACAGAACTGTTCCGAACTAAACCGAAGTGAACTGTTTTGAACTGAACTATTTCAATCCAGTTTTAGAATTGTTAGTAATGGTTCAATTTTTTTGGTTCAGTTCAGTTTTTTGGTTTTTTTTCCCACCCATCTACTACTGTTATAAACACTCAAACATGTGATGTTTTCTCAATCCAAGCAAAGCATACACAACAAATCAATTTTAAAATAAATGTAAGCAACATCGAAACCCTGTAATCGGTCATGAATCATTAAGGTCTTTATTATTGTTGTAATGTGACTAGGCTACAAAAAATATTTTTTTCCTTCTTTGGATTCAAAATGGCTTAATAATAAGATAACATTATTTTACTATATACAACTATTTATGTGATGCCTAACGATGACGACGGTGGGGAGTGATCACTGACGCACACGACATGGCAATGAGCAACTCACGATAACTTATAGGCAAAAAGAAGACACGTGAGTGAACTGATTTCTTATCATAATGAGAATGATCTTGAGGGCGTGCAAGTATGAGACTGCATGGTTAAAAGAAGACTTCTTAGAATTGTTTGGTACTACCTATATCAACAAGATGCATCTTGTATTTGATTTCCCATTTAGTTAAGTGTGCTTGACTTGGAGCAGTTTTAGAAGGGATTACCTTAAGTGAAGTTTCCCTTAAAGTGTGTGAGGGAGGACAATACGATGTGGTTTAGGGAAGAACCAGACGAATGCGGGTGGGCATGTGACGTCTAACGGTGACGAGGGCGAGGAGTGATCACCGCTGCACAAGGCATGATAATCAGCGGCTCTTGGACACTAAAAAAGAGGATACCTGAATGAATCAAAAAGCGGGTGGGCATGTGACGTCTAACGGTGACGAGGGCGAGAAGTGATCACCGTTGCACAAGGCATGATAATCAACGGCTCTTGGACACTGAAAAAGAGGATACATGAACGAATCAAATTCACATTGGAAGTAGAGGAATCATTAGATCGTGCATGTTTAAGGGTGCATGGTTGAAGGACGACTGATAATAATTGGTTGGTACTACCTATATCAGGATGCTTCTTGTTTATGTTATCCCATTTCATAAGAACTTAATAGTTAAACGTACTTGACTTGGAGAAATTTTAAAACAAGTGATCTTCTAAAAGTTTCTTGAAAGACTAACAAGTGAGAACAAAATACACTAAAAAATTTAGTGTTGCTTTGTAGAATCAATCAACAATGCTTAAAATTTGTATATGATGTTACAACGTTTCCACACCAACTTTTGAGTCACACACTCACTCCACCAGAAATAGTTGAATTCCTCGGTTCCAAGCTATTTCCAAAGTAGAAATCAGGCCCCAAAGATCAGGCATTAAGAGTTAGGACACAAGATGTTACTAGGTTATGGACAAAACCAATATACCACTGCCCATTATTATTATTACCACGAAGCACACCTTCACAAACAACTATGCTAGTATAGTAAACATATCATCCGAAATTTTTCCTATCTCCCAAATTATAAGTTGATTTGAGAAAGAAAAAAAAACCCTGTCACAAATTATATGTCATTTTATAATATCAATGAAATATTAATGTTGTTTTATCTATTATACCCTTAATTAATTATTACATTCTCTTCTTTCAATTCTTTAATCTATCTTTTGAATATCATTTATTGAATAATTTTATAATGGGTCATGTTAACTGGGACACTCGGGAGTCGGGACACTAGTTAAAGAAGAAAAAAAAGATATGCTTTGCATTGAAGACAATATTTTTTGCACTTTTAAATATTTGTACATAAGTTTCAAGAAATTCTTATCATACTTGTTTCCTTAACTAGTGACCCAAGAGTGCTAGTTAGCATTTTCCTTTTGTAAAACAACTTATACTTTCTTTTTTCCACAACAAAATTAATTATATTTCTTAATACATGTGAAATGGACAAACTAATTTATAATTTTGGACGAAGAGAGCAACATGCGATCCAACCCATAGGAGTATGAGTGGGCATGGTTCGGTTCTGTTCGGGATGAAAACTGAAGCGAACTGAATTGTTTGATAAATTTAAAATAACTGAACCGAATCGAACTGTTTGCATTTCAAACTGAACTGAACCGTTTCAAAACGAACCGAACTATTCCAAACCGAACTGCTATTATTGGTACCATTGAAAAAATATAAAATACCAAACAAAATCGAAATTTAAAAGGTAAAACCAAGCCAAATTGTTCCGAACAAGCTGAACTGTTTTGAACCGAACTGAACTGTTTTGAACTGAACCGAACTGTTTTAGTTGAATTCCATAACTGTTAATAATGGTTCTGTTTTTTTCGGTTTGGTCCAGTTCAGCTCAACAGTTCGGTTAGATTTTTTGGTTTTGTTCTCACCCCTACATATAGTACGTCAAGATACATTAATTTGCTGGTAATGCACATGAACCACCTCTCAACCCCTGAATCATGTTCGTACAAGGGCGGAGACACCCCCCAGCTAGCTTGGGCACTAGCCCGGGCTCAGCCCATACTTTCTTTGTATCACTACAAGAAATTTGACTTTTAGTGACGGCCAAAATACGTCACTATTGGGAAAATTTTCATAGCTAAATCCCTCGGTCATTTCCAAATGGTTGTCACTACATATTTTCCACCTTTACCTACGGACAAAACCGTAGGTAATTATAAGGAGACTATTTTAAAAACATTATGGACTTCTACTTACAGTTGCGGCTATCACTAAAACTTATCAGTGTTTTATTTTATTTTTATATTTTCTATTCTACTATAAATTCTAAAAATGAATAATTCATAGAATTACCACTAAAATTAGTTTAATCAATATAATAAAATATTATAATTAATATCATTGGAATTTAAAATTGATTACTATAATTAATTTTTAGAATAAATTCTTGAAGTGACTTAACTAAAATAATTCTCCCTAACTATGAATTATTATACCATTTACCCAAAACAGGAGTCAATACTTAGAGAAATCAAAATACTTCATTGCTCATTTAATTTATGGTAACAATTGAATCACTATTCATAATAGCTTGTTAGACAAAGAGGTCTCGGACAAGCGAAATTACAATTTTGTGCATATTCACTTGATGATGTTTCATCTCTCTTATTTTAAATTGTACTTTTATTGACAAAATGATGAGCCTCTTTTATTTCGTTTTATGATTATTTATATATTATGTCACATGTGAATTTGTGGTCAAGATTTTGCTCAGACTCTTTAAAATTTCTGGCTCTGCCACTATGTTCAATATTATTAGGAAGACATTATTGTATCAAGCGATGATGAAATTATTGTATCATGGTTTTAGTTGTCTAATTATTAGGAAGACATTCTAGATTTAGTTTTTCAAAATGCTCCAAGCTAGAAAATTCACTTTTATTTATAAGGATTTCTCTAAAAATAACAAATGTTAGTATTATTTTCGGTACTCTATTTCAAGTTTTTCAATAAATAAAATATTGAAGATATTTTTTAGGAGACAAGTTTCAAAGATATTTAACACGGTTTTTTAAAGACAGAAACGTACTTTTCAAACTGGAAATAAGATTCGTCTAAAATTGTATGATTGGGAACCAAAGTTTAAGTGTAGGAAGGAAGGACCAGCTAAGAAACGTGACAAAAGGAAGCTCCATTAATAAAGTAAAAATTGTGAAACACCATTTTAGTTCGAAACTGTTTGAGATGTTATCACTATAACTTTTTAAGTAATCAAAATTGTAGATAAATCTTCAAAGTGTCTCTTTGTCCGTAGATTTATAGGCTAAACTGATTAACAAAAAACACAATTAAAAATTAAAATGATTAAGAAAAAACATATTGTATTTATTTTTGACGGTTGATCAACGGAACATATATATTTAAAAGTGCACTTTTGCCTAGTATATATTTTTTATTGTATTTTTTTGACGGTTGATCAACGGAACATATTGGTGGGACCAGCCAGTGGTAGACAGCAATAACATCCTTGTCTATGAAGCATCCAAAGCCACCTCATTATTCATATTCTTAATCTAATCTAAATACCTAATCCTATAAAAGAGTATCTACCTCACACAACAATTTCATGTGTCCAAATATTCCATGGAAGACCAAACAAAAGAGATTAGAAAGAGTAGTTTGAGAAAGCGTTTGATGGGAAAGAAGAGTAGCATGTTATGGTTGAAAAAAGTGAAGAATGAAATTTGGCCATGGAGATTCTCTGTGTTTAGGTGGAAACGACTTGATTATCTTCAAACAACATTCATGGATACTGTCGTTTTTAGGATACTCTCTGTGGCTGAAGCTGTTGTTCTTGTCTCCACTGTTTGCTTCTTCTATCTTTGTTGTGGCTGCCATTTCTGAATTCTAGTTGAATGAGTAATCTCACTTATATTTTAATTTCATTAATTAATTATTTGTTAACAAGTTTAACTTGTTTTTGTTTATTGGTGGAAATTGATTTTGTGGGTTTCTCGTCAATAACATTGTGGGTACACAAAGCTTGTAAATTTTGTAATCAATTGCTTTTCATATTATAGACTTTCATATTTTAGTTCTTACATTATTATGTAATTGGATTTTATCTTCTCATATTATATTATTGATGCTCTTCCTGCGATTATTTTAACCACTTAACTTGGTATTTTGCCACTATTTGGTGAACTATGCTGAGAAATTGATATTTGTATAACCATTTTTTGATAACTTTTTCTCTCATACTCACGTTCTATTCTTATTATCTCTCTTTATTGTTTTGCATCAATAAGAAGAGAGAAAATGAAAGTTGTTATCAAAGTTGTCCCAAATAATTGTACATATATCGTTACTAGTATGACTATTGTCACAATATCTTTTCAATATTAATCATGTTCCGAGTGCAATCCTCTAGACTCAGTTCAACAATGCAACTAATTTCCCAATAAAGCTAAATGCTATTGTGGTCCCATACATTGGTGAATGAGTAGTGTTACACTAGATCATACGTTCAAAACCTATGTGAAACGTCCATCTTATCCATGCTAAGGGTAACACAGTCATATCCATGTTTAGGGGATTATAAATTCATTTACAAAATACCTCAAAGTTCATTGAAATCTCACTTACTTGAAGGGTAGAGTATCTTTACAGATATATGCTCTTTTCAACGAAGAATCTTATTAAGTCGCAACAAACAAGATACAACCATTGCGAATCCCCATGAAGTTCACCTAACCCAGGACATAATGATAAGTCATTTTTACTATAGATAATATTCTTCGTAAAAGAATGGATAATATACAATTTTTTCATAATTATAATCAAATGAATAATACTCAAATTTTATGTAATTTTATTTTATATAATGTAATAGATTTGACTTAAATGAGTAAAAAAAAATAGATTTGACTTGATGTCAAAAAAGTATTACAACTCGATATAATTTGTTTAAAATATAGATAAAAAATAATACATAGTTTATTTTTTTATAATTAAATGAATAAATATTCAATTTATATGTGATATTTTCTTATGTAATTTAATAGGTTTGACCTGGGTTAGTCAAAAAACATTACCTACTTGATTAATAACTTGTGGTCATCATTATAGATATTTACAGATATATGTAATCCTCTTTTCATAATTGAGTAAAAAAAAATTGACGTAATTATATTTATTTCCACCAGTAAAAATAATTTAACTTGATATGATTTGTGTTATGTATATATAACAACCTAACCGATTAAGACTTACTCACAACAACATAATTTTCGAAGCTTGAAAAGTTAACAATTATAATACAAGCATCATGAAATTTCAATTCCTTGTTTTTTATCATTGTTGTTCTGTTTGCATTTGCAGCCACAAATCAAGCTATGTCCATCAACATCAATGATCCACGTGTGTTTGATGTCGCTAATTTTGCTATTACCGAGTACAACAAGAAAACTACTACGACGAGGTGGGGTTTAGTCTAGGAAAGGGAAGTTGTTTCTGATAGGAAAGTTTTTTTGACCATTAGATTAAAGAGGTGCACACATTTTATGATGGTATGTCAACACCATATATTTTACACTTGTTATGATTTTGTATTAGCTCAAAGACATTGTTCTTTATGAAATTCACTATTTTTAATATTTGAATCTCGTTCTGTTGTGGTTAATTAAAAAAAAAAGTTGCTTAATCTAGCAAAGTGGAACAAATCTAAACCTACTGCATTCATGTTGAACAAATTTTTGGATTTTCGTCAGATCTTGAACAGAGATTAGTTGTGAATCAGAGTTATTGAAGGTTTTCTTTGTAATTGATCCAAATCTTATCTCGGACTATTAGAATCATCACTCTGTAACAAAATCTATTTTAATTAGTTATGATTCTTTTTTTTAGTTAGTACTCTGGATTTTGCATAACGGCCAATGAGCTTGCAGGAACAAGGTGATGCTATATTGGAAGGATTACCGAAGGAATACGAGGCTTCTGTTACCTCCATCAAAGCTAGATCACAGAAAATGAATGCTCCATTTGCAGGCTGTGGTTGGTGAGAGACATGGAGGAGAGAGAATTGTTGGGAAAGATAATGTAGAAAAAATTTAGTGTTGTGAGAACATAATAAGAGTGTGTTCTTTGTTTAATCAAATGGCTAAAATCAACTTTCCCATCATGGTAAACAACTTCCCTTTCCCATACTAAACCCCACTCTAGGACGAAGTTAAAGTTAGAGAAAATCATCAATGCTTTATCATATATTGTGAAAGATGAGACTAAATACATCCTCACTGTTTCCGGAAACAAGGGTTCAACTTCTAATAATTATGAAGCTTTTGTGTCTAAGAAGCCATCAGAGCACCTTCTCACTTTCTTTGCACTTTTTCCTTTACATTATTAATTGTTTCTTATTATATATGATTGTATGGAAATAAAATTTTATGTAATGCATACTAGTACTAGAATGAATTTTAGATCTAAATATATGCTATGATCGAATAACTATGTTTCAACTTCCTTATAGTTATGATTTTAGGAAAAAGCTCTTATGGATTTTTCACGTATACATTAACCGAGATTAAATGACTGATGACACTGGAATTTACGTTTCAATTACTATTTATGTTTTAATTAATAATCTTGTTTAAAGGCAAAATTAATACTCTTTTATTCCACTTTGTGAAGCTTACTAGATAATTAAAATCTCACCCTAGGTCGATTTTATTTTTTAAGGATAAGTTGTTTCAAAGTATCATCAGAAGTCAGATCATAATCAGAGTCTAGAATTATGGTCTTTCTCTTGAAGTTGATATTTTAGAATTTTTCTTGGTTTTGTAAAGATCCTTTTTAAGTAAATTATGATTATATTATACAAATTTCTTGAATCCAAGTTATTTTAATTTATTTCATTGAGGGTTTCAGGCTAAAACTTTAAAGTCATTTCCCATTTGGAAAAAAATTGTTTAAACTATAGGTTAAATGCCTCTTTTCAAGTAAATATGAAGTGAAGGGGATTACAAGTTGGAATGACCATGTAACAGAATAAACCAAATTAGAAGAACAAAGGTAGCACCACCACTATAAATAAGGGTCTCGTTCCCAAGTATAAACACACATTAATTAACTCACAACTCTCACTTACATGCATACTTTTCAACTGGAAGGAAGGACCACCAAATAAACATGACAAAAGGAAGCTCCATGAATAAACTAAAAAAGAGTAAATATCCTATTTTTGTCCAAAATATATGTGAGAAGACATAGTTATAATTCATGAATTAATCAAAACTATAAATACATCTCCAGGTAACTTTTTGTTTATATAAACATCAAATTTTAAAGATCAAAATGATAACAAAAAACACATTTGATAATTAAAATAACTAACTAAAAAAACATTTGAATACATTTGTTCAAACGACTTGATCATTTTCAAACGACATTCATGGATACTGTCGTTTTTAGGATACTCTTTATTGCTGAAGCTAGTGTTTTGTCTCCACTGTTTGCTTCTTCTATCTTTGTTGTGGCTGCCATTTCTGAATTCTAGCTGAATGATAAGTAATGTCACATGTATTTGATTATTTCATTAATTTATTTTTCAGAAGTTTAACTTGTTACTTTATTTATTAATGGGGTAAATTGATTTTGTGGGTTTCTCATAAATAACATTGTGGGTAAAGTTGTAATCACAAATTTTTTGCTTTGTATATTGTAAATGATATTTTGCTGGGTTAAATATGTTTTTGGTCCCTACATTTTGTCCTTCTTTGACAAATAGTTCTTACATTTCAATAAATGTTTTTAAAATCCCTACATGTTTTTGGTCCCTACATTTTGTCATTCTTTGACAAATAGTCCTTACATTTCAATAAATGTTTTTAAAATCCCTACATTTTTCCTCCGTTAGCACAAATAGTCTCTACTGTCAAATAATTAACGAGAAGTTGACGTGGCAGCTAATGGGTCCCATTTTTTAAGGGTTGAATATGTTTTTGGTCCTTAGATTTTGCGTGACTTTGAAGAATAGTTCTTACATTTCAATAAATGTTTTTAAAATCCCTACATTTTTCCACTGTTAACAAAATTGGTCCCTGTCATCCATTTTCGCTGACCGGACAAACGGAACATGCCACATAGATGCCACCAAGGACATTTTAGTAATTTCCAATAAAGTGCAGGGGCATAATTGATTTTTCAGCTGAACCTTCTCTCCCCCTGTTTTCTCTATTTCTCCCCAACCACCATCAGCCTCACACACCCATCCTCAACCACCACTGTCCTCTCCACCATCAATTTGCTCAGATATGTTCTCTCTCTTGTCACTGCCAACGAAATCATCTTTTCCCTCACGTTGTCAGGGAACCATTCAAACTGCAAGTGACAATGACGGACCAGATCAGAGTTAAAGTTGGAATTTTTGTGAGTAAAGTTTTGGGTAAAGGTGAATTAGGCCCATGCACTTTATTGGAATTTACTAAAATGTCCTTGGTGGCATCTATGTGACATTTTTTGTTTGTCCGGTCAGTGAAAATAGACGACAAGGACGAATTTTGTTAACGGTGGAAAAATGTAGGGATTTTAAAAACATTTATTGAAATGCAAAGACTATTCTTCAAAGTCACGCAAAATATAAGGACCAGAAACATATAACCCTTAAAAAAAATGGGTCCACTAGTTGTCATGTCAGCTTCTCGTTAATTATTTGACAGCAGAGACTATTTGTGCTAACGGAGGAAAAATGTAAGGATTTTAAAAATATTTATTGAAATGTAAGGACTATTTGTCAAAGAAGGACAAAATGTAGGGACCAAAAACATATTTAACCCTATTTTGTTTAATCTGCAAATTAATGGTGTTTGTTTTTTAAAAAAAAGGATTATTACACTAGGTTGGGAGACTTGACATGGTGAACGATAATAACGTGAATAATATCACGGATAAAATTGATAATATCAATGAAAATATGGACATTAACAAAAAATGTGGTTACTCTAATAACAACATGAAATGTTTCATTGATTTGTCTTCTAATAAACTCTACATAAATTGTGAAAATAAGTAAAAAATAGCTTTACAATCAAATAAAATACCTTGGAAAAATCTTCCTTGTGTATGGAACTTATCAACCACAATCTTTGAATCCATCTCAAAATCTACAGGTTCTATATGATCATGTACCCATTGCAATACTTTAAGCAAACCACAGGCTTCCCCTTGTTGAACAAAACAAAGCGGGAAAAGCCATTATGTTTTGCCAAGAATGAAATTGTCGTTATCATCTTGAATGCGAATTTCAATTCAAACTCTATTAAGTTGAGATGAGAATGAAGCGTCTTTGTTGCATTTAAATTGACCGTGATTAAGTTTTTATTGAGGACCTAGAGCCTTGGTCTTAGGAATTTTATTCATCCGTTTCAAAGAGAAATTTCTTTATTTGTTTCTTTTAAAGTTGATGAATTTTAAGTTATTTTTAAAAACAATAGTTCATCTTTTTCGCTAAAAATTCTGTAATGTAATGTCCCAAAATTTCCAATGTTACATTGTGTTTGAGATTCGATTTTTTTCTTCTACTTTAATCTATTAATACTGGAGGTTCACATAAGGTTTTCTAAGATAGCTTTGTCTTTGACTAAGCTAATCTTGTTAGCAGCGAACACTCGGTGGATTTAGTCTCACATTGAATAGATAGGATTCTTGAGAAGAGTTTAAAAAGAGGAGGTACTCTCACCGTACAAGTCGGTTTTGTAAGGATGGACGAGGTCTTGAATTTTGACATGGTATCAGAGCTTATCGGGTCTATCGTTTAGCAGAGTGAGTAGGGTACAAACTAGTTTTGTAAGGATGAGTTAGGCCCCATAATTCTTAAGTGTTGCGCAGTTAACTACTGTTAGGGGTATTAAAGGTTTTTTTTACATGAGGGAGAGCAATTTTGTTTGTGAAATAAGCAACACTCTTATTTGTATGGTTCTAAACTTGATGTGTTTAGTGACCACAAAAGTTTGAGGTTCTTTTTTTATTCGAGGGAATTGAATAGGCAAGGTTAGAGTTTCTTAAGGATTTTGACTAATTTGAGATTTACTATCACCCTATAAAGGTTAATTTACTAGTTGATTATTTAAGTAAGAATTCTGAGTGTATCTCCTTTGGTTGTGAAACACGGTGAATCGTTGGAGCAATGTAGAGATCTTAGTTTGGATTGTCAATTTTCGTTGGAGAGGTTCAAATTGGAAATGTTAGGTGAGCAGTAGATTATTTCTCTGAAGATATTTCATCTGGCGAGCATTTTGATCGAAATATGGTGGCAAAAGACGTGTAAGAAGGTGATAAAATTGGAAGTATTGAAAAACAAAGTCTTGTGCTTTCTAGTTAGAATATTTAGATAAATTAGTTTTGAGAAGAAGTTCATAATGATGTAACTTGTAATGAGACAAATATTCTTCTTCCTTTTCCGGGTTCTTAGTGAAGAAGAAGAATTTGTCTTTTATAAGATATATACATATCAACATGGGTTCCCAACTTGAAAATGTAGAGGATTCATAAAACAAAATAGAATTATTAGCTGGCGTGATTTTTTTTTCCATCATGAAGGTAAAGTCTCCTAGAAAAATCAACGAACCATCAAAAGAACAAAGAAAAAGAGAATCATCGTAGTATGAATGTAAAGCTCATTTACGAATTTCGTTACAAAAGTCCAATGATACATTGTCAAGTGAGTGGCGAGTTACAAAGTTTGTTGATGAACATAACCATGGTTTGCTAACCCAATTAAAGGCGTATTTTATACTGGCTTATTGGACTCTCTTAGGAGATGATTATGAACCATTTTCTTATTAAAAGAAGGAAGACTTTCAGTTAGACAAATAATGTGTTGGAACAAAAGTTAAAATGAGTTCAAAAATATTTTCGGTCATTGAACAAATTACTAGGCTGAGTCATGAACTAAGCCGATCTTTTAGCGTGTGTTCAGCATATGCTGACATGTGTCAAGTGTATGCTGACGTGTGCAAATCGCTTACGTGGCAATGAGGTTTACCGAAACAAAAAAATGAAAAAAATAATTAATTAAATTTAATATTTCGGGTCTTAAAAATAACACCTCCATTATATAAACACAAGTATTGTGTGTAATCTACCTGAGGTGAGACATAGGAGTTTTTCGATTCACACATCAACACTCAGCTCATAGTGTTCCAACATGGTGTGTGACATAAAACTAGAAAAAAATGTGAAGCAGGTTATCTTTCATTTATTAAAAAGGAGGTGGATTCTAGGGTGAGGGTCCAATTAAGTCCCTCACCGATGGACCACGAAGCAAATACAGTTGGATTTGATCAAGGAACCAGATTCATTCAAAATAAATATGAGAGCATTTATACTTTTTCACACACAATTTGTCTCACCTCTTCCTCTCTCCTTCCTCTGTTACA
>Ga0228711_1007474_pt1 | contig 15818 bp, 5 predicted proteins | sample MedpolnodulmetaG_2_FD_177996 | JGI IMG/M metagenome (GOLD analysis project Ga0228711, IMG submission 177996) | Root nodule microbial communities from Medicago polymorpha collected in Santa Monica, California, United States - brown nodules | ecosystem: Host-associated > Plants > Roots > Nodule...
CAAACCAAAAAAAAGAGTATCAATATAATAAAAAAGAAATAAAAGAAAAAATCACATGCTTAAGATGTAGGGGCATGAATTGGATGGAGGGAAGAGTCGGTATTCCTCTTTTGTTAACACTCTTATCCAACGGGAGCATAGCAGCAAGGGGGAGGGAAGAGACGAGAGGGGAAGAAAAGGAAGAGAGGTGCAATTCAGTGTATATGGTGTATAATAAGATATGTGTACTTGATTAATCTAATGACTATTAATTACGATTCTAAGTGGTCCACCGGTGAGGGACTTAATTGAACCCTCACCCTAGAATCCACCAAATAAATGATGTATTTGTCGTATAATATATATTTTTCTTTTTAAATAATTATAATATATTTCAGATACATCAATGTTTAATGAACTTAAAAAAAATAAAAATTGGGTTGTAATTTGGTGTGGCAACAGTCACACCATACCTTATGGTGGGTCCGCCTCAGAAAGAAGTACTAAATAAACTCTTCTTTTTAAGTACTTTTTATTTTCTTTCCTCTATCTATCATTCATCAACAAAATAAAGTGTAATAGAGTACGAATTAACGAGATCCGTTTGAATTTGTATCTATATTTGATTTACACAAAATCACGTTTTAAATCACGGTAACGCAAAAGCTGTATATAGTAGTTTTAGGTTTTTTGCGATGAGAGTGCATTAGAACGTGGTATTGCCTTGGCAAACGCATATTCAAACATTGACTAATATATCAGAGTTTATGTTTCTCACGGACAAAAAGTTTCTTTTAATTTTTTGCACGGACTAAATTAAGTCTTGTGACATTTTTCATTAACTTCGAGTGAGTCTTCGCTCAAAAACAAAATTACACTTATGTCCTTGACTTAATTTCATATAATAATTTGGATATTTATGTTTTATTCACGTCATTTTTCCTTTTAATATGTTTGCATGTAAATTTTCAAATTTCAAATCTAATATTTACATGCAAACATGAATTGAGAACCATAAATTTGAAGTTTGAGAACACAGAAAAATAAAATCATCGATTTGAAATTTTAAAATTCATATGCAAATAAATCAAAATGATGTGGAAAAAAATAAAAGATCAAATTGTTGCCTAAAATTAAATCAGGAAATCACAACAATGATTTTATCTAACCAAAACCACTTTGTTTTTTCTCTAAAATAATGAATTTTTTTATTGAAAAATCATTTTTATTGGTTTAAATCATGTATCAGTCAAAAAAATATCATTATAATTTTATTTTTTAATTTGCCAAATTTTTCTTTTTTTTGAGAAAGAAGCTTTTCTAGTGACTTCACGTTTGAGAAATTTTTTAGATTTTTTAAAATGTACCAAACAAAGGATGATAGGTGGTTTTATAGTGAATGATTATTGTACGATGTTTAAACTCGACACACTATGAAAGGCACACTGGTCTAGGAGACAATTGAGTTAAGGATATGAACATTGCAAAATGGCTAACCGAATATATAGTCCATGGGGAAGAAATGCCCGAGGAGGTCAGCCCCCTTCCTAAGGTGATGTCTCATCTACCACGATCTTGTAATGTCCAATGCGTGACAAAATAATCTTAAGGATTCATACCTCCTTTAGATTTGGGCCAAGGACAAGTAATGATTCGGAACCCATCTTAGGACAAAACACCATAGAGCAACCACTATATAAAAAAGGTTTAGCTTATAAGCTAAGGGATCACATTTGACTACACACATTTAACTCTAGGCAACCAACCCTTCCTAGGGGCCAAACCCTAGGCTCATTTTCTAAACAAGAGTGTTGTTGTTGATTGTGTGGTATGGTAAAACCCACTAGCAACTTAGATCCATTAACTAACATTATCATCCATTTGAAATGGCACCATCTTTGCGCAATGGGAACGTGACGAAGACATCGACAAGGGAACTTCTAACATTATGCTAGAGTAACTTCTAGCGGCGGTGAATGAGCTCCATGAACGAGACATTGAAAACTAATCCAAGTTAGAAGAGTGAGAACAAATAAGAGAAGTTGAGTTGAGAACGGAGGAACTGCACCACCAAATGAAAGATCAATAACCGAAGATTCAACGATAAACAGATGTGAGAGAAAGAGAATGGAAGATGGAGATGGAGGATTTATGAAATCAAACAAGGGCAGTCCAATCCTCTAACACCACACATACCTATGCAATAAATAAATAAAAGTAGCGTACTTACGTTATTTGAATATCAAAATATATATTTGATTTGATATTATTTTTATCTCTATCACTTTTTATCTTTTACCATCTAAACACATTTTTAAAAAGAGAAGTGGTATGATTGAACACCCTTATTTTAACATTCACGCTAACACTAATTTTCTTATTAGATAAAATTTATGTGGTATCACACTTTGAAAATGGATCTCACATAAAATGACGAGACTTGTGTGGATTTCATCTAATGATAGACTAGTGTAAACAGAAGCGAGAGAAAGAGAATGGAAGATGGAGATGGAGGATTTATGAAATCAAACAAGGGCAGTCCAATCCTCTAACACCACACATACCTATGCAATAAATAAAAAAAAGTAGCGTACTTACGTTATTTGAATATCAAAATATATATTTGATTTGATATTATTTTTATCTCTATCACTTTTTATCTTTTACCATCTAAACACATTTTTAAAAAGAGAAGTGGTATGATTGAACACCCTCATTTTAACATTCACTCTAACACTAATTTTCTTATTAGATAAAATTTATGTGGTATCACACTTTGAAAATGGATCTCACATAAAATGACGAGACTCATGCGGATTTTATCTAATGATAGACCAGTGTAAAAAAAAAAAAAGTGATTCTATGATTTCTCTTTAAAAAATGCATATAAAAAAAACCAAAATACACTTTATTTTATCAAAATTACATTTACACTTTCACCAACAAAAAAAAATAAAATTGGATGATTTACATTTCACTACATTTTCTTGCTAAAAATTGGATGTCAATTGATAAAGACAATGCATAAAATATTCAAAGATCCGTGTTCAAACTCCGGAAAAAAAATAAAATTGATTGTAGATTTACATCAAATCTGATGATTTTTCAACTGATGTACCACCTAGAACTAGTTATGAGTAAGTTTAAAAAACTTCATAGTAACCTCTGAGAAGTGTAAGAGGTTATGTTTATTGCATTTGACTTGTTAAGTTGAAGAAACACAATCTATGGCTAAACCCCATCACCTCGTTCTCCCTCTTCTTCTCCTCTTCACCATTCTACAATCTTCTTCTGTTACCGCATCATCCTCAAATCACATCTACAACGTTGGTGATATTGTCCCATTTTTTGTCAACAAAGTAGGTCCCTTCAACAATCCCAGGTCAATGTCCTCCCTTTCCCTTTACTTCCATTTTCATTATTATTATTTTTTTCATTTTCATTGAATTTCTGTTTATATGATTCTCTTTTACAGTGAAACATATGAATTCTATGAATTACCATTCTGCAAACCAGGTAAGTCTAATTATTAGCTTTCAATTTTGATCTCATGATCTATGAAGCACAGACACAGACACCGTACACGACACTGACACCAGTAATAATTTGAAAAGATGACGTAATTGAATGTAATCACATGTGTCAATGTTGACACTGACGCATGTCGGACAATGGACACGCCTTTCATTAGAAGTGTCGGTGTTACAGAGCTCATGATGTAGAAAAATGAAAATCAAATAATTAAAGGGTTTAATTGGAACCACTTGGATTTGAAAAAGGATTTGTTTTTCACAGACCCAATAGTGAAAAAGATAGAATCTCTTGGAGAAGTTCTCAACGGTGATCGTTTGAGCAATGGTTTGTTTGAGTTCAAGTTCAGGGAAGACAAGATTGATGAGACATTGTGTCAAAAGAAGCTTACGATTGATGAAATTGGTATCTTGAAGCAAGCTATAAACAGTGAATTTTACTTTCAGTTTTATCTTGATGATCTTCCATTTTGGGGGTTCGTTGGGAAAGTTGAAGATGAAAATTTGATTCATGGTGAGGGAGGATCAAGTTATTACCTTATTACACACGTTCAGTTTGATGTTCTTTACAACGGGAATCAAGTTGTAGAAGTAAAAGCATTTGGTGATCCAAATCGCGCTATAGATATAACCAAAGATGTTGGCATTGATGTTAAATTCACTTATTCAGTTATCTGGAATGCCACTGAATTACGGTTTGAGAATAGAATGGAGAGATACTCGAGAGCATCATTGCTGTTTGTGTATCGTCAAGTTCATTGGTTTTCGTTCATTAACTCCATTGTCATCATTTTGCTTTTGATTGGCTTGCTTGCCCTACTTTATACGAGACATTTGAAGAGTGATTTGAAAAAGTAACCTTCTTCTATCTTTCTTTTTTGTTGTCAGTTTTACACAAGAAGATTCTCAGTAGGCTATTTTTATTTGTTAACCTAACTATATTCATTTTACAATTTAGGTATTCTAGTGCAAATGAAGAAGATAGGGAGGTCGGTTGGAAGTCAATCCATGGTGATGTATTCAAGCCTCCTCCCCACTCGTCCTTATTTTTTGCCGTTGTTGGAACGGGTACCCAACTGCTAATCTTGTAAGCTACTTAAGTGTTTAATTTTAAACGTGTATTCATCAAGAGTAGAGACTCTTTCTAAAAACCAAATTTTCAGCCTCTAGTTTTTACATGGCATTGTCATAACAACAATATATGAAGTGTGCTATGTATAGTTTCATCTCTGCATCAACAAACCTATGTTTGTAATAAAATCCCGTAGCAATCTAAATCTAGACTACCAAGTGATAGTAAAGGCCAGAAGCACTCTTTTTCTCTTGATTTTTGCTTTCACTGGTCTGTTCTCGTGTATTGTGTGGATCACTTTTTCTTTTGATTTTCTACAAGATAAGAGTGGGTGGTAGGATTTTTGCATAAGGTGATTCGGGCATATCCTATTGAAGTCTCAGAAAAGAGAATAGAGCAAAATAAGAGGTAGCATAAATGTTAGAGGTAGAAAAATACCAAAAAAAGACTTGAGGCCAAACAATCAAGAAATATTTAAATTTAAATATTCTTTCTTTAGATATGATTTGTAGTAAGTTTGGTTGATCCATAAGCCAACACCCTGTCTAGTAGGTAAATGCTTTTATTGTTGTAACCAGAGGCAGACTTTGTTACTTGTGAGGAAGTCAATAAATTCATCTGTGAAGGTTATTGCGGAGCTCTATTTAAGCAAATCTTTGACAGATAGTTTTCAACCCTAATTCTTTCAACTTATGTACTGCCTGAATGTATCTTTGCCATGGGATATGATATCTTTCTAATAATTGAATATAATGATATTCTAACAAATCAGTTTTCTTTTGTGATTCCCTTGACTAAATGCTGTGTTTGCTCTCACTCTTGATCTCTGCCCTTACACATACAATGCATGTTGAAATTAGATCCTAATATAGAAATCAGAGAGGTTTAGATATCTAGCTTATCATACTTCAATGTCATAAGCATTGCTCATTTGTGTAACATGAGAAAAACAAATTACTCGATTGCATGTCATCCTTGTGTATGGGCAATGCCAATCTTCTCTGTATCGTTCTAATTTTATCGGATGTCCCTGAAGGGACGTGAGAAAAGCAAATTACTAGTAAATTGTCAGGATATAGAATAAATGGGACTTAGAATATTAAGAGTAATTAGAGTAGTTGGTTGGTTAGTCGGTCAGAGGAATATTTGTGTAAATAGGTGGATACAAGGACAGAGGGAAATCATTAAGTATTATAAAGATTTAGTATTAGAGCAGTGACTCTGTTGTAGAAGGGGAAATCCTTGGAGTTAGTATCTGCTAGAGTCGAGAACAAAGGGTTTTACGTGCCTAATTCAAGGCCAAAGTTCATTGGGCCTTACCTGAGGCACATCATCTAGCACAATTCAAAATTTGGGGTTTTGCTCAAGGGCTGTAGAAAAGTGCAGATCGAAGGGGATCCAGAAAGAAGTTCTTACCCCTTGCATGAAGTTATGTTATCAAGCTCCCAACATTGGGATCCAAGGGGAATCAATTTCGGGTGGTGGGGTTTTTTTGTTAGGATAGTAAAAGTAGTTAGAGCAGTTGGTTAGTTAGAGGAATCTTTGCAGAAATAGGAGGATACAAGGATAGAGGGAAGGCATTGAATATTGTAAAAATTTAGTATTAGAGCAGTGTAACTCTGTTGTAGAAGAGGAAACTCTTGGGATTGGAGTTGGGATTGGAGGAGAGTTCTCTCTCATATTCTCTCTATTATTCTTTCTTAATCTTTCAATAAAACAGTCCTTTCTTTTCAATGTAATTTCTTGGGTCCTAACATAAACTCGTTAACTTTTAACCTTGTTGCTCTTTTTTAATATAAACTAACATGCACTTTTCTACAGGCTCTGTGTCCTTCTGTTCCTAGCATTTATCGGTACCCTCTATCCATACAGTCGTGGTGGACTCTCAAGTTGGCTTGTCCTTCTATTCACTCTTTCATCTGTTTTTGCTGGTTACTCAACATCATCCTTCCATGGCCAATTTGCTGAGAATGGATGGGTAATTCTATATGCATTTCTGAAGGAAAAGAAAATGTTCCATTTTTATTTCATTTTTAACTAACTATAACTATTTCTTTGTCTTGACTATAACTCCAGGAGAAGAGTGTTAGTCTAGCTGGGATTCTTTACATTGGACCGGTATTTGTTACATTCTCTATCCTCAACATTATTGCAATATCTTACAGGGTTACAGCTGGACTCCCATTGGGCTCTATTATCGTGATTCTTAGTTTATTTGGATTTGTATCAATCCCATTACTTGCATTCGGGGGAGTAGTTGGATATCGGTTTAGGTCCAAGTTTCAGGTCCCCTCGGGTACAAAGAGATATCCGAAAGAGATTCAACAGCTTCCTTGGTACAGGAGAACACTATTTCAAATGTTTATTGGAGGTTTTGTTCCTTTTAGTGCAATTGTCCTGCAATTACACCAGGTGTACGCTAGTTTGTGGGGCTACAAAATATACACTCTTCCTGGCATTTTAGCTGCCACACTCATCACCGTTGTTGTGATTATTGCGCTCGTAAATATTGGCTTGACATATGTTCAACTATCTGTGGAAGACCATGAATGGTGGTGGAGGTATGTTGTGTTAACCTCAGTGCAATGCCTGTTTCTTGCTTCCATAACTTTTAATGGTTTTACTCTCCCCTAGCTTCCTCCTTTTGATTGTGTGCTTGAAGCTATATTTGATCCTTAATAGCCATGACATCTTAAGTAAAATCATTGCAACAATTAACTGATTATCGTGTTTAGATGTAATTACATTTTTGAAACCTCTAGTGAAGTATCTGTTAATAAAACACAAATAAATATGCATGTAACTGATCTCGTGGTTTTCTGTAGGGGTCTTAACCCTCCTAATCTCAGGAGAAGTGAGCCCTGGTAATCTGATTCATCCTCATGGCTTAATATCTACATTGATATCACAGTTCTTACCCATCCTAGTAAACAATAGAGATATACGCCAATAAATTTTAGTTTCAAAGTTTGCACATTGGAGGTTTCAAGAAAGTGTTTATGTTATAATCAATTCAAATACATTTAATTGCTTCAAAGGCTTTAGTAAGAACAGGAATAGGGCTGCCTTGTTGCCTTCTGCACTGTGTTCTCTTCTCTTTAATTCTTGTATATTATTGATAAATAAATAAATAAAGTGCTTGCAAACATATATTAATCTATTGTAAATAAATACTGAAGACATCTAATGTTCATATGTTAGGCCTTTGTAATAATTATATTAATTTACTATTTTGTGTGCAGATCTGTGGTGTGTGGTGGTTCAACAGCCATTTTCATGTTCGGTTATGGTATCTACTTCTATGCAAGATCAAGAATGAGTGGATTCTTACAACTATCCTTCTTTATTGGCTACAATGCGTGCATATGCTATGCTTTCTTCCTGATATTTGGTGCCATCAGTTTCCGAGTTTCTTTGCTATTTGTTCGCCATATATACCATAATGTCAAAAGAGAGTGAGTTGTCCGTGACTCAAGCAAAAAGTAACATTGGTTAAATTACATGATTGACGAACTCTTCTCTTTGGAAAGTGAAGTCTACACAGTTTGATAACAGTTTATTCCTTGGTTGAATTTTTCAACAAGGACATTTGTGCTGAAATTGTATTCTGTATTGATTTTCATCAATCAAGACTATATCTATGTCTGCACAGTTTGGAAGAGCTTTAGGGGAAGAGATGAGTGGAATGATAGAGGGTAGGTTGTTAGAATTGGGGATCAGGTGAATTAAATCCCCAAGTTGTTTATAGTAATCAAAATTGGATTCTAATTTCTTCTAAAGTTTCTTTGTTACAATATTGCTCTTCATATTCTTGTTGGATTTAGTATGCTGCTGCAAACTTGTTAATCATACTTTTAACTTTTTAGTTTATTTTATTTATCTAACATGTTTTGTGAAAATAATCTCACAAACAAGTAGTTTATTCTCATAGTTTATTATCAGGATTTTCATTGTTTTGAAACTCAGTACACAATATAAGTTAGGATGTCCGGAAAGCTCGACAAACTAAAGTTCCAGTTCAGTTTGGCAGTTCAATTTGGTTTTGATCGAACTGGTTTCCAGTTCAGTCCGCGTTTCTCTCACGAACTGAGCTATGAGCACTCCCATTTAGTATACTCACCAACTAGAGCGGTGATATGCATGCAAGACAAAAAAAAATTCACAGTAAGTACATGGGCAACCTAAGCCATTTCGTTTGATACTATTAATTTATCGCACAAATTTGAGGAAGTTTTAAGGCAGATATGGTTTGGTGTTAACAAAATAATAAAATAGTAACAAAAATCTGGAGTGGAATGAAATTCAATAACGAAATGACAACATAATAAACAAAACTATAAGATATTTGATGAGGCATTTCACTAGTAACAGTTGAGGGGACCTGAAATTACATAGTGGAGCACTAAAGTTGATAATCAGTATTTACAACAGAAAAACAAAACTCTCAGCATGCTGTAGAATGAATGCATGGTTATGGTAGAAGAAAGCCATTATATGCATGTGTATAGATAGCCATTATTCATATTATAGAGTGGATGAAGTTCTTGATTTCTGAATCTTTTCATCCTCTGAAGGAGGTGACGACTGTGCTGCGTGGTAAGTTGAAGAAACAAGCTGTGCTAAAGCAGGAACAGCCCCACCTTCATTTTTGAAAAGAAAGACATTGTTATCAATTCAGCAACACATTAAATCCATTGTTGTCAATCACGGATTAAAGAAAACAGAATTTTGTTCAAATTCTGCTACATTACAGTGCTATAGTGCTGAAATAGCAGCTATGTACTAAATTGGGTATTGCAGAACAATAGCAGTTTGTGAAAATTCTGCTACACTATAGCTCTATAGCCGGTATTTGACAGCACTGAGTAAATCTTTATCACAAGGATAAGAACATCAATAGAAGCTTAACACTTATTCTTGAACTTGATTACGTGAGAAATTATAGGTGCTTTGTGTGTGTAACTTATTACCCTACCAAAGTGGCAAAATAAGGAAAATAGAATCAGAAATTCACCTGCCAGTCCTGCACATACTGAGGAGAATACTATCACAGGTGGTGTCTGAAATTCAGAGAGTTTTCAATCAGTTTGATGGTAACAGACTAGCAAGTTTTGCTGAAATAAGAAAATCCCCTAGTAGTATTTCTGATGTACGTAAAAACTCTGCTATAGTTGTTGATACCAATGAATTCTATTTCAGATATTTCATATATAAATAAATGCGTAAGTGATAACCATATAAACCAAACATGAAAGCGACCATATATAAATAAATTGCATAGAAAGGATGGAAGAGACAATATTTGATTATCCAAACTTATACCACAATACATAACGACTGCAGCTTTATGTTACAAATTACACAATAAAACAAAGTAGAAATGAGTCATACAGAAGAATAAATTTGGAGACGGCCTTAATTCATTCGTAATTTAAAAGCATAAATATTTTACCCAGGTCAACCAATAACTTTTAACAAAACAGGATTGATCCAAATGGAAACAAATATGATTACGTAAGTTGTTGGAAACAGCATCTTTAGTGTTTATGAAAAGGTGACTAAAATTTCCTCTTAAAAAAAAATTCAAAGCCAGTGGTAAAATGCAATTGATAGGGAAAAAAAACTGTGTGTGGCAGTATTCATGAGGTAAATAAAATGATATATGTTGGAGGTTTTTTCTCTTTACCACCATGATTCTCTTACAAGTTATAGAACGGGTTTTGAATCAGCTTACTTTTATCATAGGGTTGAAACAAACAAGTGAACAACTAAATGACTTTAAATATAAAAAAGAAAGCAAGGGTGTCTAGGTATACAAGACTGCTCTCTTAATATCATTGGAATCTTACTGCATATATAACTCTCTAAGGATGTCCTAAACATGCTCTCTCAATATCATTGAAATGCCCAATAAGAACTATTTCAAGGGACAAATGATTTCTTTTGCAGGTATAAACTCAAAAGTTTACAATTGATGTCATCAACTTTCGCCAATGATTTGGAGGAAAATTAAGTAGTGTCCAGACACCGGCTAAAAATATTTCCATGATTTTTAAAAAAAAAGTAAATTATATAGAAAATAGTTCATAAACAGTTATGTCGAAAAGAATACTATGACAATGAGATGTTTAGGATGCTTAATCTAAGAGTTTAAATCTAGTGAGTGACAAATATATACCTCAGGAAATCATTAAGTATGAGGAAAGTGTATAAATGAGCAAAAGGATAAAATGAAAAAGGAATACATATAGTGGGAGAACTGATGAAATAAATGAAAAAAAGGGGGATCAAATGGCTCAGGAAACTTACACCAACGAGAAAATGTACCCACATCGGCCCTTTTACATATCTATGGACAATTGGCATAACTGCATTACAAATGAAAAGAAAAATCATTCTGAATAATGATAGTATAAGTGGTTAATATTCACAAAAATAATACCAATGAAACTTCATACTTTCAGTTTGGAACACAGACTAATTCTGCAATTACAGTATAGCAACAGTTAAACTTCATACATTCATTCATCACATGAATGGCGAAATAGATTAATATTATGGCTACTTTTGCTATCACGGCCTCTATATACAAATTATATATCAGTCCAACTAATAGTAATTATGGCTTGTAAAATTGACAAGGCATGTCACATAATCTGATATAACATTGCCTAGGCTTTCTTTGTCTTTTGTCATTCACATTGAGCCATAAAATGTCATTTGGTTTGAACCCATAGTCTAACGTCCAGAACCATATTGTAAAGAGGAGTGTTATTTGAGCAACCAATTTGATGACAACTTATTTGACAACCATAATTTACAAAGAAAAAGTAGTATTGGCACGAAAACCATAGCAATAGAGAGATAAAGTGAAAAATAATGTGAGTATGAGAAAGAAAGTTGTCACAAAAGTTGTCACCAAATGGATGTTCAAATATCATTTCTCTATTGTAAAGCATGGAAAAGTTATTATTATAAGTTCTGAATCAAACAACAAATGTGTCATATAATCATTAAGATTCATCTATTCCGCACCACACAAGTTCAAATCACCATAAACAACATTTACATTACCAAGTTAAGTGTAAGTGAAATATCACACTGGTCTCATACACACAAGTTGAAGTAAGTAAATGACACAACTAAATCGTCATTAAAATTTACAGGCCCATGCAAACTTCTAAGCTGAAGTAAGTATTTGACTCATATCCTATAAAAAAGACCTTATACGTTTATATAACATTATGGAGTTACTGTTAAATACTGAAATCAGTATTTGAGAGCAGTGTTGTCAATCGTTGATCGCCAAACACCCACAACGGTTTGTCTAGACCCAACCTAGGAATTGTTAGCGTCTGGACGAATCGAACCTAAAACCTTGAGAGGAACACGGTTTAAGTTCCGAAGCTTACACCACCAAACCAACCCTGAGGGGTTCTACTGCCACTATTCGACAGCACCGTTTAAAATAAAATAAAATAAAAAAAATAAAAAAAACACATACCATGATTGAATCCATAGAATGCACTTGTAGTGCCACCAACAGCAGAACCAATCTACAAAAAAAATAATAAAAATCCCTCAATCAACAATCAAAACCTAAAAATAAAATAAAAACAACCCACATAAAAAATAAAACAAATTCCACAGTTCATGACAGAATTAGATCCAACCCACAACAATTAAACAAGAAAAAAACCAAAAAGTTAGGATTTTGACAAGAAATAAGAAATGGGGCAGTGAGAATTTTACCATAGAAAAACTATCCCTTATAAGTGGAGCGATATTCCATTTACTAGTTTCCTGCGAAGATTGAAGAGAAGAATGAAATCAAAAGGGGATTAAAATTGAATATAGAGAGAAGAGTAATGAAGTTGGGAAGTGGGAAATTACCATCTCTTTTGAAAGCGGACCTGCGCAGTGATGGCATCGAATGTTTTTATCTGAAGCCATGTTCATCTCCAAAAACACGGCCACGCAAATAACAAGTATAAAAGCTTCCTCAAATTATAACTATTAAGTTGTTGTGATACTCGTTGATTTACAATAGGAAAAAATTTGTGTTTTTTATTATTTTTTTTAGAAAAAATTTGTGTTTTTTTTTATTTTGTGTTTTTATTTTATTTTTTATGGTTCTTAAATAAAATATGGAGAATGATAACCATTGTCCTTGGGACATTGGATAAGGGAATAAAAATAAAAATATAGTATTTGAAAATGATGAAAAGTGATAAATTTAACTTTTTAAAAGTCAAAATGTTGTTGAAACTAATGCAAACATGCTACATTTGTCTTCCTTAACCATTGCCCTGAAAGCAGGGGCAATAGTTAGCGAGACCCATAAAATATCTATGATTTCATTGAATCTATAATTTTATCAAACTTTGTTATAATTAAAAAATGTGTATTTTTCCTTACAAAAAGATGTGTATTATTAGTTAAAAATCATAAGAAAAACATATCAAGAAATGCACCTAAATTTTTTCATTAAATTAGATTAAATCACAATTTGGGATCCTAACTAGCTTAAGGAGTGCAAGATGGGGAATTAAAAGTCATTACAAAGAGGAATTACAATACACTCACCAACAAAATAGAGAACAATGAAAATGCTAGCCAGAAAACAAGACAATATCACTATATAGCTAAAATATCTTAGACACTAAAAATGATTAATCGCTCGGAGATGAAAATCAAAAGCTAATTTATTTTTAATTTTTAACCATAAAAAAAAGAAAGAAGTTTTACTATTAAATAACTCGTTTACAACAAAGTCAAATCAATTGGTGAGAAGATCGAAATTTTCTTGACCTACTTCTTAAACTTTTGAATTGAATGAGGTGCTCATAAAGATACATTGAATTTGTCGAGTGAATACGGGGCCTTTAATATGATTAAAATGACCCTGATAATACACAAAATTAACCCAGAATTCGACAACATCTTTATGCCAAAATGCAACTAGTATATTATTAATTTTTACTATCTTTAAAACGGACACTAACATGTTCATCTTTCCATTTTTGTTGATGAAAATAATTGAAGTTATAAATTTTATCCGATTATTTTTAAAAGAAAAATAAGTGAAAGGTAAATTCGGAAGAAAAAAATGGAGATATCGAATGTGAAATATACTATGATCATATATTTTTGACAAGATTAAATAAGCCCTTTTTATAATGTCAATATTGTTCCTAGTAGAGTTACTCATATTTTAATGAGATTTAACTCTTTTTTAATTAATGATTTAAATTATATTTTAAAATGAAAGGTAAAAATGTAAGAAAAAATTCAACCCAAATTGATGAATCCTCTTGTATAGAAGACAAGCAAATGCTACTAGTATATAGTATTGGTCGGTACTGCAAAATATCTAAGGTAACAACACTACTTTCCTGCTACAACACTAAATTTACAGAACACTTCAGGGCCAAACTATCTACAGAACCATCTATGCATCAAGGAAAACAGGCTCAAAAATCCTAATGGAAACATATTTCTTACCACTTGATATATACGCAAAGCAAAAGTTCAAACATATTTTACAACACTGTTATATTAACACCATAAATATAATGCAAAAACCATCTTACTTGCAGCCAAAGAAACCTTTTTTCACAGTCAACTCAGCTTTCAGAATTAGGGGTGGGCAAAAAAACCAAAAACTGAACTGAACCAAAAAAAAACTGAACCATTACTAACAGTTCTGAAACTGAACTGAAACAGTTCAGTTCAGTTCAAAACAATTCAGTTTGATTCGAAACAGTTTAGTTCAGTTCGGAACAGTTCAGTTCAGTTTGGTAACTAAAATTCAATTTCATTTGTTTTTTTTCATATTTTTTTCAAAGGTATTAATAATAATAGTTTCAGTTCAGTTCGGTTTGAAACAATTCAGTTCAGTTCGAAATGCAAACAGTTCAGTTCAGTTATTTTAAATTTAGCAAACAGTTCAGTTCAGTTCTCATCCCGAACTGAACCATGCCCACCCCTAATATATATAGGGTTCCGCTAACGAGTGCTCCAAGGGAAAAGAAATTAATCAGAATATTTTTTTTTATTAAAATGAGAAGTTGTAAGTAGTTTTGGACAGAAAATAATCCAATTTTAATGAGTGTTGTAGATAAGAGAAAAGATTAATAACGGTTTGCTAAAATTGATTTATAAAATATATTTTAAAAACTAAAAACTAAAACTCATTCAAACGGGCTCTGAATGTGGCATGAAGTCAAATAATATACTGTCTTGAGGTATGTATTGAAGGAACAACTTATAATTAATACAAATAAATCTATCAATTATGTAGTAATTTTTTATTTTCTTATTTATGCTAATTTAACAAATAAATTTGTTTGGGGCAGCTAAATATTTTTTATTTGGGGTAGTTAAATATAAAAACATACCAACTCATGTAAGAATTTTTTTTTTTTTGGGGTAGCCTTGGCTACCACATGGTCTTGAACCCTGGGGCACTTTTTAGCATTGTCCTTCTTAATAATAGTAAAACATGTATTTTTTTTTGGGTAGAATAGTAAGACATGTGTTTCGTAGAATTCTAAAATAATTGAGGATTTTCTAATTTCTTATAACTCGTAATATCAAAAGAAAGAAAAAACTGCAAATAGAGTGAAGGAAAAACAAGAGAGACAACGGCAACCAAAGGTTCCGCACCATTTGCTCATAGTTTCACATTGATTTTCTTCTTGAAGAATATGATGCACTTTGTTTCAATCTGTCGTAAAAAATTCAAGAATATCCACCTAAGTATTGACATAATGATGAAATCTATCAGAAGGTTGGCATAAAGAGTCTGAAAAACATAATAATCCCTCCGTCTCATGAGTATTGTCATATTCGCTTTTAACTAGCGTTGTTGAATTGAAGCGCTTCCAGAGTTTACGTTCTTAAGTTTCATCGACAAAGAAAAAATTCACATAACTAATTAATTAGTAGGAGTTATTCAAATTCTTGATATCATAATTCATAAATAGCACTACAATACAAACTTGTATTACACAATATATAGTAATCATCTTATTTTACAACAACCGCTGAGGCGAAAAAGATCTAAGATGTAGAAGCACTTGTGTGTAATGCTGCTAAAGAAGCATAGTCACCACCCTTATGTAGCAATGCCTCATGTTTTCCTTTCTCTGCTATCACACCATTCTTAACTACTGCAATTAAATCTGCACCCTTTATAGTTGATAACCTATGAGCTACTATTATTGTTGTTCGCT
>Ga0228711_1007476_pt1 | contig 15814 bp, 14 predicted proteins | sample MedpolnodulmetaG_2_FD_177996 | JGI IMG/M metagenome (GOLD analysis project Ga0228711, IMG submission 177996) | Root nodule microbial communities from Medicago polymorpha collected in Santa Monica, California, United States - brown nodules | ecosystem: Host-associated > Plants > Roots > Nodule...
GTTGTTTACGTTGAGGCCGTAGTGCCAAAGTTGTTGAACTATGAATCTATTTTCCGCTGCGATGTCATTGAAATTTTGACAAGGTTGTTTTAATAAATAGTAACTTTACTCTATTTATGTTTTAAACGTAGAGTGACATCCCGTTTTACGTTGAATACTCTGATTATTTGTATTATTTACATTGTTTGGGAAAACGGGGTGTTACAAGGGTAATAAACACACATCCAACAATCAAGCTAACATCCTGATTAAGTTATGTGTCCGTTCAAATATCATCTCAAAAAGCACAAATCATGGATCAAAAGGTCTTTCTAGGGTTATAACTTGGCCGGGCTACAAAAGAAATGTCATATGTGGGATAATTGAAATCAAAAGGCCTAACACAGAGGAACATTCTTTGTTTCAACAATCAAAATCAACAACTTCCCTACCATTTAGTACAAACCCTTGGTGATTAACAAACTAACTAGTAACCTTGACAACTTATTCTATTTTTTATTTTTCTTTCTTTTTCTTCTTTTGTTTTTGTTTTTCTTTTTCTTTTTCAAAAGTACAAGATTTTGTAACTTTCTACCTTATATCCACATCAATGTTGTCAGGTTATTTAAGATTCACCATTGCCATAATAAACCTCCCTTTCTCCCCAACTTAAACGCAACAAAACTCTAATTGAATGTTCCTCTATCCTAAGGCAAGGGACATAGTACAAGAAGGTTAAGAGTTCAACAAAGTAAAATATCAAAGTCCTAAAGTGAATCAAACATGAACTGAATTTTTGAAAGATTTGGGGCAATTTTAATAAGCATTGTGCTTATTATGAATATTGACAGGTCGTGTTTGAGGACTTGATTCATTTGGCTCAAATTGGGGTATCAAATACTAACTCTTTTCACGGGTAGGCTTTATGTGGTCAAGTGTGTCACTCAATTTCAAAAAGTGCCTTGATCCTTTCCATGCTTTCATACAATTCAAAACAATTATCAGATTTAACATAACAAAAACGAGTTAAACATTGATTGTTAGTCTCCATCATATAGTATAACAATTTCAAGTTACCTCACTTTTAGGCTAAGTACTAAGTGGTTCATGATAAGTCATAAATTAGTGTTTTTTATATATTGTTTGAGTCCGTTTTATTTAGATTTTATATGTTTTTATTTCCTTTTTAGAACAATTTTACTTCAATTGCAAATTATTTAATTTCAGGAACAAATATTTGAAAGATTGAGTCTTGGAGCAAAAGAAAGGAGACTTGGAGCTGACTCGGGTTGAAAATACGAAGATTTTGTACAAAAATATGAAGCCTACCAACCAGAGAGGTCGGTACGGCCCGTGCCTCTAGCCACATGGTCGTGCCATCACTTCATACTGCCTATTTAGTTTATTTCTGACCTAAAGCCCGTAGTTTCTTATGGAACATTCTATTGATGTATTTCTTGGGGCTTAAGTAATTCTAAACTATAAATAGAGTAGCTAGCAAACATATTCAATCATATTTTGTTCTTGGAAATAATAAGTGACAGTTGTTTCTTTGAATAAAAGTTCATCATTTTCTTGTTATTTACTTTTATGTTCTTCTTCTTCTCTATGTTTACGATGAACATGAGTGAGTAGACTTCTTTGTCTTGGGATTGTTGAATGATTCTAATGACCTAATCCTCATCAAACCAAGCCTCAAACCCTAATTCTATGTAAATCTATTTTCTAATCTATTTCACCGTTCTTATAATCAATAACAAATATTAATCGATGGATCGAAATATGAAGTTTAATAGTTATTATTGATTCATCACAAATATCAAGCAAAGGATCGAAAGATGAAGTTTTGATATTAGAACAAGTGAATTTAGAGAAGGATTGCGAAACATGAAAATAGTCTAGCAAACCTTGAGACAATAAAGTTTCGAGCTTCAAGGATTTCAATAGCAATCGACCATGAAAATAGGCGTGGTAGCTAAAGAAACACACTCACTGAGACCAAAAGGAGATGTGATCGGTTAAAGAGAAACTTGTCTTTAGAAAATAGGTGCAACATAAATTTCTAGGTTTAGGGTTTGGTTTGTGAAGGATTTGTCACCATGATGAACCAATAATCCCAAGGCGCTTTTATTATTACTTTAAACCGTTAAAAATCCAAACTTTTCAACTTAAACTCTCTTCTAATCATTGTTAAAGGTTAATTGAATTCATAACTCCCTGTCGGAACGATATCTTTATTACTACTTTGGTAAACCATGCACTTGCGGATTTACTACATCAAGTTTTTGGCGCCGCTGCTGGGGAGTTAGGCAATTTGATTAACTTTTTAATAGCAGTTAGACTGAGAAAAAAATTTCTCTTTCTTTTTCTTTTTCTTTTTGCCTTCAACTTTTGGATTTTTTAATTCTTGAATGCGAAGAACCATAAGTCTTGAAGAATTCGTTCTTGAGATTGAAAGGTTCTTCCGTGAAAGAAGATGAAACACACATAATAATAACGATATGGCTGAGGAATGCGCTCTCAGAGAGTATGCAATCCCATCTTCAGATGAGTCATACGCTATTATTGTGTACCCAACAGTTGAGGAAAATAATTTTGAAATAAAACCTGCGTTTAATTACTTAGTGCAGCAAAATCAATTTTCCAGATCACCCACTGAGGATCCGAATCTTCATATTTCTACTTTTCTAAGACTCGGTGAAACTTTGAAAGCAAACCAAGAGGCCGTCAGGCTGCACCACTTTCCTTTCTCTTTGAGGGATAAAGCTAGTGCATGGTTTCATTCATTGCAAGTTGGTTATATTACTTCATGGGACCAAATGAGGCAAGCATTCCTTGCCTGATTCTTTCCCCCTTCTAAAACTGCTCCATTGAGGAATCAAATAACATGATTCACAAAAAGAAATGGGGAATCTCTTTGCGATGCGTGGGAGCGTTTCAAAGAAATGCTTAGGCTTTGCCCCCATCATGGTTTAGAGAAGTGGCTTATTATGCATACTTTATAGACTGGTCTTTTGTTTACCACAAAAATGAATGTTGATGCAACTGCAGGTGGAGCTTTGATGAATAAAACTTACACAGCAGCATATGCTTTGATCGAGGACATGGCCCAAAACCACTATCAGTGGACAGGTGAGAGAGCCATCACTGTTGTTGCTTCTCCACCCTCTAAAAAAGAGGCATGTATGTATGAAGTTTATGTCCTTGATCATTTGAATGCTGAGGTGGACACACTTTTTCAAAAATTTGATATATTAAGCGTAAGTGTTATCACACCTGCTCCTGTTTCACCACCATCTGAAGTCTGTGGTATATTTGGCCATACTGGCATTGAATGCCAACTAGGTAGAGTTGTTGAAAGTACTGAGCAATTAAATTATGCTCAATATAACCAAGGGATGAGGCCAAATCAAAACTTAAAAACTCCTCAAAATCCCTTAGGACAAACAGCACCATCCGGTTATGCAAACAACCAAGGAGTCTCAAAAATCCATCTTGGAACTTTTAATGGAAAATTATGTTATAAATCAATCCAAGCAGCTCCAAGAGCTTCATAATCAAACTGGAATTTTGAATGACTCTCTTATCAAACTTACATCAAAAGTGGACTCCATTGCTACTCACAACAAAATGTTAGAGACTCAAATCTCTCAAGTTGCCCAACAAGTGGCTACCTCCTTTCAAACCCCCGAAATCTTTCTGGGCCAAACTGAAGCCAACCCCAAAAGCCTTATAAATGCTATTACACTTAGGGATGGTAAGCAGTTAAAGGACCCTGTTGTGAAAACTAAGACAATTGAGGGTGAGATAGAGAGCGAAAAAACACAAAGTGAGAAAGCCATAAGAGAGAGTGATAAGCCAATTGTTTCGCTGCCTCATAAACCCAAAATTCCTTTCCCACAAGGTCTTGCTAAGCCTAACATCAGAGGTCCCAGTAGTTCTTCCATCCCTTGTGTGATTGGGAATAAAACCATTGAGAAAGCCATGTGTGATCTAGGGACTAGTGTTAGTTTGATGTCTTTGTCCTATTGTGAAAGGTTGCGTATAGGGTAGAGAAACCATCTAACCGTCAAGCTAATGACTTTAAACGAGCGCTTCGTGGGAGGCAACCCATGAGTTTTATTGCTTTTATTTTGTTTGTTTTGTGTTATTTTAATTTGTTTTGCAGGTATTTGTCCAAACATGATGCGAAAAAAGGAAAAAATTCAAAGCCATTGACCAGACAGCATAGCACGGCCCGTTCCTGTGGTGGCACGACCGTGCCTGTCCAAACCCTCACAAAACCAGCAAAAACTAGAAGTGAAGGCACGGCCCGTGCCTGTGGTGGCACGGCTGTGCGCGACACTCCATCTCCTATACCTCAAAAAAAAAGTTCCTTCTTCTTCCTCATTCAAACACCACAACGTCTTTCAAACCTCTCTTTAAACCTCCATAACCTCAACCTTCAAATCTCCATAACTCTCTCCAAACTTCACCAAATCACACAATTTCTAAACCAAATCAACTTTAAACTTCATCCCAAACCCAATCCACCCATCAAAAACAACAATCATCAATCACAGCCCATTAATCACCAAATTCGTGTAACCACCCTAACCCAAAAACCACCTTTCCCACACAAAATCTTACCAAAACCAAACCTTCACCCAAACCAACCCAATTCAAACTAGGTCAATGGCTTCAAAGAGAAAAGGTGGAAATTTTGCTTTATATTGGTACTAACCCATAGGTACAAGAAGATCATGGTGATGATAGTAATGATGAGGATGTGGTAGATGCTCACTTGCATGATGATCCGGTGCACCATGACCATGAAGTCGGTGGACAATATGACAATGATCGGTGGACATAGATGCAAAATGAAATCCAAAGGATGAGCCCCGAGCAACAAAGACAAGGTGCTGAAATTCAGGGCTACGCGGTGATGTCTAAAGAGGCAATCATATGCATGAAGAAAATAATCGCATGCTCTTGAGAATGATGCAGCACCTCAACCTCCAGGATCCTCCACAGGCTCCCCAATAAATTGTGAGCTTTCCACATCCCTTTTTCTTTTATTTCTTGTTATTTTTCATTCTTTTTAAATCATTGAGGACAATGCTTCACCCAAGTGTGGGGGGATCCAATAATGTGTCTTGTTTAGTTAAGTGTCGCAGTGTTTCCAAACTCCCTTGAATTTTAATTTTTTGTTTTTTTTTTGTTGCAAAAGGCATGTAAAGCAGCTTGTTTTTATTGTGAATTATGACATAAATTTTTTTGTTAAGTCTCTTCTGAAATGGTTGTTTCTTGTACATGAAAGTGATCTCTTGTGTTTTGAGTGTGCATGTTATACCCACATCATGTTTTATTGTGAAAATTCTCTTTGAGAAAAGCACAAAGTTGCAGTCTTTGAGCAAGTGTGTAGGTAGGTATTTTCAGGAGGACGTTCTAACTTTAGTGGTAAATTGACCCTTAAAAGTTTTCAAAAGTAAAAGTAATATAAGTTAGTGTGGGGAATAAAAAGGTCAAAAAATACATCTAATATAAATAAATAAAGTGAATGAATAAAGCAAATAATTGCTCAAAACTTCAAAACATGGATGGTCACCTTATAACCAACCCGTAGAACAGAGGCAATGGTGTATCGAGGGTAACCTCTTTCCTAGCGTCTGCCCCCATCCCCGAATAAATAAATGTCAAATGACCAAAGAATTCCCACCTTCTTTATATGAAATGAAAAAAAAAGAACTTTTCTCGGTTGGTTTAGTGTTAAGGTTAGAACTTGTTTTCTCATAATATCTTTTACATAGGAGCAAGAAAAAGCTGGACTACACAGACACACTCACTTGAGACTTGTTGTTGGGTTGAATAGGTTCATGAGAAATGCTTGAAGTTGTGATTAGTGTACGCTTGAAATAAAACCTTGGAGGAGACATGAGTTTTAATTGTGTTGTCATATGTTAATTTTGTTTATGCTGCTAATGTTTATGCCTTTTGCTTGAGGAAGCGCAAAGATTCAAGTATGGGGGAGTTTGATGAGTCATAAATTAGTGTTTTTTATATATTATTTGAGTCCGTTTTATTTAGATTTTATATGTTTTTATTTCCTTTTTAGAACAATTTTACTTCAATTGCAAGTTATTTAATTTCAGGAATAAATATTTGAAAGATTGAGTCTTGGAGAAAAAGAAAGGAGATTTGGAGCTGACTCGGGTTGAAAATACGAAGATTTTGTACAAAAATATGAAGCCTACCAACCAGAGAGGTTGGTACGGCCCGTGCCTCTAGCCACATGGTCGTGCCATCAATTCATACTGCCTTTTGCTGCTTTTGCTTCTCCGACAAGCTGCCTATTTAGTTTATTTCTGACCTAAAGCCCGTAGTTTCTTGTGGAACATTCTATTGATGTATTTCTTGGGGATTAAGTAATTCTAAACTATAAATAGAGTAGCTAGCAAACATATTCAATCATATTTTGTTCTTGGAAATAATAAGTGACAATTGTTTCTTTGAATAAAAGTTCATCTTTATTTTGTTATTTACTTTTATGTTCTTCTTCTTCTTCTTCTTCTTCTTCTCTATGTCTACAATGAACATGAGTGAGTAGACTTCTTTGTCTTGGGATTGTTGGATGAGTCGAATGACCTAATCCCTATCAAACCAAGCCTCGAACCCTAATTCTATGTAAATCTATTTTCTAACCTATTTCTCCGTTCTTATAATCAATAACAAATATTAATCAATGGATCGAAAGATGAAGTTTAATAGTTGTTATTGATTCATCACAAATATCAAGCAAAAAATCAAAAGATGAAGTTTTGATATTGGAACAAGTGAATTTAGACAAGGATTGCGAAACATGAAAATAGTCTAGCAAACCTTGAGACAATATTATCGGTGGGTGAAATCATAAAGCTAGCTAGAACTTGGTATAACCCTATGGTTTCAATTGCACTTGTAACAAGGGTTCTACCAAGTTCCCAAATTCCAACCCCCTTTTGAATATTATCGGTGTATAGGAATACTCCTAGTCCAATAACATTCACAAGGAAGTTTAGTTTGAGTGTAGTATCGCGTATCAACTAAATTCAACAATGCTCTTGGTTTAGCCACCGCACTACGTCCTAAAAAGGCCAAGATGGGTTAAAGGTAACTAAAGGTCCTCGGCTTTGCGAGACACTCACATTGAAAGTAATAACGTTGACACGAATGCTCATGACAACAAGAGTACTACCTTCCATGAGGCCTCCACCAAGTAGGATTATATCACATGTAAACATCGCCCAAGAATGCTCTTGGTATGTCACTATGATTGTACCCCGTCCTATCTTATGTTTCCCTCAAGTCCGGTAGGACTTATTTCTCACCACTCACGTGAAAATAAACATGTGAGCAAGTATTTACAAGGTGTATAAGCAATAATAAAGCACAAGGATAAAGAAAGACAAGATAGGTGTAACCCACTTAGGAGATTTAATCCCCAGTGAAGTCACCATTTCTGTGCTCGATGATTTTGGATATCAAACCATTGATTGGTTTTGAACCGTAAATCTTTGAACGATTTATCTTTTATTTTTGGGAAGGGGAAAAGAGAGGAAAACCCTAAGAGATTAAGGATCTGGGGGTTGGTTTCACAAAGGGAAGGTTTTACGCACCCTAAACGACTTTGGTATTCCAAAGGAACATCTTGCCTACTTTATCTTGTGCTAAGTTATTTGCTTATTTATTGTAAATAATTGCCTAAAAATCTAAGTTTAAGAATGGGGGGAGAAGAAGCATGTTTTTGGCATTTTTTATTGATTTGGAAGGATAAGGTCCTTTGCCTACATACCCCCAAGGGGGATCAAAATCATGTAGTTCACTCTTACATAAAAAAAATCGAGTGATTGGTCGGATTAATTTTAAAGTTTTTGAAAAAGGTTTTAAATGGGTAAGATGCCGAGAAGGCATAGAAGAATAAAATGAAGTGAGGTTGATTAATTTTAATTAAAGGAAATCCAAGTCTGGTATGGATTAAGGCATGTTAAAATTTGATTAAGAAATAAAAGGAAGAAGGAGCCTCTTGGGTTAAAATCCAAGGAATTTTTTTAAGAAAATGTTTTTGAAGTCTTGCATATTTGATTTTTTTGGAAAATGATTTTTTTTTCTAAGTTAAACGCAAGCTAAAAAACCTAAGCGCAACGACGTGACTTAATAAAATAAAGCGAGAAATTTACTAAGGACGTTGGATCCCAAGCAAATCCTCAAGTTCTTGAAATTAACCTAAAATTACTAATAGTTTGATTTTAAGAAAAAATTTAAAGTCCAATAATTAACCTAATTTGTCTCTAATTCATTTCGGTCCTCGATTGCGGTCATGACATAATGCGGTAAAAATAAAGTGTGTTAGTGTCGGTGCATCTTTTATTTATGATGTTACATAGTCCTTAAATACATGTTAAAGCTTCAAGAAAATGTAAATAACAAGAAAATAAAATGCATGGATTATGTTACATCAATTCCTAAATACACACTAAAAAATTTAATGACAATAAAATAAATGACAAACGTTAAAGGGTTAAATATGTTTTTAGTCCCTATAAATATGTCAATTTTTCATTTTAGTCCCTCTAAAATTTTCCTTCAACTTTTAGTCCCTATAAAATTTTCAATCTTCACTTTTGGTCCCTCTTTTAAAGTAAACTCATATCTAGAATTAATATTTTTTAATAAAATTTTCCAGAAATATGAATTTTTATATTGTTTACGTTAAAAATTCATATTTAATTTGTGTTTTGTTAAAAAAATCTAATTTTTTAAGAATATTTTACATATTTCTGCACAATTTCATTCAAAAATACAAAAATTAAATTAAAAATAGGGACCAAATGTAGTGATTGAAAATTTTATAGGGACTAAAAGTTGAAGAAAATTTTTAGAGGGACTAAAACGAAAAGTTGACATATTTATAGGGACCAAAAACATATTTGACCCAAAATTAAATATGCATGAGATAATAATAATGTGACTATAAGATATAAATAAAAAAAGTAAATAAACAATTAAAACAAAGCAATATATTTTTTTAAAAAGAAAGAAAAAAAAGAGAAAATAAATTTTTAAGAGAAAATAGGTGTAAAGATTAAAAACAGTGGTGTGTTTAGCAAAATAGGTGTAAAGTATAACTAACACTAAACAAAATCATATGATAAAATGATGCATGATTCGAAAAAAAAATTGAATTAAAATGTATGAAAGTATAACTAACATTAATATGTAAAGAAACAGGGGGACAGTAAGCAAGTATGGGGTTCATGCAGCAAAGAGTAACAGAACAAAGGAAACAGCAAAGAAAACAAAATAGGCCCAGGCAGTTTCGGATTGGGCGTACTGGTAAACCTGCTGGATTCGGTTTGAACCAGTGGGTTAGGGTATGAGCTGAACCGGTTTGGTACAGGTATGTAAGGTTGGGCTGGTTTTAAAAAAACATTTTAACGTAAAAACCGTCTCGCCAACAAATACAACAGCAAAGCTCTCTCTCTCTCTCTCACTACAAAAATGTCGCGCCCCCCTCCCCTCAAGATCTTCATTTCTTCAATTATTCGGCGCGGTTGCCGGCCACTCTTGGGTGGCGGCGCCGCCGCCGGAGTTTATACAAACTAACCCTTTTTTTGAAAAAATAAAAAAAAGGCTAAACCACTCTTCCCTTTCTTCTCTTTTCAAATCTTAAAACAATTTTTCAAAACAAGTCACGGATTCAAGTAGATCTACAAAAGAAATTGAATTCGAAAACACAAAAAAGAAATGAACAAACCTTACCCTTCCTTATACTTGCTTCGATTTCGGTTTGAAGGACTTGTGATGGATTTCGAACTTCCTTCTGTTTCAGTTACTCTTCCTTCTTCCTTGTTTCCTTCTGGTTCAGTTTAGTTCCTTTGAAAAGTGTTGGTTATGGATTCGTATTTAGATTCAGAGAATGATGGTGGTGTTTGTGAATTGTGAGATTTCGAGAAAAACGGGTGTTGTGGTGGATCGGTTCATGTGATAAAGGGGTTACGACTTTCGAACTTGAGAGTTGTGTAGGGTTTTGTGTGTTTGATTCACGATTTTTGAGTGCTTGTGTGTGTGTGATTCACGATTTTGAGAAAAGAGAAACTACAGTATTGTTCATGATGGTGAATCAGTTTGATACTTGAGGTTTTAATTTCAAATGGTTTGTGTTGTGTTCAAGGGATTTCGAAATTATATTGGTGTTCTTGAGAATTGTTGGTAGATCTGGAAAATTTTTGTGGTTTGATCTCAAAAATGCAAGAAAAATAATAGATTAGGGTTTGTGTGTGGTTGGGTGGCTGTTGATTGATGTGACCAGTGTAATAAATGCTGCAGTATTTATACTGCATCTTTTTAGGATTTAGGTGATGATGTGTTGAAACCTGATTGGAGCAAAAACCTACAACATTGGATACCAAAAGAGGACCAATAGGATGGTGACAATATGCAAAGTCTTCCTACTCAAGGCATGTGCCACCACATTCACCTTTCCAGGATGATAACTCAACTGAAAGTCAAAATCCTTAAGATATTCCAACCACCTTCTCTGCCTCATATTCAACTCTTTCTGATCAAACAAGTACTTTAAACTCTTGTGGTCACTGAACACTTCGAACTTATAACCATACAGATAATGCCTCCAAATCTTCAACACATACACAACTGCCGCCAATTCCAAATCATGAGTCAGATAATTCTTCTCATGCACTTTCAACTGCCTCGACGCATAAGCTACAACTTGACGATTCTGCATTAACACACCACCAAGCCCCATCTTAGAAGCATCACAATACACAATAAACTATTCCTTCGGATTCAGCAAAATCAACTGCTGGAGTCAACCTCTTCTTCAACTCTTGGAAACTCTTCTCACACTTAGCATTCCAAACATACGTTTGTCCTTTCCAAGTCAACTGCGTCAATGGCAACGCCAACTTAGAGAATCCTTCAATAAACCTCCGATAATAACCTGCCAACCCAAGAAAGCTTCTAATCTCAAAAACAGACTTTGGCGATTCCCACTGTAACACTGCATCAACCTTCGACAGATCCACCGCAATACCACCCTTCGAAATTACATGACCAAGGAAATTTACTTTCCGAAACCAAAACTCACACTTCGACAACTTAGCAAACAACTTCTTCTCTTTCCAGACACGCAACACAACCCTCAGATGTTCAGCATGCTCCTCCTCTGACTTCAAATACACCAAAATATCATTTATAAACACCACCACAAAACGGTCCAGAAAAGGATGCAATATTCTATTCATATATTGCATGAAGACACCTGGTGCATTAGATACTCCAAATGGCAACACAGAGTACTCATAGTGTCCATACCTCGTTCGTAACGCGTTTTTGGATATATCTTCCGCCTTCACTCTTATCTTGTGATATCCTGATCTTAAATCAATCTTACTAAACACTTCCGCACCAACCAACTGATCCATCAAATCATCAATCCTCAGAGTGGATACCGATTCTTAATCGTCACCTAGTTCAATTGTCGATAATCCACACACAACCTCATGCTGCCATCCTTCTTCTTAACTAACAACAATGGAGTACCCTACGGCGAAACACTCGGCCTAATGAACTGCTTCTCAAGCAACTCTTCCAATTACTTCTTCAACTCACCCGACTCTGATGCAGACATCTAATACGGCGCAATTGAAATAGGACTCGTTCCTGGTACCGAATAAATTGCAACCATCATCCAACACAAAATCAACAGGAACCATAACACCAACAACAACCAACTGAGCTTCTGTACCGACACACTTGAAGCAACCTGCTACTCCCCCACTACGCTCAAACCCACCTAAAAGAACGGAACAACACAACAAGTACCGACAGTACTCCCGTACATGTCGCATACAACAGGGAAAATTACCTGGTTTTGGTCTGGACATGATCGACCAAGACTCCGATACCAACTTGTAACACCCTACTTCTATTAAAGCGATAAAACACGTGAATAATACAATATTCAAGAAATAGATGTTACATCTTCAAACAAATTAGCATGCATAAATATTTCACAACAACGTCGCAGCAGATATAAAACATATATCTCCAAAATATTCATGTCTATAAACTCAAGATACATCAATATATAAAATCTCCAATCCCGACATATGGCTAAAATCTCAACAACATAAATCAATCCATATTAACATAAAGACTGGCACCCTGGTCAGAGCCTAAACTAAGACTCCAAGAAACGATAATGGAGGTAGCTCCCGCTACCCATTCATACAAATAGGTAGGCGGTCAACCACATACCACTGGGGGTTAGCTTCACATCATCATAATCAGGTACAAATAAGCATAGGCATTCAAGGATTCATGCATAACACATATACATACTCAACATTCCTAGAATACTACTATCACACACATATAACCCCAGTTCAACATTAATCATGTTATCTTACTTCTAACATAACACATCCAGCATATTCATATCTTAAATCATCATCAAGATTAATCACTTAACAATATCAATCGATATCAAAATTACTCACCTTATTCCTCATTTAGCATAATTAACTCAACAAATACAATTCAACATTTCAAAGTACAAACAAGGAAATTATCGTCACCGAAAAGATCACCCAATCACATACATATAATTCACACTTCATCATTTCACCAAAATAAACATCACCATTTAAAATCACCAAGTGTACAAGTATAACAAAACATCATCAAGTACACAATTCAAGTTCACCAATGCACACAAACATTCATGCACATATTCAACTAAATCACATAATTCACCATTCACAACATCCACCAAACACATAAATAATTATGACTCGTGACAAATTATGCAATGCGCCTAGACACGACTCATACATGCACACGATACCATCAACTACGACAAAGTCGTCAACTCGTGATGCAACAAAAACATCATCAACGTCACCAACACGGATATAAAATCCATCACCATCAATCATGTATACAACCATTTCTAGAAATCATAAAATCACAAAATGCATCCCTCTTAAACATTTTTCATAAGAATGTCATTTTCAAAGCAAAACAAGTTCAAACTCAATGAAATCAATCATAACCATTTCTAGAAATCATAAAATCAGTATACAACCTTAACCCCACCCATTTTCCTTAAGGAAAACAAGTTTCGAAAAAACCGATGTTCTTGACGTTTTTCAAAAGTTTGAGGTATGATTCATCAAACCAAGTTCAAATCAATTCAATTGATGTTTACAGAGGTTTAAAAGCTTAATTACATTTAATCACATTAAAAGAATCAGTTTAGAATGGTCCGGTTCGACCCCAAAACCCTAAAACGACAAAAACATGAGTTGTTGTACTGAACAACTCGCCATGGCGAGTTGGACAGACCACTTCACTCGCCATGGCCACCAGTTTACTAGCCATGGCGAGCTTGGACAGTCAGCTCTCGGGAAAAACTCCATTTCCACTCCAAAACCCCAAATTTGATTCCCCACTACCCAAATTCGTCCCCAAAGTTTGTCTAAACATTTATGAATATAAAAAGGCACTCAAATCCATATAAAACTTGAATCAAAACATCATTCCATCACAAATCACCCATTTTTCATAAAACCTTCAAAAACAATTCAAATTCACACCACAACTCTATAATTATGAACACCCATTAGCATCAATCATCATCAACAACATCTCATAACAACAACAACAAAAATTAACCATGAATTCATCAACAATCCAACAAAAAAAATATCATACTTTACAAATTTTGAGCAAAATACAAATGTCGCATCATTTTTCGGAGATCAAGGCTATTTGATTAGCGTTTGACTCACTTTTTATTTCACGACTGAACATTTAATTTTTAAGGGGAAAAAAGTTCGAACTACCCCTTTGAAAAGATTTTGGGTTCGGGGGTTAGTTACATAAAGGGAAGGTATTAGCCCCCTTTATGTCCGTAGTACCTCTACGGGAACCTCTTGATTTTATTTTTTGGAAGGACGAGTGTCCTTTGCCTACGTACCCGTGAGGGATCAAAACCTCGAAGTTAGGGTAAAAATTACGTTCGATTTCTTTTGTGTTTTTTTATTAGTTTCGATAAAGGTTTTAAAATAAAAGCCAAGTGGCGAATAAGTTGGTTTGTTTTTTTTATGTTAAAGGAAAATGACTTAAAATGTATTTAAAGTTGATTGCAATTTTGATTTAAGAAAGAATAAAAAATAAAAGGATCACTTGATTTTTGAGAAAATGTTTTTGTGATTGTTTGCATTGAATTAAAGCTACACCTATCGGAGCAAGAAAATAAAAGCGTAGGCACTTTGTGGTGACGTTGGATCACCGCAAAGACCATTAACCTAAGCTAGAACGAAGATAAAAGGCATACACACACGCACACACATGTATGATTTACAGCCTAGGATACATTCTAAAGTTTACATGAAACCTATTATACATGAACCTATTATACATTCTAAGGTTTGCACGATAAAATAAAGGATGAAAAAATAAATAATTTACATCAAACCTAACCGTACATTCTAAATTCCATGCGATAAAAAAAATAAAATAAATGACATAAAATAAACATGCACATGAATGATAATAAGTTATGAAATAATAAGCCTAAATTAGATAGGAATGTATGAGAAATAAACAATAAAGATGCATGAAGAAATGATAATAAATGAAAACGGGGGGTCCAATCAAAAGGTGGGAGGGCGTGCAGATAATAAAAGATGGAGAAAAATATTGGGCTTAGTGCAAGAGAACCGAACCGGGTCGGTTTATAAGTCGGGTCGGTTGGGTTGAAGAGTGTGGGTGGGTTATGAAGTGCATAACACCAAAGGGTTAGTGACGGGCCGTCTGATTGATCAGACGGCCTGGATTCAATCATGGGATAAGAGGTCAAAGCTCCTGATCAACCATCAAGGGGGGAAGGCGCGTGGGTGCATGGTAAGACCGTACACCCACGCACACCAGACTAGGGAGCACCTATATATAGCCTGTACCCCTTATTTTTTCATTCACAACAAATTTTTCTCTCTCTACTTTCTTCTCTCTAGAAAATACGCTCTGTTCCCTCTCCTCTTGCAGTCTTCTTCTCCGACGGCAAGGTGGTGATCGGAAAGAAGTCCGACGCGGTGGCCGGCGAGTTATCGTGGCGGCGCCACCGCGCCGGAGCTAAAATCTCTCTTTATTTACTCTTTTCCTATGTATCTTACCCTCCTAATTCCGATTTCAACCTCAAAAGTTCAAAAGAACTAAGTATGACCCTAGATCTAAGGGTTTAAGAAATATTACCTCTTTTTTGTGTTCTTCGTGAATTTGGTTCTGTTACGGTACCGAGTAGATCGAATCCGTTTTTGTGCGTTGCGTTTTGGTGTGCTGGTCTAAAATTATCACTTTTTGCTTCTGTGCGTGCGTGACTGTCTGCAGGTTGTCTTCGTGTTATGCGTTTTCTGATTTGTTCGATGGATCAGTTTGTATCGTGAGACGGATTTGAATCTGTTTGTGATGATTTTGAGGGTTTGTGCGATGACCGGATTTTGGTATGGGATTTTTTTGGAATGAGTTGATAGTCTTTTTGCAGGTTTATGGGTTTTTTGATTGCAGGTTGAAACTCTGTGTATTTGTGTGTTTCGGCTTTCGAGATCGTTTTTTTTTTCTTCTGTCTTTCTCTCTGTTGTGTTGTTTGGATTGGGACAAATCTTGGACGTTGCCAGCAGGACCCTTTTTTTTGGATTTTCATGGACATTAAAATAAATAAATATAAAAGGAATAACTCAATAAAAAAAAAAAAAAAAAGAAATAAAAAAATAAAAAAAAAAAATTAAAAAAA
>Ga0228711_1007477_pt1 | contig 15813 bp, 10 predicted proteins | sample MedpolnodulmetaG_2_FD_177996 | JGI IMG/M metagenome (GOLD analysis project Ga0228711, IMG submission 177996) | Root nodule microbial communities from Medicago polymorpha collected in Santa Monica, California, United States - brown nodules | ecosystem: Host-associated > Plants > Roots > Nodule...
TCAGGTGTGATTGAGCATAGAAGTCTCTTGGAGTTGTCCTTGAGCAAAGATAAGTCTCTTTCTTGTGTGATTGAGCAACTTGTAATTTGAGATTACATTTTAGTGGAACTCTCCTTGGAAGTGCAAGTGGGACAGGACTACTTTTGGTTTGTGGAAGGAACCTGTATAATTGCTTGTGTTCTTTCTTCTTCTGTTCTTTACATTTATCCGCTGCACAAAGACTCTGAACTCACTCAGACTTTGAACTACTTCAGACTCTGAACCTGAGAACAATTCTTCAGAACGTAAAAGAAGAAGTTTCCAAAAACACAATTCAACCCCCCCTTCTTGTGGTTTTTCTCGCCTTCAGTTTTGACCGCGCAGTGGCTCAATTTAAGGTGGCGAACTCCGACATTGACCTTTGTGTCGAAGGGATTCACCACTTTAGCGATGTTGTAGATGGAGTGATTAAGCCTCCCCATGATTTTGAGGAAGATATCGGGGATTCACCACCTTTGAGCCGATGACATTCTGCGGCCTTCGTGGTATTAACACCTTTTAATATTGTTTGCTGTTTTTTGGTTTTCATCACACTTTGTTGAAAATGTTTGTTTTATTTTCAAGTATGACGTTCGAACTGAGTGCTTGTTGCGTGAGGCTTTTTTATACTGTTTAAAGTATTTCGAGATCAAACTGTTGATCTTGAATGTTTACGAAGTAGCAATTCGTATGCTCTGATGTCTTTTGTTTTATTGGTCCTTGTTCTAATAAGTTATGCGACTTTCACAACAAAGAAGAGTTCGTTGAGGCGGTATGGTCCACCCCCCGTAGTCGTTGTTTTGATGAAAATAAAACAAGAACTAAAGAGTTTTGCATGTTCGCCGACGACTTGGTACTTTAACTCGTTGTTTTGAATTAAAGTTTTGTCTTTCTTTCCCTAGTATCGTTTCTCGGTCGGAACGTATACCTTCTGCGTTGTTTTGCAAAGGGAAATTTGGGCATGAGAGTTCTAACTTTACGCGGAGTATTTGTTAGAAGCATTTCACATCCAAGAGATCGTTTATCTGAATGTGATCCAAAGTTGTTTTTCGGACGGAGAACAGCGGATGAACGAAAAACCCAATTTAAGTTCAACGCACTGAGGCGTGAATCACCCATCGCGAGCTGGGGTTCTACCTAACATGCCGAGCAGTGATGTCACAGTTGGTAGCGAGCATACTGAGGAATGTGTGTATCTGTTGGGTAGATTTCACTTATCCTTTATTTATTTATTTTTGGATTTGGAGTGGCACAACTTTCCTCCTCCGTTGTAGTTGCTCGTTTTTGGAGAGCATGAAGTTCGTTGTATTGAACTAAGTATGTACATTAGAGCTTGTTTTCCATCTAAGTGTAATACCTTTTGAGTTTTTCGGCATTCCAAGTCCTTGTAATTATGCCTTTGTTAAGGTCTTCGAGCCTGTAAGCTCCCGTCCCGATCTTGATTCGAACTCTGTAGGGTCCCTCCCAATTGGCGGCGAGTTTTCCCTCCTCAAAGTCTTTCTAATTCCATCGGATGACGAGGTCACCAACTTCGAATTCTCGTTTTATGACCTTTTTGTTGTGGCGAGCGGCTATTTTTTGTTTTAGCGATGTTTCTCGCAAAGCTGCTTCGCTTTTGACTTTGTCGACAAATTCGAGCTCCTCACGTAGGTTAACCGAGTTTGTTGAGAAGTCAGTGTCAGTGTTAGTTTGCCCAGTGAGCTCAGTTAGCTCAATGGGAATGACCGTTTCTGTTCCATACATGAGTCGAAAATGTGACTCGCTGGTAGTGGAGTGGGGAGTAGTTCTATAGTCCCAAAGGACCGTGTGCAACTCTTCAGCCCACCTGGTTTTGGCTATTTCCAGCCTTCTTCGTTTCCTCGTAAGATGACCATGTTCGCTGCTTCGGCAAGGCCGTTAGCTTGAAGGTGTTCGACGGAGGTGAAGCTATGTTTGATGCCAATGTTTCTCAGGTAGTCTTGGAATTTTTTATTAGTGAATTAAGTTCCACTGTCGAATATCACTAAGGTTGGTACTCCGAATCTTGCTAGGATGTTTCTTTTGAAGAAACGGAGTACGTTCCTGGTTGTGATTTTCGCTAATGGTTCGGCTTCGATCCACTTGGTTGAGTAGTCGATCGTGACGACTAAATATTTGAGTTATCCAGCAGCTTTAGGGAATGATACCAGAAGGTCAATGCCCCACCATGCAAAAGGCCAAGGAGAGACCAAAGATGTTAGTTCGGCAAGAGGTGCGAGGTGCATGTCCCCGTGTCGTTGACATTTGTCACACAGGTTGACATAGTCTTTCGCGTCTTTTAACATGGTGGACCAAAAGTATCCTGCTCGTAGGACCTTTTTAACGAGGGCTTTGGCGCCAAGATGTTGTCTGCATATGCCATCGTGGACGTCAGCAAGGACTTCTTGGGTCTCGTTAGGTCCCAAACACTTGATAAGTGGTGTGATGAAACCCCTTTTATATATGATTCCTTCCACTAAAGTGAATGAGCAGGCCCTTTGTTTCAACTTCGTTCTTTCATGGGGATCATATGGGAGTTCCCTGCTAGTTAAGTAGCGTGTAATGGGTCCTCTCCAATCCTCCATCCTAATAATGGCGTTGATTTGGTGCAGTTGAGCTTTCTGCCTCTGAATGCTAGGTTCATTGAGGACTTCATGAATTACTGTCTTTTTTCCCATTGCAGTCCGTGTGCTAGCGAGTTTTGAGAGAATGTCTGCTCGGGTATTCTATTCGCGGGGAACATGAGTTACCTCCACAGTTTTGAATTCTTTCATCTTCTCGAGGACTAGCTGGACGTACTGTTGTAGATTCTCTTCTCAAACTTGGTAATCGCCAGTCACTTGCGAAGCCACTAATTGAGAGTCGGTAAAGATTTTCACCTTTCTAGCTCCTAGATCCTGGGCGATCCCTAGGCCGGCCAAGAAGGCTCCATACTCCGCAGTGTTGTTAGTTACAGGAAAAGATAAACTAAGGGAAATTTCGAGTACGATACCTTCGTTGTTTTCTATAATTACCCCGGCTCCGCATCCTTTGGACTTGGATAACCTATCTACGTAGACGTTCCATTCTTCTGTGGTCTCTTCCGTGGGGAAGACCATTTCAGCGAGGAAATCAGCGAACACTTGTGCCTTCAGTGCCTTTCTGGATTCGTAGTGTATGTCAAACTCAGATAGTTCGATTGACCACTTCAACATCCGTCCAGCGACGTTAGGATGACCCAAAATTTGTCTAATGGGCTAGTCTGTTCGGACTACCATTGTATGAGCTAAGAAATACTGTCTCAATCTTCGAGCTGCTGTAAGGAGAGCGAGAGCTGTAACACCCTGTTTTCCCAACAACGTAAATAATACATAAAATCAGAGTATTCAACGTAAAACGGAATGCCACACTACGTTAAAATATAAATAGAGTAAAGTTACTATTTATTAAAACAACCTTGTCAAAATTCAATTACATCGCAGCGGAAAAATTAGTTCTTTATTCAACAACTTTGGCACTACGGCCTCAACATAAACAACATTAATGAAAATCCTGATTCAAAAGGTTCAACAACATAGTTCATAAATAATATGCCACATTGGAAAACAAGCAAATATCCCCATCCCGTTACGTATCAGAGCGACCCTAAGACAACGCATGAGAGAGTCAACTGACATCAGCAGCTAATCCTGATTATCTGCACGTTACCCATGTAGAGGCAACATTCAAACAAAAGGGGTGAGATTTCACATTCAATAATAATAAGCATATAATTCATCAACGGAATTTAACAACTTAAAAACCTACAATTAACAACAATAATGCTTCACATAGTTCTTCAATTATTTCTGCTTGACAATTTAAAACAACGACAACAACTCGACGATGACGACGACTATGCAATGACACAACAACAACTTGACTATTCAATATGGATGTGGTACCAATCAACGTGTTAGAGCATAGGCTCTCAATTCAACGTGTAGAGCATAGGCTCTCAAATCAACGTGTAGAGCATCAACTCTTAAATCAACGTGTAGAGCATAGGCTCTCAAATCAACATGGTATGAATGATTAAACATTCAACAGGGCATGAGCCCCCAACTTTATATGAGTATGCATGGACTCAACAACTTATTCAACAACAACGTACATCTTCAACAACATTGACGACATCAACGACAACGACAAAAACAACGACTCCACATCATAATTCCATAATTCATCGTTTATGAGCAACATCATGTAACATCATATTAATCAACATATGGATTCATATAGTAATTCATCAATATAAATACATTCATATAATAATTCATCAATCAAAGTTATTCGTGACAAACCAAGTTAGACTCATCACAACATAGGATAAATACTCTTAAACACTTTAATTGAACTCACAGTACACAAGCTTGAAGTCTGAAAACAGTCCATAAGTTTTGGGTTGACTTAGAAATAGTTATGTGGAATTTTAATAAAATTTCACTAAGACCTCCTTAGAGTATTTTCATCATAACTTAAAAACCAAAAATCTTTTTCACGTCAAACCAAAGCCATTGGAAAGCTAACAGAATTATCTAAAACTTTCATGTTTACACCAAAAGCTAATTCAAAATAGAAACGTGTGACAAAGACAGAGAAACATGAAAAAGGTACACTGCTACTACATGATTCGCCTCGCGGGCTGACGTACTCGCCGTGGCGGGCTAGACCACTCGCCGTGGCGAGCTACTGGCGAGCAAACACTGCTCTCTGTCACGTTATAGCTCGCCGTGGCGAGCATATTACTTGCCGTGGCGAGTCGTAACAGGTTTCTGTCGGGAATGACGATTTTTCACCCCAAAAACCCAATTTTCATCTACCCTAATCCCAAATTTGATAGGGAACTCAACCTATGATAATTCTACAACCTGCACAACAATTATACATGAATTCAACGGATTTTCTACTCTATTATCAACCAAATTCTACCTTAAAACCTAATTCTCAAAATTCACAAAACAACAACAACAACTACATGCTAAATTGAATTTCAGAATTACATAACCTAAGATTAGAGAATGATAGTCTCACCCTTACCTTAGATTAGATGATCACAAGAATCTACAAGTCCTCCCTTCTCTTGGTTCTCTTCTCCTCTTGGTTCTCTTCTTTTCTCCCAAAGACTTTGTAAAACCTAATTTTTGTCTGGCTCTTGTTTCTTATATCTCAACATATTTTCTACTTAACTCTACTTATTTCCAATTAATTCTAATTCAGCCCCTCAAGTCTAATTATTCTAACTTCTAACATAACCTACTAAATAATAAAATAAAGCCACTTAATAAAATATTAATACACAACAACATGCCACTTATCAACATAAATCACATAAGTCATATAAAAGACTCTAAACTCAACCAAATAATCAAATAAATAAATAGGGTGTTACAAGAGCTACTTTTTCAATCTTTTGATACGTCGTCTCTGGCCCTAGCAAAGCTTTGCTGGTGAAATAGAATAGTTTCTATCCTTCCGGAGTTTCTCTGACTAGAACGACACTGACCGCGTCGGAAGAAACGAAAAGGTAGAGGTACCGTACTTCACCTTGATTAGGTCGCGAGAGAACTAGAGGTGCGGAGAGGGTCTCCTTAAGATGCTTCAAAGCGGCTTCGCACTCGTCAGTCCATTCGAATTTTGTCTCCTTCCTCAAGAGTTTGAAGAAAGGTAGAGCATGTTGAGCAGATTTAGCCACGAATCTTGAGAGAGAAGTTAGCATGTCGTTGATTGTTTGGATGCACTTTTTGGAGTGGGGTGTAGGGAGCTTTGTAAATGCCTGGCATTTATCCGGGTTCGCTTCGATTCCTCTTTCTGTTAAGTAGAAACCAAGGAACTTACCCGCTTGAACTCCGAAAGTGCATTTTTCTGGGTTGAGTCGCATGTTGTATTTCCGGGTTTTCTGGAACTCTCTTTTGAGATGGGCGGCATGATCAACCTCTTGTTGGAATTTGACAATCATGTCGTCCATGTAGACCTCAAGAATGTCGCCCAGAAGTTCCTTGTCGTAGACTTTGTTCATTATTCATTGATAAGTGGCTCCTACATTTCGTAGACCGAAAGGCATTACGTTGTAGTAATAGTTCCCTGATTCGGTCATGAAGGTTGTTTTCTTTTTATCTTCTTCGGCCATGGGTATCTAGTTGTAACTAGAATAGGCGTCTATGAAGGATAAAAGTTTGTAGCTAGAGGAATTATCTACGAGTTTATCTATGTTAGGGAGAGAATATGCGTCTTTAGGGCAGACCCTATTGAGATTGGTATAATCAACACAAATACGTCATTTTCCATTAGATTTTTTGACAAGTGCAACATTGGAGAGCCATGTAGTGTATTTGGCCTCAGAAATAAAATTTGCCTCTAAGAGGTCATTTACAGCTTTTTCTGCATCCTCTGACTTTTTCTTTTTCGTTTTCTTTTTACCTTTAACTTCTTGGGTTTCTTATTTTTTTATTTGAAAAAGCAAAAGTCTTGGTGAATTCGTTCCTAAGATTGAAAGATTCTTGCATAAGAGAAGGAGAGAAGCACGAAATAATAACGCTATGGATGAGGAACACACTCTTAAGGAGTATGCAACCCCTTCTACGGAAGAGCCACATGCTATTATTGTGTACTCAATGGTTGAGGGTAATAATTTTGAAATTAAGTTTGCACTTCTTAACTTGGTGCAGTAAAATCAATTTTCCGGATCACCCACTAAGGATCTGAATCTTCATATTTCAACTTTCTTAAGACTCGGTGGAACCTTGAAAGGAAACCAAGAGGCGGTAAGGCTGCACCTCTTTCCTTTTTCCTTAAGGGATAGAGCTAGTGCATTGTTTCATTAATTGGAAGTTAGTTCTATCACTTCATGGGACCAAATGAGGCAAGCATTCCTTGCCCGATTCTTTCCCCCTTCTAAAACTGCTAAGTTGAGGGATCAAATCACACGATTCACTCAAAAAGATGGGGAATCTCTTTACGATGCGTGGGACCAAATGATGGGGTTTCCAACTATGTGGCGGAAGTGGATTAAGGAATGTATCCGAACGGCAACAACTTCAGTTTTGGTTAACGGCTCTCCAACTGCGGAGTTTACTTTGGAAAGGGGGTTGCGACAAGGCGATGCTTTGTCCCCTTTCTTGTTCCTCTTGGCGGCGGCGGGATTTCATGTTTTGATGGATTCGTTGATTTTTAATAGTCTTTTTTCGGGTTATCAGATGGGGAGTAAAGAACTAGTTGTTGTCTCTCATTTGCAATTTGCGGATGATACTCTCATATTGGGTGATAATTCTTGGGTCAATGTGAGGAGTTTGCGTGCTGCTCTTATGCTTTTTGAATCTTTGTCTAGGTTGAAGGTGAATTTTTCCAAAAGTCAGTTGGTTGGTGTTAATGTTACGCAGTCTTGGTTATCAAAGGCGGTCAGGGTGTTGAATTGCAGGGTTGGGTCGATTCCTTTTGTGTATTTGGGGTTGCCTATTGGTGGTAACGTGAGAGGCCTGTCTTTTTGGGAACCTTTTATTGATCGCATTAAGTCTAGACTGTTAGGTTAGAAGTCAAAACATTTATCTCAGGGTGGCCGTCTGGTTTTAATGATGTCTGTCTTATCTTCACTGCTTGTTTATGCTCTTTCTTTCTTCAAGGCTTCGGCAGGTATTGTCTCCTCTATTGAATCTATTTTAAATTGTTTTTTTTTGGGTGGGAGTGAGGACCACAGGAAAATATCTTGGGTTGACTGGAATTCTGTCTGTTTGAGTAAGGAGGTTGGTGGTTTGGGGGTAAGGAGAATTAGGGAGTTTAATTATGCATTATTAGGTAAGTGGTGTTGGAGTTTGTTGGTTGATAGGGAGAGTTTGTGGTTTAGTGTGTTAACTGCCGCTATGGCGTGGAGGGCGGCCAGTTGCTAGATGGGGGCCGGGAGGTCTCTTCTTGGTGGCGAGATATTGCTACTTTACGAAGGGAGGAGTGGTTTCGAGAGCATGTCAGTCGGGGTGGTGGGTAATGGGAAGGTAGCTTTGTTTTGGTCTGATGTGTGGGTTGGTGGAGTGGCGTTGAGGGACATGTTTAGCAGACTGTTTGATCTTTCGTTGCTTAAGGAGGTGTATGTGTTTGATATGTGTCAGTTAGGATGGGGGAGGAGGGTGAGGCTTGGAAGTGGAGGTGGGGGATGTTTGCGTGGGAGGAGGAGGTGGTGGGGGAACTTTGTTTTTTACTTAAAAATGTGTCTTTGCAGGTTGACAAAGAGGACACGTGGCTTTGGAACTTAGAGTCGAGGAATGATTTCACGGTTTGAAGTGCCTATAAAGTTTTGGCTCATCATCATCATACAAACAACTTGGTTTCTACAAAGCTTTTGTGGCATAAGGATATTCCTTTCAAGGTCGTTCTTTTCACTTGGCGGCTGTTTCGTGACAGGTTGCCAACTAAGGATAATTTGTTCCGTAGTGGAGTTATTGATTTTGAGGCTAGATTGTGTGTTGGTGGTTGTAGGTCATTCGAATCGTCCCCACATTTATTTTTACATTGTAATATTTTTGGGGAAGTCTGGCATTTTATTTCATCGTTGGTTGGGTGTCTGTTCGGCCCTCCCTAGCGTGCCTGAGGATTACCTTAACCAATTTGGTTTTATTGGTGGTATGTGTTCTACGAGGCGGTAATCTTTTTCACATATGATTTGGTATGCAACTGTGTGGAAAATATGGAAAGAAAGAAATAGCAGGTTATTCAATGGCAACATATGCTCAACATATCAGATTGTTGATAAGATTAAGTCACTTTCTTATTCGTGGTTGAAGGCGAAAATTCCTAATCTCACTTTCAACTACCATGTGTGGTGGCTTAATCCCTTCACTATGTTGGGCATAGGCTAATGTTATTCCTTTCTCTGTTTGTTTAGGTTCTGTTTTTTGTTTCCCTTCCGTTATACATATTGTGACTTTTGTTCTTCTCATGTACTCCTTGCGCTAGGAAAGACATTTTGTTCTGAGTAATATATTTCACTTTAGCCTCTTCAAAAAAAAAAAACTTCATTTATGTCATTTTCTATTTGTTCCATTTGGAGAGATAAAGACACATAAAACGTAAAAATATAATTAACTCGTTTTTTTGTCGTCCCTAATTACAAATGTAATTGTTTTATTGGGGCCAACCTTGCCTACTAGAAATTTTAAATTTCGTACCTTCACCCCCACCATTATATACAAAGTAAGCAGTGAAGAAAATTTAATAACATATTGGACGACTTAATTGACTACCTCGATTCAACGGGACCAAAATACATAAAAGTGACATTTATTGTTAGAGTTTGTAATTTCAATAAATTAACAACAGTGGATAACATGTTTAGATTTGTTTGAGAGTTTGGAGGGAGAGAAAACGAGGCTTTAGAAAGAACAAATTTTTAGATAATTATAGACTAATGTTTATAATTAATATATTTTTAACTTTATGAATATTGTAATAATATATATTGAATTTGAATAATTGATATAAAAATACATTCTCTCAATGCGACTTTTGAGTTCCTTGAATGATGGGATTTTCCTCGATCACTTTTATAAGGCATTCTTTAAGTTCATTGAACAAGAATAATGTTTATAATACACCCTCTAACACACTAGTCAAGATTCTCTCCATTTTAGATATCCTTCATTTCTTTCATTTGAAGAGATAAATACATAATAAAATTTGAAAATAATTAATAATGGTGGGATCTACTTGTTGGTATAATCCACAATCAATATTTTGTATGCACCTCTTTCAAAATGGCAAACTCCATATATTTTTATAAATGGAGAGGATCTAACTCCTGACACACTCTCTCTAATTTGTTAAAATTTAAGTGATACCTTTGAAAGACAACAGCTTTTATACTCACTGAGCAAATGAACGGACTTGTTTTTTCCAATTTTGTTTTTTCCCCTTCATTGCCTGTACCTTCACAACTTGTTTTTTCCAATTTTGTTTTTTCCCCTTCATTGCCTGTACCTTCACAACTTGTTTTTTCCAATTTTGTTTTTTCCCCTTCATTGCCTGTACCTTCACGACTTGTTTTTTTCTCTGCTGTCATTAATTTTTCCCCACTGTCACGTAATTTTTCCCCACTGTCATGCACTAAATATTTTTGACAAGTTGCATGAGAACTGCAACCAATGATTCAATATAATCCTTGAAAACAAATAATTTAGCATATTCAACGTCCAAGAGCAAAGTTATCTCCAATTCAAAACTTGTTTCATTTCCGTTCTCATACCTGAAAAATGGCTGAAGCTTTACTTGGAATCGTGATTGAAAACCTTGGATCTTTTGTTCGAGAGGGTTTTGCAACCTATTTGGGTGTTGGAAACTTTACCCAGAAGCTATCAAGTAATCTCACTGCAATTCAGGCTGTCCTCAAAGATGCTGAAGAGAAGCAAATCAAAAGCCATGCGGTGAAAGATTGGCTGCAGAAACTTGCTGATGCTGCTTATGTACTTGATGATATATTGGATAAATGTTCAATAACCTTAAAAGCACATGGTGACAACAAACAGATCACTCGTTTCCATCCTAAGAAAATTTTGGCTCGTTTCCATCCTAAGAAAATTTTGGCTCCTTTCAACATTGGAAAGAGGATGAAGGAGGTTGCTAAAAGGCTTGATGATATTGCTGAAGAAGGGATCAAGTTTGGATTTCAACCAGTGAGAGTCACAGACGAGCGCCAACAAGTAGATGATGAAAGGCGCCAAACAACCTCTGTCATTAGTGAACCGAGAGTATATGGAAGAGATCATGATAAAGAGAAAGTTGTTAAATTTCTTCTAAAGCATGCTATTGATAGTGAAGAACTCTCTGTCTATTCCATTGTTGGTGTTGGCGGACAAGGAAAAACAACACTTGCTCAAATGGTCTTCAATGATGAAAGTGTCAAGACACATTTTGACTTGAAAATATGGGTGTGTGTTTCTGATGATTTTAGTGTGAAGGTTTTAGAGTGCATCATAGAAGACACAATTGGAAAAAAACCAGATCTATCGTCTTTAGAGTCAATGCAAAAAAAAGTTCAAGAAATTTTGGAAAACAAAAGGTATTTGCTTGTTCTCGATGATGTGTGGAGTGAAGACCAAGAGAAATGGAATAAGTTCAAGTCTTTCTTGCAACATAGAACGAAAGGTGCATCAATTTTGGTCACTACGAGACTTGACACTGTAGCATCCATCATGGGAACTTACGATGCTCATCATTTAGCACGCTTATCTGATAATGACATCTGGTCTTTGTTCAAACAACAAGCTTTTGGAGGAAATAGAGAAGAAATTGCAGAGCTTGTGGCAATAGGCAAAAAGTTGGTGAAAAAATGTGTGGGTTCACCTCTTGCTGCTAAAGTATTAGGAAGCAGTTTGCGCTTTACAAGTGACAAACATATATGGAATGCTGTACTAGAAAGTGAGTGTTGGAGTTTACCTGAGGTTGATCGTATCATGTCTGCTTTGAGACTAAGCTATTTTAACTTGAAATTATCCTTGAGGCCATGTTTTACTTTTTGTGCTGTTTTTCCTAAGGATTATGAAATGGTGAAGGAAAATCTCATTCAACTTTGGATGGCTAATGGACTTGTTACATCTAGAGGAAACTTACAGATGGAGCATGTTGGTAATGAGGTATGGAATGAATTAAACCAAAGGTCATTCTTTCAAGAAGTCAAATCAGATTTTGTAGGTAACATTACATTCAAAATGCATGATTTAGTCCATGATTTAGCTAAGTTTATTATGGGAGAAGAATGTGTGTCTTATGATGTTACAAAGTTGACTAATCTGTCAACTAGAGCTCACCATATAAGTTACATCCCTCTAACAGTAAATTTGAATCTCTTAAAAGAAATTGAATCATTGCGAACCTTTCTTGACTTTGAATCATCACCCTTCATGGGTTCACGTGTGTTGTCATTGATCACACCTCTCCGAGCTTTACGTACAAGTTCTTGGAATCTCTCTGCATTGAAGTATTTAATGCATTTGCGGTACTTGGAACTTTACAAAAGTCATATCACAACCTTGCCTGCGTCTGTTTGTAGACTGCAGAAATTGCAAACACTTAAACTTGAAAATTGCTATTCTTTCTCTAGTTTTCCCAAACAATTCACAAAATTGCAGGACCTTCGACATCTCGTGATTAAAAATTGTCCGTCATTGCTATCATCTCCTTTTAGAATTGGGCATTTAACTTGCCTGAAAACATTGACCAATTTCATAGTTGGTTCAAAAACTGGGTATAGTTTAGCAGAGCTACACAACTTACAATTAGGAGGCAAGCTACACATCAAAGACCTTCAGAAAGTGTCGAATGAAAAGGATGCAAAAAAAGCTAATTTGATTGGCAAGAAGGACTTAAATCGCTTATATTTGTCATGGGGTGATTATCCTAATTCAAAAGTTGGTGGTGTTGATGCGGAGCGAGTACTAGATGCTCTTGAGCCTCATTCAGGTCTTAAGAGTTTTGGGTTGCAGGGTTATGTGGGAACACATTTTCCTCTTTGGATGAGAAATACTTCTATTCTAAAAGGTCTAGTTAGTATTACTCTCTATGACTGTGAAAGCTGCAGGCAAATTCCTCCATTTGGTAAATTACCATGTTTAACTAATCTTTATGTATCTGGAATGAAAGATTTAAAGTACATTGATGATGACTTGTATGAACCTGCGGCTGAGAAGGCTTTTACGTCATTGAAAAAGTTGACTTTGTACAACTTACCAAATTTAGAGAGGGTGTTGGAAGTCGAAGGAGTAAAGATGCTACCACAACTTTTGATGTTAGATATAATAAATGTCCCCAAACTTACATTGCAGTCCCTTCCATCTGTTGAGTCACTTTCTGTTAGAGGAGGAAATGAAGAATTATTGAAGTCCTTTTCTGACAACAATTGCAGTGAAGATGTAGCTTCCTCTTCACGAGGAATTTCTGGTAACAATCTTAAGTCACTTTTGATATCAGGCTTCAAAGAACTCAAGGAATTACCTGTTGAACTCAGTAGACTTAGTGCTTTAGAATATCTTACAATTAAAGATTGTGATGAAATGGATTCATTATCAGAGCAGTTGTTGCAAGGTTTGAGTTCTCTTCGAATTTTGATTGTTTATCGGTGCTTAAGATTTAAATCCCTGTCTGACGGTATGAGACATCTAACTTGTCTTGAGACACTTGGAATCAGTGACTGTCCACAGTTAGTTTTTCCACATAACATGAACAGTCTAACTTCCCTCCGTCAACTGCTACTCGGGATGTGTAATGAAAACATACTAGATGACATAGAAGGCATCCCCTCACTGCAAAATTTGAAACTGTTCAATTTTCCTTCACGAACATCCTTGCCAGATTGTTTGGGTGCCATGACTTCTCTTCAAGTATTAGAAATCGACAACTTTCCAAAGTTAAGTTCACTGCCAGACAACTTTCAGCAACTCCGAAACTTGCAAAAGTTAATTATTGTTGATTGCCCTAAGTTAAAGAAGAGATGCAAGAGAGGAAAAGGTGAAGATTGGCATAAGATAGCTCACATTCCTCAATATTATTTGCATACTGAAGATTGGCTTGTTTATTTGCATCCTGAATATTGGGTTTTTTGTTTTATAAACATGCTTGTTGCTTGTTTGAAATTCCAATCAGATGCAGAACCAACAATTAGAGGTAATTTAATTGAATGAATCTCTTAATTTTATTCCTTTCTCTTAATTTTAGACTTATATTGATGATAAACTGTCAGGATGGATGCAATCTCTGGGAGTTATGGGTTACGATCGTCAGCAAGATTTTGACAGCATGATTGAAGAAGATATAGACGTGTAACGCTCTGATTGAAAGATTTGCTGTATTTATTTGTATCTTTATTTTATTTTTAATAATCATGTATTCATTCTTTTTTACCCTTTTAGTGGTAAATGTTTGGGCAAATTGATGTATGGTTCAGTTATTTTCTTACGAATTTGAAATTCAACTATCTATTGAGAGTGTGTCCCACATACATGTGATATTATATGATACATTTATAAATTGAAGTTTTATTTCATAAGAATAAAATACTATTTCATAAGATGTGTCTTACATATGGGATCTTAGAAAACTTTTCTTCATAAAAAAATTATTATTTTATTGTTTATTTGAATCATACTAAATTAGTTGGGATTTTCTTTTGCAGATGATTTGGGGTTGTATTATGATTGAGTTGGATAGGGAATGAATCATTTGATATATGATAGAACATTGTTTTATCCATATAGCTAACCCGATTTGAAGGATTAATTAAAACATGATTGTTCTTGTTGTGGTGTTGTACTATGATTTATATAAGCACATTATAAAATTAATAGAGAAAATAAAGATGAATTTAATTCAAATATTACACTCCCAAGTCCCAATTACCCATTAGATCATTAAATTTTGTTGACTTTATTAATAAGTAATCTTGAAAACATTCATTTAAATTTGCTGGAAATACATACTCGAAAGTTGATGCATTCTGAATGTACTTAATAGCCTATATTTCAAAAGTCTTGTATGTTGAGAGTAGCAAAATGTTTCTTCAACTATTGATTATATGCATCAAAGTCCTATATTTTCATCCATTGCACTTGAACCTGTAAAGGTTGTATGTGCATATGAAGTTTGATTGTCTGTTACTGTTGTCATTCATTAGATGGAGAAATCTAAAACGTTTTAACTCTAAAACTGATCGGAGTGTAGTAAAAACATATGTTCGTTTTATCAATTGTTGTATTTTTTACATTTATTTTAATTATTTCAAATGTAAATCTCCTTTTCTGTTGGCTAAGTCAAATGCATATCCTTCTCCTTAGTAACCTTTACTTTTGTTAGCCTATTTTTATGTCTGATAAGGATCCTATGTTTGAGCTACATATTCAAAACTAATTAGTTAAACGGTATATTTTCATCCCTTAGTTAATTTATGAGTTTTGTTTTGATTCCCCAATTAATAAAAGATTCGTTTTGATCCTTAACTCTATAGATGTTTGTTAATTTGGTCTCATTTCATAAATTTGGTCTCATCAGTAACATTTAACTTTTGAACCACAAACACATACATTTACTTTCTTTTCTTCGTCTTATATTGCTCTCATTTTTCTCAATTTCATACGAACTTCATATCATATTCACCAACTTTGTGAAAAAAATCTATAAATATAAAAGAACATAACCAAGAAAAAAAATACACGACCACCACAACTTAGAAAAAAAATACATGACCAGTGACCACCACCACCACCCCCATCGTCATCATCTTCTCATCACCACACCACCATCATCAACAACCACATCTAATCTCATCACCAAAAAAATTAATCATCCCTAAACCCTCAAAAAATATCCTCGTTCATATCTCTACGTTGGTGTTGAATCTGAAGGTTGAGGTAGATCATGTTGTGTTGTAGACACCATTTAAAATGGATCAATTCTCAATCAGTGAGGATCTAATGGAGACTGACAGTCGCATCATTGACATTGTATCATAATGATAAAAAATATTCCTCTGTTTTTACGGGTTCTAGGTTGTAAGACAAGTTGAAGTTATGGTCAGCAGAGAGAATGAAGGGAAGAAGCAGAACGGAAACAAGAGAGGGAGTGGTAAGTGAAATGATATTATTACACCATGAGAAAAATAGTAAAAAAGCTAGTAGTATAGAAGAATAGCTTGCAGTACAAGTTACTTGTGTTTAGTTCTTAAGTTTAGTACATAGAGTCGAAGTGTAGTACAATTGTGTTAGTTAAGTGTCACTAATATACAAGCACGTGCAATGCTTAGTGATATAT
>Ga0228711_1007478_pt1 | contig 15813 bp, 11 predicted proteins | sample MedpolnodulmetaG_2_FD_177996 | JGI IMG/M metagenome (GOLD analysis project Ga0228711, IMG submission 177996) | Root nodule microbial communities from Medicago polymorpha collected in Santa Monica, California, United States - brown nodules | ecosystem: Host-associated > Plants > Roots > Nodule...
TTATGATTTTCTTGGGACCGAAAATTATAAAGGGATCTCCCGAAAAATTATTATCTTATTATTTTATCGAATTTTTCAATTTTTTACATTGGCCCAAGTCGGGACCGGACAAATTTATTATTTTAGAAAATTTATTAATTTACCGAGTATTAATTTAAAGAGTTTCTCCTGAATATACAAAAATTTATTTCCCTGCATATCATTTACAGGCTAAACAGAAAAAGTCAATACATCGAAACTAGATGTGAGGATAAGAAATTAGCAAAAATGTAGCGAGAGTGTGGGAGAACACGATCAGCGACTCAGAGTTGCCATTGGTTGGCCTATCAAACTCTATTTTCCACCATCTTACCCATTCATAGAAGTCCATCATCTTTATCCTCATTGTTCTTCATGTAATATTCCAAACATGTAAGATGCAGTGAAATGCTACAAAAACTTGCTATGAAACCAAGATATGTATTCCTTTTGGATTTTAATTGGTATACATTTGCAAACTCAATTTTTTTTTTTTTGAAGGAATTTACAATACTCAATTGTCATCAATCATAAATAGTACTATTAAAACTAAAAACAATATAAAAACCATGAGAAAACATAGCACAATTGGTAGACCAACTAACTAAAACAAAACACAATCAGAATAATAGTATTTCTTTGAGATCCTTGTGTCAGCAAAAAACTTTCCTTATGTGCATTTTATAAAGAGATGTCATAACAAACTATTCTTTGAGATCCTTATGTCACCAAAAGACTTTCCTGGTGAACACAATTCATCTTCAGAGATTGTCTTACATAGACAAAAATACAAACAAAAGTATTTAGGCACACACAATAATAGGAAGAACTACAAATACAACAGGCTATCTTGTAGTAGCTGCTACTTTAGTGAATTAGTTTTCTCAAATTGGTCTAACAACAATTACTTTTGTAGACTATATATGCAAATGAATCATGTGAGTTGTATTAGTTTATGGTTGTCCCAAAATGTCCAGCTCAAAGTGCACATGCAAAGCAAATAGCCAACAAAAAACACATGATTGCAGACACTTAGATAAGACTAAATACAATTTTTTTCAACAAAGTGACGTTTCATACATTTGAAGGCACATAAAATTAACAAAAACGAACTCAGTATAGCGCTCATTACATATATCATGTTTTTGCATTTATAAATGAAAAAAATAATGTGCAGACCTCAATCTTTCTAATTAACATGTGAAAAACTGACTGAAGTAAAGACAAAAGGTTAGCCAATCATCCTTGCCACTTCAATAGAAAGATCATGCAATTTGCATTTGGCACATTAAAAAACTAGGGGGAAAGAATCTAGAAGGGCAAGAAAACAACGACCAAGAAAAGATAGAAAATAGCTAAGGATACACATGATTTAAAGGATTTGCAAATGAACTTGCATGGAATGCTAGAGTTAGATAGTATTTTGACAAAACTCTATGTCATCCATTTGTGAGCATGGTGGTGGTGAAGCTTCTCTTGGTAATTGGTTTGATTTGGATTTTAGTGGTGGCAGAGATAGTCGAAGAACACCACCTCCTAGCCACCGTTAAGAAGATGAGGGTGTACAAAGTAGCTGTCGGAATTAATGAGAGGCAAATGTGAAATGAGGTTCAATGTTTTATGAGTGAGCACAAAATGCAGGGCTGAAAGACAAATATATAAAACAATGTCAGTAAACTTTAAAAGTGATCATTTGATGTGCGGACAATTGATGCATCAAATGAGATGATCCACTTATACTACTTGCAATAACAACAGTGAAACACAATAATAAACATGCAGCCACATGTATAATTTCACTCATAGTATTTCATCTACATCATAAAAAGTTAGAGAAGGAATATTTACAAGCCATTTGCATAAAGTATCATCTGAATGATGCTATATAGGTAAATAAACACACAAACCTGCAATTTCAGCTTATGAGTAAGTTCGGCATTTATCATTTCCAACTGTTGAAGTGAGTAGCTTAGCCTTACTAATTTTTCTTTTAGATCTCTTATTTCCATGTCCTTCTCTCTGCAAATCACTTCCTTATCTCTCAATGAACATCTGAGATTAAAAAAAGAAAAAGCCAGAGGGTAATGTTTGCCATATCATCACAAAGAGAATTTTGATTGCTTCTGATTTAATGCATGCTGCATTTAAACTCTAATTTAAATTAGCTAAAACATGACACACAGTTAAGTTAATACCTGGAGGAAGATGCTATATCGAACAAATAATTCATCAAATTCTTGGCATCAGCAAGGGACCGAACTTGGGTCCAACGTCCTTTTCCACTGAAAACCCGTTCTGACTCTTCTGCCTCTGACAACTGGGATGCCATAGACACTAGAGTTGCGGAAGAAGTTGAAAGCATGTTTTCAAGGGCGAAAATTCTAGAATTTCTTGCACCAGAAGACATTGATACGGGGCAATCACTACATTAGCAACCAATCAGAGAACTTGTCAAACAGATTGCTAATGACAAACCCTAAGATTACATTATACAAATATAATTGAAGAAAAAAATGTTATTCAAAGGCAATCACCTGGTATTATTTTGCATCATCAATTCTGCTTCTTCCTTTAACTTGGTCATCTTCTCGGCCATTTTAGCCCTCCTAAAAGGAAAAAAATGACTACATGAACTAATGACATGAGCCTAAATAAAAAACAATATAAAAGTCTGCATAAAACATACAGGAATAGTGATTCTCAACAGAGAAATTTTAAGCCTCGCTATAAAACTGTCACACCGGCTAGCCTATAATTACCGGGTATCCGTTACTCAACTCAATTATGTTATAGATTTCATTGCAAAAAATTAACCATAATTTCACATGTAGAATAAAGTTGAATAAACTTCACCACGTGTACTTGTAAAAAAATATTAAAACAATAACTTCTGGTACGTTGAAAATCACATTTAACTTCTCTATGAACACTATTGATTGCAGTGAAAACAAAATTCCTATAAACTACATGCTAATCCAAACTAGAGCTTGCAGTGCTGACTATATCAATCAATAGAAATTGGTATACAAAGGGAATTGAATTCAAGCATTTAAATTGTCCAGAATTTCTATTTACCTCCTCCAAACACACAATTGTTTACTTGTAAGCCAAAAGAATTAATTAACAGTAAGTCTAGGTTTTCTCGTTTTCGCACCCTTGCCGTTGGTTTATGGTTTCTTTTAAAAATTTATGTATACAATCTAATTATATAAAGCAAGAATTGACAGAGTTTTTTTTCTTTATGGTTAATAATAAAATTTTATTTTAAATGTTAATTTTCTTATTTTCTGAAAAATAATGTAGTCGGTTTCATTCAATATTTCATTTTTAAATGATGATAAAACCAATTATTTAGTATTTTTTACAAACAATTTATTTAATCTTTTTTTTAAGTAGTCTAATTATTATAATGCATTGCTAAGGTCATGGAACAATTCATTTAATCTTTATTAAGACATTATTGGTCAAACTAATTCTTCGTCGTACAAACATTTTTTTGACCAATAATGTCTTACAAACTTTTTTTTTTTTTTGAAGAAACATCGTACAAACATAGAAATCCACATTTCGTTGAAAAAATCCCATGAAAAATGATAACAATGTTGATATTTTATAACATAAATGATTAAATCGGTAAAACAAAGTGTGACGTTTTTTTTTTCTTCTCTTAGGGTAAGGCATAAGCTCAATGGGGGGAGAAAAAGTAAGGAACATTTTGCAGAGCACACATACATGATTTTTCCAAAGCTTTTCCAGGTCCTTCCTAAATTTTTTATGCTATGGGCGATTAGTAAATTTGTATCCTTTTAATTATTTGAAAGTATTTCTTTTTGCATTTTTTATTGCAAAAGATTTATTGATAATCAAGATTCTTTAAACTTGATGCCACTAAGAAAATGATATCCTGGATTACCGTCCCTCCCGAAAATGGTGTCTTGGGTGCCCCAAAAAAATCGGTGCCCCTAAAAAAAATTGTGCCTTGGGTGCCCCTAAAATAATTTTGGTTGTCATAAAGTAAAATCAAGTTTGGTTATAAACGCAAGCTTTATTACAAATTAATCTAAAAGAACAAAATAAAAACTTTTTTATAGGTTGAAGTTGAAAAATGAAACCAGTAAGCAATAGTGAAATAGTTCTTAGCAAACAAAGAACAAGGTCGTGTACTAAAATGGCCTGCTATAAGCATTAAGCACGCATGAATTGCTCAATCAAGGTCAATCCAATCTGCTAATATAATCTTACCTAGTATAGAATCACAATATGTACTATTTAACATGCTTATACAACAGTTGAAATTAACATGAAAAAATATATAACTTACATAACAAATAGTACAGTACATTAGAACTTCTTATTTATTTGCTTGTAATAAATTAATCAAGAATCTTGTATGGGAACTAATGGAAGTTTGCCTCCATATATCTCGGGGAGCTGACTCTCATCAATCTCTTCAAGCAATGTTGCTTTCAGCTTCTTGTTCTCAACAAATACTATCTGCATCATATTCAACACATGCATTATGCTCTACTAGAACATCTCAATTTTCAAAGACATGTAGTAATTTTAAAAGTGTTACCTTCTTCTTGGTATTGTCATCAATGAAAGGGTAAATAATTTTCCATACTTTCATAAACATGTAAGGTGCATGGACTATGAACAACTTTCCCAATCTCTCTGGATAGTAATCTTGTAGAATGGTTAGAGCACCGAGGTAACCGCGAATGTCGCTGTTTGCATATCCCCATCCCTTAATGTCTGCAATAGATACAAACTTTTCTTCCCCTGGTGGCATCCTGTCACATTGTTGTGTAAGCTACAAAATTTACAATTCTTCTTACTGGATTCACAATTCTTTTTTGTGTGCACATGTAGACATGAGTTAATTAATAAAAGGAAGACATACCTTGAAATTAGTTTCTCAAGAGCGAAAACTACATACCCTGCATACATAAAAAGTATTTATTATCGAGCCAGTGTTTGGATAAATATAAGTGATCATGTATAAATTATTTCTATAACAAAGGATAACATAAAGTCAAACTGTTTTCATATTAACTATAAGTGTTTTCATAAACTACCTGTTGGGATAAATAAATTAATTAAGCGCTTATAGTTATAAGCACTTATCTTATTATGCTTTTGTATAAGTCATTTTTATAACAAGAGATAAAGCCAAGTTTATCGTTTTTTATACAAGTTATAATCTGTTTTTATAAACTATCTTGGGCGACTTAGGAAAATAAGCTGAAAACAACTTCTGCATATGTCATGATAGACGGTTTCATAAACTCTACCAAATAGTGTCACAAGAGTTCAAATAAGCCAATTTAAACATGTCATAAGTTGTTTTCATAAGATCTCTGAAACAGTATCATAACAACGTTAATAAGTTCAAATAAGTCAATCTAAACATAACTTCACATATTATTTTGTATAACCATAAGAGGATTTCAAATGACAGCATGGTACAACTAATGTTATCCCAAGTGAAAGGAAAACATACGTTTGAATGCATCCAAACCATGTTTGTTTTGAAAATGCTTCGCAGCAAAGGCAACATTTATAGGTCGACCCTTCTTATCCACTCCTTGAACATAGATCTTTTCCTGTGCAAGATCATCAGCTATCTCTGAAGGGGATACGGAACCACTTGGAACAAATGATTTTCTCCATTTCATGTATTTTAGGAACATAGCTGAAGCCTTATCTACATCTAAATCACGAGCTCTCAAGAATCTTCTAATCATCAAATCATCTACTTCCTGCCCATCAAGGCTCAAATCAATTCCAATTAATTTCCAATCCAATACTTCCTATCTAAGCCTAATTAGTAATGTAATAGTACAAAACAAACAATATGGCCATCATAAATTTTGTATTTTTATCATAATCCAAAAAAATTAGTTCCAAAAGAACAAAAAATTAATAAATTAAAAAGTCAAACTTTGGGACATTGAACTTGTGTCAGAGTAAAAAACAGATCCAAATCGGTACAACATAGTTGGCAACTAATTTTGAACAAAGTGCTAGGATATGACACAATTTTGTAGTTGCAAAAAGTGGCAAAGATTAACCGTTTTCACTGTTTTATCAAAACTAAATACGACGATGTCATGTCATGATGATGTTTGTTACCTTAGAAGAAGGGTCACGGCTTTCAACAAGAGTTCTCATGAGGCTGATTTTGGTGAGTTCTGCTTCTGTGCTATCCTTCAAAGCTCCATCATCTTGAACAAGAGTTTTCCCTTTGGTTTCTTCTTTAGCCAATTCATGTTTTGAATCCAATGCTGAATTCCCAGGCTCAGGGTTCACTGTTTCCATTCTCTTGTTGAAAAATGAATGAATCAATTGTCTCTCAATTCTTTAGGGGGGACATGTCACATAAATATAATAATATCATGCATATGGCTTTTTTTATTTATTTCTTGAGCTACAGATAAATGTCGAATCCGGTTTTGAGTGCTTTGGTGGTTAGCATTTGACGTGAGTAATGTCCTCTCAACTACCCAATTGGGTTAGGTCCAAAGCTTTAATTTTCATTGTTGCCACTTGCTTGCCAAAATATCAAGTCACAGTTAGGTTAGTATTTCTATATTGATTATTGCCTTTTGTACAAGTTAGAACTTTGGGCATTTATTTTTAAATTTTTAATAAATGTTTTTTTTAAGCATAAAATTCAATGCATTTCATTCATAATCAACCGGAAAATACTAGTGACGGATGATAAAAATAATTGAAATTAACAATAAATGTTGTCATCTTTGCTAAAAAGCATGCTACACTGTTGGTTAATCATGTAACAAAACTAACACGATAGTTTGTCAATGAACAAAAAAAAAACTTGGAAGTAGTCGGTATAGCAACCAAGACCAATTCAGACACATGATCAAGGGACTCATGAAGACAATTAACAATCGTCTCAGTAGTAAAAAAAAAAGATATTTTGTATGCCTAATTTTCTCATCCATTGGAGAGCTTTAAGAAAACATGTGGTTTCAACTTCAAGCCCAAGTTGTTCTTGCTTGCACTGGCGGATCTTGGTTGATTTCGTGGGGGGTGCCAAATATTCTTAGAATGTATAAAAATTGTTTCATAGCAGGTATATAAATTTAAAGTTGTAGTAGTGGTTTAGCTTGCTTAAGTGGTCGGATGTTGCACCCTAGATGGTGAAAGTCCAATAGCCGAAAGCATCACTAGCTTATGCTCTAACCCGAGTAGCATGGGGCATGTGGAATCCCGTGTGAATCAACAAGGACCACCTTGCAAGGCTAAATACTCCTGGGTGACCAACTGTGAAGTAGTACCGTGAGGGAAAGGTGAAAAGAACCCCCGTCGGGGAGTAAAATAGAACATGAAACCGTAAGCTCCCATGCAATGGGAGGAGCTAGGGCTCTGACCGCGTGCCTGTTGAAGAATGAGTCAGCGACTCATACACAGTGGCTTGGTTAAGGGAAACCACCGGAGCCGTAGCGAAATCGAGTCTTCATAGGGCTATTGTCATTGCTTATGGACCCGAACCTGGATGATCTATCCATAACCAGGATAAAGCTTAGGTGAAACTAAGTGGAGTACTCTAGTACATATGATACATTGCGCCGCACATAATACATATGATAGAATATGGCTACTCTAGTATTAATAGATTATATGGGGGGTACCATGGCTCCTGCGGATCTCTACGAAAATCCGCCACAGTTGCTTGGACAACATTACAATAGTGATCACGAGTATAGAAACTTGTGGGAGGGGCACTCCATTTCTTTTGAGAAATGAAAATCATCACTCAAAATAATGGATTTTGGATCATTATGTATGCATTTTTCGGATTCTATAGGATATATAATATAGGATTATTCATTATATTACTTGATTAGTTAGGTAACCAAGTTAGAGTAACCGAAGTTCCTTCAAAAAAAAAAAGTTAGAGTAATCGAAGTTAATTTCAACAGTGTCTTTGGCCTTAGTTAGCGTTAGCCTATTGTACATTCATGGCGCGTGTGTTAAAAATGACCCTCCAGCAAAGGAAATTTATGGTCCGTTGATTGTATAGTATCACTTATCTTTTGCCCTGTATGGTAGGAAATGAAGCCACATTATTAAGACCACGTGGCAACCAATGGACAGATCATGTTCATCATCCTTAATCAAATAAGAAGACAATGAATGGACATAAGAGAAAATTTATTAGGGAATGTGACACCATCGTTCTGGTATTGAAAACAAGTAGATTTTTTATGAGAAAGTGGACAACGCTTCCCTCCAAAAAAGAAGTCTTGGTCTAGGACATTCTATAATAAATCATGCTAAGATATTTTGTATGGAAAAAAAATTGTATCGCTGAATGAGTTATTTGGTCAGACAGTGTTTGGAGAATGGAGATGAAGATTGAAGGCCCAGTTTCAAAGTAAATTTATAGAAGCAAATAAAGCAGCTAATTGTTTCCTAAGTATGCATTAGGGAACTTTGCAATATTCATTTTATATCCGTCTAATGAGTGGCGGTGATTAAGAGTTGTCAATGGTCTTTTTAACCCTTAAAAAAATGATCATTTATTTTAAGTTCAAACTTTGTGAACTTAACATAATCCACTAATTTACTCCTTTTTCTTTGACAAATATCCACTAATTGACTTGTAAATCCCCAATAAAAAATTGATTAATATATTTTTTTTCTCCTTACTAAAATTACCAACTTATCTATTTATTAAAAAAAATGTAACTTTGTCGTTTTTGTAAAAAAAAATGTGCAAATATGTTTAGTCCTTGTTAAGTTAACATGTATTTTTAAATGATTTTTTCACGTGTTTAGAATACTATAACGTGTATTTTTAGGTCATATTTAGGATATCCAAAAAAATCATATTTGATTTATCTCGTGCTAAAAAAATCAATAAATTTGTAAAAAGAAACTTTTAATAGTATTTTAAACATTTTTGCGAAAAATCATTCAAAATTTTAATGTTTAAAGATAATTAAACAAATTTAGTATTAATATGAACAAAAACTGCATGTTAAATTTTTTTGGAGAGACGATAAATTGACTAACGAAAAGCATATTTAATATAAAAGTAGAGTAAAAATAATTAAAGGAAAAAAGTAGAGAGAATTAGTTAGAAAAGTCACAAAAAAAACAACAAAATAATATTGAGAAGACATGGGTGAAAACAGATAGTACCCTTAGCTAGTAAGAAATTTACTCAAATCTGAAAAAATATAGACTCAATTTTTGTTGTCGATATGAAAAATAATGCATAATATACCTAAAATTTTCATTATAAAAAAAAAAGTGGGAAAAAGTTGTGTGGGGAGTATGGATGCCACGCTTTCAACGTAGGTAGGATTCAAACCAATTACACCCTTACAGACTCAATCACCAGAACTTTCCACAACACACAACTAATCTCTTATCTCCATTCATTCTTCTCTTTTCCTCAATTCATAGCCAGAGGAAAAAGATCAAAGAGAAATCAAAATGGCCTTGCAAGTGCAGGCCTCTCTTCACACTACAAGATTATCACCTACTGCTACTCCTACCCTCCGACCACTTTCCAATCCATCTACTCTCAAGACATCTTTCTTCTCTCGTTCCCTTAACCTTTTACTTCATCCTAATCAACTGCAAGTTGCTTATGGACCTCCCAGGTTTACCATGCGTGTAGCTTCCAAACAAGCTTATATCTGTCGTGACTGCGGGTTATTTTCCTTTCTTATGCTTTCTGGATCATTCTCTTTTTTTTAGTATATATGAATGTAATATATATCTTATTATATGGTTTTGTTGATAATAATAATGTTGCAGGTATATTTACAATGAGAGGACCGCCTTTGATAAATTGCCTGATAAATACTTCTGCCCTGGTAATTTCAATTACTTTTTACTCATATGTTAACTCCAGTGTCCACTATTACTCATAGATGGAGGAACTTCAATTCAAAACTATAATATGCTTTCCATGCCATATAAATATTTATCAAATTCTTGTTAGTTTAGTCGTCTAATAAAAAATAAACAATTTTATCATGATCATAACAATTTCTATTGACTTAAGGTATACTATTAAATTTCTCTTAAAAGTACAAAGAAAGAAAATCAGGCATATCTATTATTTATATATAGGATGTATGGATTCTAAGTGCATGTTAGGTTAAGTGAATTTGACGGTGAGTTTGACAGAATCACAGTGGATTACCGCAAATTAGGCAATACATTTTAGGGTTTCAATAAAATCATAGTGCCACCAAATTTAGAACTTAAGAGCAGAGCTTCACTGCCAATCAATCACAGACTGGTCTCATTTCTTTCTCAACCAAGTTTATTAAGGTCTGAAGTCTAATATTATACTGATAAGAAAGGAAAAATAAGATGTTTTGTAAGAAGCAAAAGAAATAAGGGTCATTGAGACTAAATTATGATTGTCTCAAAATGGCGTTTTGCAGTTTGTGGTGCTCCCAAACGAAGGTTTAAGCCCTATGCAACAGATGTCAACAAAAAAGCAAATGAAACAGATGTTAGAAAGGCAAGAAAAGCTGAACTCCAAAGAGATGAAGCAATTGGGTTAGTGAGCCATAGTCATTTTCTTTTTGCCTTGCTTAATTTGTCGACTCTCACCAATTATTTCTGTTTTTGACATAATTTATTATGCTGATTTCAACAGGAAAGCACTTCCTATTGCAGTTGCCGTGGGAGTTGTAGTTCTTGCAGGATTATACTTCTATCTCAACAGCACATTTTAGCTGAATAGCTGAATGTTTGATTCATTATGTTTTACATCAGAAAATCAGACCTTCAATGTATTCATGTTCTTTTGTTTATTTGATTCGTCAACACTTTTACACAATTCCCTTTAGTTCCATCAGTTCAATTTCCAATAGCTTGCAACAAGAATGTTGTAATATAAGTTAAACAGAAAATAAAGCATGGATATAAGAAAAGTGAGTTCAAGTTTTCATTTGCCACCTATGACTGAATAAAAGGCCTTAAAGTACGACACTATAACTATCTGGGCGAACTGTGAAGAATTGCCATGTTTATGAAGTTAAATGTAATCATTGCCAGTTGATCAAATGCATTTGATATTTCCTCTATGTAAAAGGAAAATCAGGCTGCCTCAAAAAAGGAAAATGAGTCGATAGAAAGTTTAGAGTTTAGACAAGGGCAAGTTATGCCGTCCTTGCAATCATGGTAAAAAAAATCTTCCAATTGACATTCATAGTAATACATTCTCCATAAGACAAAACTCAGAATTACATTGCAATTGTGAAGGTGCAAATTATGCATCTTCATTAGCACCTCTTTCAATACTAAGCTTCTTAGGTTTCACTGTAACTAAGCGCTCTATCTTTTCCTAAATATGCTAGGAATATTAATCAAACCCCGATGGAGAAAAACAAAGAAACTAGCTCTTTTATTGGCTATGGCTTTTAATATATAGACTAAAATCAAAATATTGACAAGATAGTAATGACTAACGTATGAAGAAAGACAAATACTTATATTGACAGATAGCAAGTGGCTGAATTACACATTATGGTTATACCAAACGCTTTCATTCTTGCAAAACAAATGAACCCTCTATTCTTCTATCCATGGATGGTGGAGGGGGGAAATTCAAGGGCGAAAATGTATCATTAAAACAGGAGGTTGGTGCAGGCTTGAACTCGTAAGGGCCTTCTTTTTGTCCCCAAACCTGCAATTTTATTGGAAAAAATCATCTTTACGTTCACCTTTATTGTCTAGGTTTTAGATTTATGAAGGTAAGGTTAAATAAATCATCAAATTGATCAAATTAATGAGTTGAAGAAAACTTACTTGATTTCCATCGTCATCATAACCCCGATCCCAGGTGTGTATCTCATTGTTCTTCATAACCGCAAGTTCTGAAGTACAGTAGGTTGCTCCATTCTGATTTTAGAAGTAGTGCAGATATTAAGACACTGGTACTGGTACAAAAATGAGGGTAATAAGACAGTGGTTAGAACTGAAAATTACCCATGAATTAGGAAATCCTTCGGGTGGGGTTGAACCTTCATATAAGCAGCGTTTTCCTCGTGAACAACGCTTGAGATGTATTGTTGTCAAATGTTCTCCAATATCCTGCAAATCACAGTATATGTCAAGGAAGATCAACTACTAAAAGGAATAGAGGTATTACCTTGTTCAAGTATTGGATAAGTTAAGGTATTCAGAAACAAGAATATAATTTATCTTACCTAAGAAACTATAGATAGATAAAGAATAAGTTTTATCCAGAAATTTAAAAAAAAGTATTTCATTGATGAAACCAAGTCATTAAAGACGTAAACTAACAGACATGTGCTCAAAATATAGAAGACCATGGAGTTTTTTTATAGAAAACTATTCTGGTACATTGCAGGTTAAGAGAGACTTGTTCTCTCCTATTGAAAATTTCATCTCAAACCAAAGATAACCTCAACACAATCTCCCTTTGCTATTATATATAGGATATCAACAATGGAATGGAGAGAGAGAGAGAGAGAGAGAGAGAGAGAGAGAGACTTTTATCAACACAATCTCTCTCTCTCTCTCATCAATTCTTCTTCTACTCGTTCTCTCTTGAATATTTTTTCTCTCCGTATCTCTCATCCAGTTGAAGGAAAGAATCCATTTCAACTAAAAGATAGTAACCTTGCTCAGAGAGAACCAACTGCATCGCCCAAATCACCTAAACCGGTTGATAGAATTCTAGGGTTCTACATCCTACTTTAGTGGATCATGGAATTACCATATCATCACCTTCATATACAAAATTCTGGGGGAAAAGAAAGACTGGAATGTTCATTCATTTGCTTAATCATAACCTAAAAGTGACAACTGATACTAAGGTGTATTGGATTCGGCCTCTATAGCACTTTGTCGTATAAATCTCAATATTAATACCAAAACGTTCGCTCATCCTCGACACAATTATTTTGACTTCTTTTCTAACCCACTTCTCCTTAACAAAAAAACGAAAAATGTCTAAAAAAGAAGATTCCTGGAGCTAAGATCACAGGATGAACTATGAACATGATTTAATGCTTACCCCAATGACTTCTTCTGGTTGTGGGCGCTGATCCTTTGGCCGATCACAGAAATTTTTGTATTCCTCCATGTCTCTAATGGCATATGTACTTAACTGTCAGCGAAAAGAAGTTAGGATTCATGCTCTATTTAAAAGCAAATATAACTTTGACATGTAACATGAAAAGAAGAACATACTATTCTAAAAATAAAAGAAGAGAAAAACTTAAAGCAGAATCATGCTTCCAGAAATCAGTATAGAAATATAAGAACAAGTATCCCTATAATGTAGGGCAATGGTTAGATTAATAATATTTACATCTTCGGCATGGTTCGAATATTGTAGAAGTGTACTGTCCACATGTCAGCAGTGTGAGTACTCATCTACCAAAACACAAATAACAAACTGACATTTAATTATAATTGACCCCCTAATTCCTGCATCGCTATGTATACATAAAACAAAAAATGAGAATAACTTTTAAGCAGTTTAAAAAAAATCCTGTTCACAGCGAAGGCATAGCAGACATTGTTTTTTCAATGCCATTCAACAGAAAAATAATGGTAAACTACCTCTGGGAGATCTTAGAATTAAGTCCTAGAATGGATCCTCTCATGTTAAAATTTCACATTGCCTTGTTATCCCGTATACAAATTGTCTCTCACTCTCTCTTCCTAGACAGAAATTGAGTGGAGGTCTGCTAAACTTTGTGAAAATTTTTAATGAACGAGATGTGGCACAAATTGTTTGCATGACAAGATCATCCAAAATTTCAACATTAGAGGATTTATTTTCCTGGGCAAGGGTTGTTAGCTAATGACCTAAAGCAAACATTTTTCAGGTCTACTAAATTTTATGAAAATTTATAATGAAAGAGATGTGGCACAAGTTTTTCGCATGACAAGATCATCCTAAATTTCAACATTAGATGATTTATTTTCCTGGGCAAGGGTTGTTAGCTAATGACCTAAAGTTGGAAGATATCTTATAAAGAACGTTGACATCTTTAAATTGACTGAATACATACCTCAACGTCACATTTCAACTCTTTTGGACAAGGTTTCGTCATTAACAGCCTCTGCAAAAAGATGAACAATGGCAACTAAGATATAGCTATTTTTTAATCATATGAAAAACTGAAATCAGAATTCTAAAAAGTAGATTTTGATGTCGATCATATCAACTGCTCTCGTTCATATTTCAATCAAAACAAAACCCAAATAAAAATTGTCACGAGAATATAAGTAGTCTACCAACCTGGCGAAAGGGTTTGTGTGGACTCCTCCAAAAAGCCTAGCATCATAAAGAAAAACATGATTGAGCTAATTATAAAGGCATTGAAAACAATTAATACGAAAGAAGAAACACAGAATTGTAAAGTAGTGCTGACCTGTTCATAATATAGGAGATTTGAACCATCAACTAGCTCTGCAGCTGGACATGTAAGCATTCTACAAACAAGTATATAAAATTCAATGTTATTATATTCACAAAACAAAAAATAAATCATTTAAAAGGAGAATTAGAGTGTGAGAAAGGAATAAACCTAATATTGAAATAGTTATCAGGGTCTCTAGAAGCTTGGTCCTTGGAATACTGCATATACATACATGAAAAAATGAGTAATTAAAAGAAACAAGAAAAGGAAAAGTGAGAAGGAAGAAGAAAGAAACCTTTTCGCCGGTGAGTGATTGAGTGACTAAACGAGTATGGTCCCAGCGAGTGGTGGACTTACGAAGACGTTTGAAGAGAAGAGCGCCACCGAGGAGTAAGAGAGACTTGAGTGCTAATCCTTGAGCACGGTTCCATCCGTTGGAATTGGAATTGGAAATGGAATCGGATTCGGATTCCGTACACATGATGATTTTAGCTTATTTTGAATAGTGATAATAAGAAGAACTAATCATGGAATTGATTGTTGAGTACAACCACAAACAAGTAGTGGAAACTAGGAGAATTCTAGAACATTCTTATTGGGAAGAGGCTGTTGTATGTTTGTTTCGTATTGGTCTCTGAATCACTCTTCATCCATCCACTCCAGACTCCAGAGTGGAGTAGAGAGATGAGGGAGAATCCAGCGGTTCAATTTTCTTCCACCTCTTTACGTCAGAATGCTAACTATTGCCCTTGGACATTGGATAAGGGGGTAAAAATAGAAATATAGTATTGAAAAATGGTGAAAAGTGATAAATTTAATTTTTTAAAGGTCAAAATATTGTTGAAACCAATGCAAACATGTTACTTTTGTCTTTCTTAACCATTGCTCTGAGGACAATGCTTAGCCAAACTCTTTTTTATATTATTTCTTTTTACCTCCAAATGATCTTTTTTGAGTGAATTACTTCCAAATGATTGATTAAGGTTAAACCTTTTGTGCTGAATTACTTCCAAATGATTGATTAAGGTTAAACCTTTTGTGCTGATCAACTAATAATAATATTAATAGGGTTAAATATTTGATAAAAAAAATTAACCACAAAAATGTTTGGTAAAAAAAAATTTAGCATGTTTTTTTTTCCAAAAAAGTTAGTTAGGAGTTGACTTATATTTTGTAGAGGCCATTCAACTCTCATGTCGAAACGAGAACATCTTTAATGGAGTGAACCATCAAATTAGTCCCTGAATTTTCACGCGTCGGCCAACTTAATCCCTCAATTATGCGAAATATCAACTTAGTCCCTGAATTTGTCAGACGTCCATCAAAAAGGTCCCTCCGTCCAAGTGCTCCGTTAGTCATGCTGAGCTGTCGCCCTGCATGCTGTGTTGTCCTGTAC
>Ga0228711_1007479_pt1 | contig 15811 bp, 9 predicted proteins | sample MedpolnodulmetaG_2_FD_177996 | JGI IMG/M metagenome (GOLD analysis project Ga0228711, IMG submission 177996) | Root nodule microbial communities from Medicago polymorpha collected in Santa Monica, California, United States - brown nodules | ecosystem: Host-associated > Plants > Roots > Nodule...
GATTTAGGTTATGATTTTGTATGTTTTAATGATTTGGGGTTGGTTTATTTCATTGTTTATGGTTCTATATGTGTTGTTTCTTTATGAATGTGTGGAAATATTTTGATGGGTATGTTAGGGTTTTCTAGCATATGCAAGTAAAAGGGTTTTTTTAATTTTTTTTATAATTTAGATTGAATGAAATTGTTACATTTGGTTGTTGAAATGTTTGTTTCTTGCATTAGGGTTGTTGATATTGATGTTTATGTGATATACTTGATGTAAAGATCTAAGCTTTGGTTCTCAAAGTTGAAGTTGATTTTGTAACTTTTGCTTGCTTGTGTTGTGATATTTCAGGTTGGATGTTTACATCCATGATTACCTTGTGAAGAGGGATTTGAAAGCTTCTGCTCAGGCTTTTCAAGCTGAAGGGAAAGTGTCTTCTGATCCTGTTGGTGAGTTATAACCTAGAAGCAAAGAATGTTTGTTTTGTGTTTCTGTTTTGTTCATTTTATTAATTTGGATTTTTTTGTTTGTTTTTGTAATGGTGATGTTGGATTGCAGCTATTGATGCTCCGGGAGGATTTTTGTTTGAGTGGTGGTCAGTTTTCTGGGACATATTCATTGCCAGGACGAACGAGAAGCACTCGGAAGTTGCCGCGTCTTATATTGAGGTTGGTTGTAACTTGTAAAAACCACGTTGTTTTTTCCGTATTTAGATTACTTCTAGTCTGTTGAATCTGAGTTGCGTGATTGCACTTGAAGTTCAGCGAATAAAACATGGCATCGAATAAGGAAGTTGGTTACCTTTTTCGCTGAATCTATTCATGTATTATTAAATAAGGAATAAGGAATCTTGTATATTTGACGTGTCGTAACCTCCAAATTGTGCATCTTAACTTTCAAATTATTCGATTTGTCGTTTCTATGCGTCATTTAGCTGTTAGGGGAAGTTGGTATCATTTCTTAATAATCAATTTTTATTGGACAGGATTTTAGAATGAATCATATTTGAAAAGTGATTATTTGTCTACTTGTGATTATGACTATTTAGTGGTTTATGATGTCCTCGCTTTTACTGATTAAATCAAAAATTGCAGAGAAAATTGTTTTTGCGTTGTCATGTAAAACTACAATGGCATGGTAACTTTGAATGCAAAGCTAGTAAAAAAAAAGGAGAAGTTGGTTACTTTGTTACTTAACGTGTCTCGAATTTATGATGACAGTTTATATTACTTTTGATCTCTTGTCTTTATTTTAGTGTACCGATTTGTTTTTATATTTTTGCAAAGCCACTCCATGCTAGCTTTCATGTCAAACACGCAATGTTGTATAAAAGCCTACTTTCCATGCCTTGTTAAATTGCATAAATTATGTACTTTTTTTTTTTTTGCCTAGGAATAAGAAATTTCAATTTGGGTAACTATTTTAGTCAGATATAGATATTTTTATATTTTACACAGTATATTTGCCGCGCTTGAAGTTTTCGGTTTGTAAAACTCCTTTTGCAGACACAGTTAATTAAGGCCAGGGAGCAGCAGCAGCAACAGCAGCAGCAGCCACAACCTCAGCAATCACCACATCAACAGCAGCAGCAGCAGCAACAACAACAACAACATCAGATGCAGATGCAACAGATGCTGTTACAGAGGCAACACCAGCAGCAACAGCAGCAACAGCAACAACAGCAACAACAGCAGCAGCAGCAGCAGCAGCCGCAACATCAGCAGCAACAGCAGCAACAGCAACAGCAACAGCAACAACAGGGTAGGGATAGGGCTCATCTCTTAAATGGTGGTGGTGCAAATGGATTAGTTGGAAACCCTAGCACTGCAAATGCTATAGCAACAAAGATGTATGAGGAAAGGTTAAAACTTCCCCTTCAAAGGGATTCTTTGGAAGATGCTGCAATGAAGGTACAGGGGTGTTCCGGTTGTGTAAATTCAAGATGAGTTATTAATCTTATGATATATATATTCATAGCTATCTTGTGTTATTCCGTACAGCAAAGATTTGGTGACCAACTCTTGGATCCAAATCATGCTTCAATATTGAAGTCTTCTGCAGCTACTGGCCAGCCATCGGGGTAATTTTCTTTAGAACTTGGCCTTTATTGATTTTTCTTTTTTCGGTTTTAAATTAGCATGATTTATGCCCCAAAACAGAAGGTAGTAATGCTTGGTGCTTCCGTTGTTGTGAGTTTGGTCTGAAATCAGCGTTGTTACATAGCGTTGCGGAATTTGAACAAATTGCAACTGTGTTGTGATATGTGTTATTTAATACGAAATGTTTTCAAATAGCGGCTATAACTATGCTATAGCACTATTGCGTAGCAGAGTTTGAACCGACCGCTATTTTTCGCGATCACTAAAATAGTAAAATTTGATGCTTACTTCATCAACACGAACTAAAAGAAGATTTTGTATATTAACCACTAAAACAGTCAGATAGTTCTCTTTGGAGGGGAGGACGAGTGCTGAATGTTCGGCAATTATTTAAAATTGGTCTGCTCCTTCCATGACCTTAAAGAATAAAGTTTTATTTATTTTTTTTAAAATTGTTTTATAATTTTGATAGCTTTTAACTAAAATTGATACCCCGAAGCATCACTATGATAATTGAATCCCAGCTATGCTGACACCACAACTACAATGCCTGTTCAATTTTCTATTTCTCTTGGCATGTGTTATTTTTTATAGCAATGGATGTTGACTGTATTAACACCAAATTTCTTGATTTCAGGCAAGTTTTGCATGGTGCTGCTGGTGCGATGTCTCCACAAGTTCAAGCTCGTAGTCAGCAACTACCAGGGTCTACTCCGGTACGCTATCATAAAAAGTGTTCACTTTACTCTTAATATATGTCCTATTTACTGGTTTTCCTGACTTGCCACTTGGAATCAGGATATAAAAACTGAGATCAATCCTGTATTGAATCCCAGAGCTGCGGGTCCTGAAGGATCATTGATGGCAATTCCTGGTAATCTTTCATTGAGTTATTATTCTAATGTAATTAGTTTGTGTTATTACTGCAAAAACTGGTTCGCAAGCATGCTATAGTATTTTATTCTATGTAATTTATTCATTACCTTATTGCGTGGGGATATTTTGGGATATAACGCGAAGGCGTTATGAAGTTTTGCGATTATCTGTGCTCACAGATTAAGTTAACAGGGTACTTTTGTTTGTTCCAGGATCAAATCAAGGTGGCAACAATTTGACTCTGAAAGGGTGGCCACTCACAGTGAGTAAACCTTTTATTTTAATAAATATTAATTTAACTATTGCCGTTGGTTAACATTATGTTTTCCTAAACCTGCCAATATAAATACCATTATTCAAAGTGATTGTGTGCTGGAGTCTTTTGGAGTGAGATAGGAAGCAGCTTTTATCTCTTGATTTTATGTTGTACATAGGAAGGGAATCTATGGTCTTTGCCCTAACTGTATCCTTCCCTTGGGCTATTACCAAGTGGATGAAGTAGCCCTCCTATGCTTGTATCTGTTAACCTTACCAAATCTCCCTTGTCTGATTGAAATGGTGGCCTATTATCTGAAGAGTCTAGCAATTATCATATTAAGTTCTCTGTTATTAGGTTTTTATATTGGGCCTAACTCATCGTTACTACACTTGTAAGTGATTACTACACTTGTAAGTGATGGGTTTTGCTCCTTATAAATGTGGAACTTAGATTTTTCTCAATACATGCCATCACGCCTAGTGCGTCGGTAATTTGGTGGGCGATCCAAATGAATATGTTCCGATACCATTTTATATTGGGTCTAAATCATTCTTACAAAACCGGCTTGTAAGGTGAGGGGTGGCACCCCACTTTTTATACTCTTTTTAGGCCTTATTTACTCTCATTGCGGGACTTGGGTATTCCCAATATTTGTATCTAATAAATGATGAAACTAAACAATTGAGTTATGAAGTATCACTATTTAACATTTTCCTTTCCGTAATAGGGTTTGGAGCATCTTCGTTCTGGTTTACTCCAGCAACAAAAACCTTTCATACAGAGTCCACAGCCTTTTCATCAACTTCCAATGTTGACACAACAACATCAGCAACAACTTATGTTAGCTCAGCAAAACCTGGCATCACCTTCTGCCAGTGATGATAGTAGAAGACTCAGAATGCTACTGAATACTCGAAATATGGGCGTAGGTAAGGATGGCCTTTCAAATCCTGTTGGTGATGTAGTATCAAATGTTGGATCGCCCCTCCAAGCAGGTGGTCCTCCATTTCCTCGTGGGGATACAGATATGCTAATGAAGGTAATTGTTCTCACAATTTATCTTTTCATAATAATTCAGATGTTGAATTTTTTCATTAAATTGCCCTTTTTAAAAAGTCCTTTGAGTTAAAATGTTTCGCGAGTTGAAAAGTTTGTATTTATGTAGTTGAAACTTGCTCAGTTACAACATCAACAACAGCAGAATGCCAATCCACAACAGCAGCAACTTCAACAACAGCATTCTCTTTCAAATCAGCAATCTCAGTCTGCAAATCATAACATGCATCAGCAAGATAATAAAGTAGGGGGAGGTGGTGGCAGTGTCACTGGAGATGGTAGCATGTCAAACTCCTTTAGAGGAAATGATCAGGTCAGTCCTTTTATCGTGGCTTCTATTTCATGCGTGCAATTGAGCCATGCATGATTTCTTGGTTTCCTTTATCTTAAGGATCATTGGGCAGTGTGTACCATTAAATATTTTATGACTTGTAAAATAATGTAGAGTCTGAAATGGGTGTCTAACAATTTTTTTATTCTGAATGAACTCAAGGTTTCCAAAAGCCAGCCTGGAAGAAAGAGAAAGCAGCCTGTATCTTCTTCTGGTCCTGCCAATAGCTCAGGAACGGCTAATACAGCAGGACCATCTCCGAGTTCAGCACCCTCAACTCCCTCAGGCTCAACTCACACGCCTGGTGATGTGATATCAATGCCTTCTTTACCTCATAATGGTAGTTCTTCCAAGCCATTAATGATGTTTAGCACTGATGGCAATACCTCACCTTCAAACCAATTGGTGAGTGGCTCTTCCATCTGATTTCAATTAATGGAAGGAATATTAAGTTCCTTGCATGTAGACTCATTGCCATTCCGTTTTGGCAGTGGGATGATAAGGATATTGAATTGCAGGCAGATGTGGACCGCTTTGTAGCAGATGGATCTCTCGATGATAATGTTGAGTCTTTTTTATCACATGATGATACAGACCCTAGAGATCCAGTTGGACGTATGGATGTAAGCAAAGGTGCAGTAAACACCAAATTTTATCTACCATAATTATTTTTTTGCCATTACATTTGCATATAAATTTTTCCGGTATATATACATGTTAAATTTACCTCATTAGGATTTTCCTTCTGAATGGCTGATTGTGATGTGGTTAATGAAGGAGTTGTGTTATACTGTTGTAGATATATATTTGTACACAACTTCAATTTATCTTCATAACCTGTGTTACACATAAAGACCATTCATGGTTCTCATCTTGAGGCTGACGATGGCATGCTTTTCTTCGGATTGTCACCAGATGAATAGACAATGAGTAATTCTCTCAACAGCTGAAACCCTATTAAAGACGAGTGAAATAAAAGCTGAAAGCGAGGAAACAGACTAGAGAGCTCTGATACGAACTAATAAGTATTTAAGCACTTTTGGAACCCTCACTTAAAAGCTAGTTATCGGGGGGGAGAACAAAACCACTTAAATGCTCCACCGAGTATCCCATACTACTCGATGTGGGACTCGAGAGCCGACATTCATACATCTGCTCTCTACGACACTTTACTTATCTTTTCGGGTTAGCCCCCTCTGTAGGCAGCCCTTTCCGAGCCACCGACAACCAGATCTGATACCAATTGATATGTATCTAACTCTGAAGCATGGGTACGACAGAAATGGAGGAGTACCCATACTGGATACATACCGGATATGGGTTCTCGTAAAGTACGAACTGAGTACATACCTTTTTTTCTGCACTTGATGCTCATCTCTGGTACGGCTCGGTGCAGCTAGGTACTCTACAAAAAAAACTTTTGCGACAAAGAAGATGCAGAAACGACGTGATAAAAGATGCAGCGACGAAGATTGCAGAAACAAAGATGGAGTGATGAAGATTTGGTCCCTAGCGGCGGCGGTGGCTTGTAAAATATCTAAACAGTAGGCAAGTAATACTCAGGGTTATTTAATATTGGGCTTGGCCCGCAAAGAACTTAAGTGCTCACTGGAGCTGCAGCTTGTGATTTTTTTTACATAAAAAAAACTACTTGAAGACTTGGAGTAGGTTTGACCAAAAAAACTTATAGTTTAGTTATGGGCTTGGCTCAAAATAAATTTAAATGTAATAAACTGCATAAATAATATGGTATTTGAATTCAACTATCAATCAAGTTTATATAAAATGTCATAAACAATAATTATTAAAGGGGGAGGAACCAAGGCCCTTAAATATTCCACCGAACATCCCATACTATTCGATGTGGGACTTGCGACTCCCCATAATACCCAAGTCCTTATCACCAGCTAGAGAACTATGATAACCTAATAATTGAAAAAAGTAGCTGCATAATAAATATACAATAATACAATATATCTACAATCAATAGCATCTTCTCTTGTTTGGTTGCGTTTTTGCCTTGTTTTGGTGATGTTTTCCTGGTTTGGATCTGCTTTGTCTCATTTCTTCGATGGTGGTGAGTTCTTGGCTGCGTCTGTTTGACTAGCTTTGGCTGGGTTTATATAACAAGCCAAAAGTTTAGTAAGCTCAAGCTTGAAGGAGAATGGTAGGATTTTAGCTAATTAAACTAAAATTTATATTCAACTTTGATTATGATGATTACTGATTGTTCGCTAGCAATCAGGATGCTGATTCGCTTCTTTAATCATCTAATATTTTGATAAGGAAAGGAATCAGTGTTAGCGTAGAAGGAAAATACAACAGTGACAACAAATTAAGCCTTTTTCCACTAGGGGGATTGGCAACATAAAAGGATTACACAAACAATAACAAAACGAAAACATCTAAGGAGCAAAAGCTAAGCTGGCCAATAACCCCTCAACTTTTGTTGAGGGAACCCCTTCTCGCTAACTTGCGCCCCCCTCCCCCGGAATTTTCTCCCAACTGTTATACATGAACAATATTCTTAGTGATATCAGTTAGAAAGGGATATAATCTTTTGTTTTTGAAGATGTAATGTTGCTTTTGAATTTGTTGACTTTCATAAAAAGGAGATTCATAATTGATTTTGAAACTGATAGCATGAGTTTGCTTTATTTCTAGGTTTCACATTTTCTGAAGTAAATTCGGTTCGTGCAAGCACAAATAAAGTTGTTTGTAGCCATTTCTCATCCGACGGAAAATTGCTTGCAAGTGGTGGTCATGACAAAAAGGTTTGTTCATTGCTCCGGAAAAGCATGTTTTAATGCTTTCTCTGTTTAATTGATTTCTAAAAATTTGCACTGAACATGTGTAATTGACCTGCTTGAAAATTGCAAAACAAAATCCAGAACTTTTGTATCATTTAATATGTTTATACTTAGATTGTGACGTTTCCTTTGTTTCACAATGCAGGTTGTTTTATGGTACACAGATTCTCTAAAGCAGAAAGCTACCCTTGAAGAACATTCACTTTTAATCACTGATGTCCGTTTCAGTCCAAGCATGCCTCGTCTTGCAACATCTTCACACGACAAAACTGTCCGGGTTTGGGATGTTGACAATGTTAGTTGATTTTTTCTGTTTTCATCGAATCTTGTACAGATAAATGGTTTCCGTATATTCTAAATCTATATTTGAAGTAACTTGACTGTGCAGTCCACAATTACAGTCTTTTCCCGCCTTTAAAATGTGGCTCATCTGCAGTTTTAAAAATATGTCTTGTTGAAAGTAGCTGTAGATAATAGAAGTTTATGGATAGTTTATTGTGACCAACATGTATGTTCAACTGCATCATGAATTAGAATGTCCTAGATCGTTTGATCTATGCACAAACTTTTGATTGCTAGGTTCATTCATTTAGGTTTATTTAAGGTTTGGGAACATTCTTTATATTATCACAGGTATAGTTGATGTTAGGTCGTAAGTTGCTAATGATTATGATAGTTTGTTTTCCTATATATAAATTTTGATTTGATTTTTTTTCCCCTCTTTTTTATTCTACATATGCTTAATGCTTATTTGTAATTACCAATGCAGCCTGGGTATTCGCTTCGTACCTTCACTGGGCATTCTGCAGCTGTTATGTCACTAGACTTTCATCCTAATAAAGATGACCTTATCTGCTCTTGTGATTTTGATGGCGAGATAAGATATTGGAGTATTAACAATGGCAGTTGTGCTAGAGTGTCAAAGGTAGCATTTTAGTATTATCTCACTTCATTCACAGTTGTATGTTTAGTAGTTGCGTATTGAGGTGAAAGAGTATTCATTTCCATTTTGCTGAAACTGAAATTTATATTTTTTTCACCAATTAGGGTGGCATGGCACAGATGAGATTTCAACCTCGGCTAGGGAGATTCCTTGCTGCAGCTGCAGAGAACGTTGTCTCTATACTTGATGTTGAGACACAAGCATGCCGATATTCTCTAAAGGTTGGTTCAAATAGAAATCTTAAAAGTCTTTTTGTTGGATTTAGGATAAAATCTTTCAATGAAATATGCATTTCGTCTCAAATCTGGAACATTTTCCATCCTATCTGGTTAACATCAGAAACCAATTTAAATAAATTGATTGTTGAATTTCATTTAAGGTAAAGATCCCACCCGTGTCTAGGTAATTCTTAAGTTAGTAAGATAATAGCTTATTACAAGATGTTTGAAGGTGGGTACAGGTGGAAGGATAACATATTTCACTCATACAGTTCACTATATAATTATATCATGTCTGTTAAAGCTAATTTTTCCCTTCATTATTTGCAAACATTGATTTTGACGCACCTGAATGACATTTCAAATGATTTTAGATTTACTTAGAATTTACATTGATTATCTAAATGATATAAACTTATCAATCAAATAGTGAGTTTTGTAAAATATGCAGAGTGGTGCAACACTATCCAGATGTTACACCGGTGTATAGCTGTAACGTAAAAACATGTATGATTCCATGTAGGTGAAGGTTACTCATTTAGCCATAATTTATAGTATTTTGACTCAGGTCTAAGAAAAGAAAAACTACTCATACTTTTAGTAAGAATCAAACACTTCTGGCAGTGTTATATATGTATTACCGAACAACTCTGTTGCCTGGATATTTTGTATTGGTCACTTCAACTGTGATGTTATGTAGTCTTTTTCATACTCTTCTTGGGAACATGCTGATTTTACTATTCGGAATATGTTCCTATGAATTGCAGGGTCACACAAAGTTAATACATTCTGTTTGTTGGGATCCTTCTGGAGAGTTCCTGGCATCTGTCAGTGAGGACTCTGTCAGGGTTTGGACTCTTGGATCTGGGAGTGAAGGGGAATGTGTTCATGAGCTTAGCTGTAACGGAAATAAGTTTCACTCGTGCGTTTTTCATCCAACGTATTCTTCACTGTTGGTCATTGGCTGTTACCAGGCAAGTCTACATCCCTTTGTTTTTTTTTCCTTCCTTTTGAGTATGTTTGGATTCACAGTTTTTTTGGTATTGATTTATAGGTAAAACTTATAGTATAGGAATCACTTTGATCTTGAAATCCTTTTTTGTATAAATTGTGTTCAGAAATCTACTCTATTTGGTTGGATTTTGAGTGAACTTGATTTGATTTTAGCTATAATTATTAGAATGGATTTTTTCACCAAATAACATGTATTTACTTTTGAAACATTAACACAAATTACACCATTTCTACTATGATCTGCAGTCATTGGAGCTGTGGAACATGACCGAGAACAAGACAATGACTCTGTCTGCTCACGACGGTCTTATTGCTGCACTGGCTGTATCAACTGTAAACGGTTTGGTCGCTTCTGCCAGTCATGACAGGTTTGTCAAGCTCTGGAAGTGACCTTGACCTGGCCGGTGTACCATTGTTGTACAATACAATGTTGTTTTTTTACCTGGAATTACATGCATGTAATTCCATTCCCCTTTTATGTTTTTGGTTTTTGCTTCATCCACCAACCACCATCTTTTTCTATGTAACAATAGATTCTAACCTTTGTAACATTATCACCATTCTTGTTTACTTTGGAGATTCATGTTTTTGTATCCTCAAATTGGACATTATAATATTATTCCGTACCTTTTTCCTGCTTATCTTCTATTGTTAGTGCTGATCTGATATCATAACTTATGAGTCAAAATAGATTATTTTTTTTTGATAAAATGATTTTTCTAAAAATACTAAACAAACACTTAAAAATGACAAGTAATTTTTTTAATAAACAATATATATTTTTTGTTTTGAGAGAGTTAAGTGAGAAAACTATTTCAACACACTTGTGATTTGTAATGCATTTAATAACAACTTTTCTCATTCTACACTATTAAGTATTAGGAGTCAGATTTCACTAATCTACCTCCTTTAAAGTGAGTTTGAGAGAAATATCAATATATTGTTTTTGTAGTCTTTTTTTGGTGGTGGCCGGGGTTCAAACCTCGGATCTTGCATATTTTATGCATTGTCTCTACTAATTGAGTTAAACTTATGAGGACATTGTTTTTGTAGTCTATTTCACTTAGAGTAGTTAACTCGATAGTAACAAAAAAGAGAGTAGATTTACTCACCCTATGGTCAGATAGGGTCAAATATGGAATTGACATGTTTAGGATATGCTCATTTGAAGCATGTTTTGAGAAATTTGTTTATGACTTCTATTGATTTTTATTTTATGATTCAAACCTACTTGTATAAATTCCTGAGGATATTTAGAAGGCTGCATGATTTAATAACAACATACATCATGTTGTTAACTTGTACCTTAAAGAAGGGAAAATGGACTAGTGAAGAAGCAAACAATAAAGATTAAGTGAATTTTTGGTTCCTTCTAGAGGGGTTAGAATTGATTCTGGAGGTGTAGAATTGATTCTGACCTGTTTGATTCATGTCGAGTAGAATTGATTCTGCCTCCAGAATTGATTGTACTTGAAGTTAAGATTTGTAGCTTGGTTTTAGAATTGATTTTCACACATAAATTTATAGTTCAACTCAATTTTTATATGAATGCATCCAAACACAAATCACTTTTATTCAGAATTACTTTTAACCAAAATTAATTCTCCTACCGCAGAGCACACCCTAAATTCGCTAATAGAAATTTCAAAATTATCTGACCTTAAATATATACCATTATTTCTCTAAACTATGCATTGATAGGGAGATCAAAATTTGTATGGAGTCACAAAGTCAATTATTTCTAGATCAAAATTTGTATGGAGTCACAAAGTCAATTATTTCTATTTGAGGTTAATATTCTTTGTGGTAACATCACAACTGCAATTGCAGCCAAATTTGGCTTATATTCACCCAAATACTATATTAATATTTTCATCACTTATATTTCTCTCTCAATTATTATCTTGATTTCCACCATCCATTCTATGATTGTATATCTCTCTGTAATACTCTTGTTCTTTTGTGTTTAAGAGGATGGAAAGACATGTGTTAGGAGACGATCCAATTTCATTGTGGTCCTATTTGTCTATAATTGGCCTTAAAGGGTAAAAATATTTTTTGAACTCCATAAAATAGTTTGATATTTATTTTAGTTATTATAACTTTTTAAAAATGTTTTTTTAGCCGAAAGGCCTAGGAATCACGTGATAGATTAACAAAACAAAATATTTTGGTTAAGTATACAATAAATAGAAGAAACTCATTAAAACAGTATAGGAATCAAAATCCTCATATGCCCATTTTTATTGGCATAGTGAAACATGTTAGTAGGGCAAATAAATAACTTTGTACTAATATTTTTTTGTGAAGGTACATGTCCAATTTCATGAAAAATAAATCTAATTAATGGTCATGATCCTTTGGTCAAAATATAAGATGAATTTGATAAAATGTTATTTTAGTCAATAATCAAACTTGAGTAAATCATGCAAAAGGAGGATCAATTATAACATGTAATTAAAACGATCAATTATAACCAGTTTAAAATTTTGAATTCTTTCCAATCAATTAGATTGTAAATCATGCATGTTATATAAATTTTGTTCTCTTTTGTCCTTTACAAAATTAATTGGACATATCCATAATTGACCAGTTCACACCGTACAAGGAATATAATATTATATATAGATTGCTATTTTTAGTTATATAAATAAGTAGATTTATGTCTAAGAAGAAAAAAGATGAAAAATAAAATTGATTATAACTTTGGAAGAAGAAGAGTACTACACATATATACTTCTGGTCCCCCCATAATCTAGATTACGACCCTTCAACTCTCTAGATCCTTTTTTGTACACTTACATTACATAAACACATGAATCAAAGATAACAATAGCGACTAGTGAATGGAAATGAAGAAAATGAACATATGGTTCTGTTAATTTGGACCACTTGATCAGAAATAAATATGCATGCGTTTATTAATGTGACTGCGTGTATAAGACAAAGGCAAAAAATAACGACTAGTATATATGCTAAAAATGTGTTACAACTTACACCAGTTAGTATTCTATCATATACTCCCTCTGATCTCAAATATAAGAAAAAATTCATTTTTTAGGTTCATTGAGTAGTTAATGTATCTGGTCTACATTATAAAGCAGATACATTAATTATGAACCTAAAAAATGAATCTTTTCTCATATTTGAGATCGGAGGGAGTAGTTATTATGTAACTTAGTAATGTTATGGTTGAGACAACCAAACTAGATAAGATAGGAATCATAGCCCTTAATGCAATTTGGAAAGAGAATAATTTTTGGTAACAACACAATTCCAAACGATATAAAATTTGCTGTTTTTGTAAAATGTTCTTTTGGTCCACGAAAAGAATATTACCTTTTTCTGCATATTCGGATAGGTATGAACGTGATTATCACAGTCAAATATCTAGCATAATGTTTATCATTACTGTATATCTCTAACCTAACACATCTATCACATTTAGTATTGTTATTTATTATTTATTATTATTGATTTTCTTTTTCTTTTATTTTTTTGAAGAAATTAAAATGAAATATATTAACAACGGCGAAGGACGATCCTCAGTACAAGTTGTACTAAAGACACCAACCCGGCAACCAAAGTATCAAACATATATTTACAAATAAAGGTCAATCGATACCCAGACAGTAAAAAGGGTTCGACCACCAACTTTGCGATCCGTATACAAAAGTGGTATTATTGGCCTTTAGCCACCACAACGAGTGAAATTTGACTTTATCTATTAGCTGCTCAATGGATGTTTCAGTATTTTTGAACAGTCTGTTGTTTCGTTCATTCCACACTAGCCAAACACACAAAAGCCATAATAATCGAAGGAAGTAACGACGTGCCTTTAAATGACCTGAATAGTGTATGAATTGGTGAAAGTGATCGCTGACATTGTCTGTATCAACGCCAGCTACGCCAATCCAAGATCGAATATGCTGCCAGATAGAGCCAAAAACATGACAATGTAGAAACAAATGTGGTGCGGACTCCTCTTGACCACACCCTGAAACACACGTGTTATCCGTAACCTGAGCAATCCCGCGCCGTTGCAGATTGGTTTTAGTTGGTAACCTATCTTTCAGCAGCCGCCACGCAACAATGGAAACTTTTAGAGGGACCTGCGGATGCCAAACAAGATGCGCTGTCGCTTCGGGAGTGGGGGCTGCCCTGTGTGTCAGCGCTTGGTACGCGTCTCGAACCTTGTAGCCATCGTCTTTGTCTAGATCCCATTGCCACCTGTCAGAAACATTTGTCTGCAATGTAACATTAGTCAATAGCATCCTACACTCCTCTACCAATTCCTCCTCCCACACCCACAAGCGTCTCCTCCAACGCCACACCTCCCCACCTGCCTCCCACCCTCGATGGTAAATATCCGCCACAGTGCTTAACTTATTTGTTGTAAGATCAAATAAGCGAGCAAACCTCCTACACAAGGGAACCTCTCCGACCCATCTGTCCAGCCAAAAATAAGTGTTCTTCCCATCCCCTAAGACCTTCGATACCCTCTCTACAAACCAACCCCCATCATTCTTGCCCACCCCCTCCCTAATCTTCGCTATCTCTCTCCACCACGGTGAAACACTCCGGCCCCCAACCTCCAACCTCCCTGCCTCCTCACCATATCTCGCCACCAGAACCCTGTACCACAATCCACCTCTATCCACCAACATCCTCCAACACCACTTGCCTAACAGTGCAGTATTGAATTCTTTCAACCGTCTCACCCCCAATCCTCCTTCCTCCTTCCGTAAGCAAATAGAGCTCCAAGCGATCCAGGAGATTTTCCTGTTAACCTCACTCCCTCCCCAAAATTTTTTGTTAAAAATAGATTCAATAAGAGAAATGATACCTGATGGAGCTTTGAAAAAGGAAAGTGCATAGACCGGAAGCGAAGTCAGGACAGATTTGAGAAGAATTAAACGGCCCCCATAAGATAAGAAACGACTCTGCCACCCCGCCAATCTAGTTTTAACAGTATTTATCACAGGTTCCCAAAACGCTAACTTTCGAGGATCTCCTCCAATCGACAAACCGAGATATAGGAACGGAATTTTGCCCACTTTACAATTCAATAATGATGCCGCTTCTACCAACCAGGAGTCCCCTATATTAATGCCAACCAGTAGACTCTTACTAAAATTCACCTTAAGATCGGACATGTTAGCAAACAGAGTCAACACTGCACGTAAGGCTCGCACATTTGCCCAACTTTTTTCACCTATCAGGAGTGTATCATCCGCAAATTGTAAATGAGAGACGACCGCCGTATTTGTGGAGCCGACCCTATATCCTTTATACAAATTATTTTCCATCACAGAGTTCATCAAAACATTCAGTCCTTCAGCAGCCAATAAAAATAAAAAAGGGGAAAGAGGATCCCCTTGACGCAGGCCCCGTTGCAAGGGGAACTCATCTGTCGGGCTTCCATTCACTAAAACGGACGCGGTGGCTGTACTGACACACTCTTTTATCCATTTTCTCCACAACACGGGAAACGCCATTTTATTCATGACCGTATCCAAGTAACTCCAATCAACCGAATCATATGCCTTTTCAAAATCAACTTTAAAAAGCATCAGCTCCTTGTTTAATTTTTGAGCCTCATCAACCACCTCATTTGCAATTAAAATACCATCTAGAATCTGTCTATCTTTTACAAACGCTATCTGCGTATCTGATACAACCCAACCAATAATCAACCGCAATCTATTAGCCAGCACCTTTGACAAAATTTTATATAGACACCCAACCAAAGCTATAGGTCGAAACTCATTCAATTTCTGAGGACTGTCGACTTTCGGAATAAGAGTTATAAAAGTAGAATTTATACCTCTTGATAATTTACCGTTCCTGTGAAATTCAGAGATAAATCGCATAATGTCACCCTTGATGTCCTCCCAAAAATCCTTGATGAAACCAAGATTAACACCATCTGGACCCGGGCTTTTAAAACTATCACAATCCCACACCGCATTTTTTACTTCAGTTTCTGTAAAAGGTAAAATTAAGCTTCTTCCTTCCGCGTATGTCAATTGCTTGAACAATAAATTTTCAGCCCCTGGTCTTGGAGAATTTTGAGCCGCGAAATGTTCTTTAAAGTGTGAGAATACCACATTCCGAATGGGCTGGACGCCCTCGACAAGATTACCGTTAACCTTCAACGTTACAATGGAATTTCTACGATGTCGGTTAGCGAGCAACGAATGGAAAAACTTAGAGTTTG
>Ga0228711_1007482_pt1 | contig 15800 bp, 10 predicted proteins | sample MedpolnodulmetaG_2_FD_177996 | JGI IMG/M metagenome (GOLD analysis project Ga0228711, IMG submission 177996) | Root nodule microbial communities from Medicago polymorpha collected in Santa Monica, California, United States - brown nodules | ecosystem: Host-associated > Plants > Roots > Nodule...
AGCATTACTAGATGAATTACTATTGATCATTAATCAGTAATCAACAATTTAAAAATGAATCAAACATTAAAATTAAAATTAACTTTTTCAAAAAAGTCAGTTTCCTGACTGCACCGTAGAAGCCCCCTTTATATAATCATTGCTGCGTTATAGTTGATATACTTATCAAGGTGACTTTAAATTTTCAATATAATATCAATTAGTTTTTTAAATTGTACTCTCAAATTAATATTATATACATATTTTTGTAAGAAAAAATGGTTATAACATTTCATTAGATATCAAATTGATAATACAACATGGAATCTCAATATAAATTTGGGAGTTAACTCGAGATGTGGCTACCCACGCTTAAGCATGAGTGACCTCATTTATTTGTCTCCTTATAAATTCGACACTAGAATTTGTTAAAGTTATATGCATAATTTATAAATTCATCATATTTCACTTTTTATTTATGACTATAGTGAAAATATTGATGTTTAATAAAGTTAATTTGGTTCTATCCAAAAATAGTAATAAAGATAATTTGATAAAATTAGTTTTCATTATGTGCAAAATGAGAAAACATGATATTTATTATGGCAGTAAGAGAGTAGTAGAGTACTCTCTCTCCGTCCCAAAATAATTCAGAGTTTCAGACCAATTAGTCTGTAATGTTACATGTAAATTGTATAGTACCGGTGAATAGGCTAAGATCCATGCGGGATGATATTGTGAGCCTGCTGCAAAGTAATTTTTTTCCCTTACAGAGGAACATTGATTTAAGATTTAGAACATGGGGAGTACTCCTTTCCTCCCATTATAAGTGAACATTTTATTCATTTCACATATATTATGAAAAAATGTATAAGTTAAAGAGAAGAAAAAAAATTGAGCGTTTTTGTCAAATATTGATGCATTTTTCTTTATCATAAATGTAAAGTAGAATATATTGAATTGAGAGTGTTGAAAGTATTACTTCCTCCGTCCCAATATAACTGAGTTTTATTCATTTCACACGTATTAACAAAAAGTGAATAAGGAAAAGAGAGAGAAAAATAATTTTTAGTGTCTTGTCACTTATTTATTCCTCTTTATCAAAAATGCAAAGTAGAATATATTGAATTAGAGTGATAAAAGTAACATTAATTAGAGTTATAATTAGAAAAAAATAATTAATGTTGTATTGAAAAGCGAAATGAGTCAATTTTCTTGGACGATATTTTTATACAAATGACTCATTTATTATGGCACGAAAGGGTATATTAATTAGAGTTATAATTAGAAAAAAGTAATTAGTATTGTATTGAAAAATGAAATGGATCAATTTTGTCGGGACAGCGTTTTTTTTGCAAATGACTCACTTATTATGAGATGGAGGGGGTATTATTTATTCAAGCGTCTATGAACTTTTTAAGCATTTCAAATAGGTCTCTAAATTAAAAAATTAATTATATGTGTAAACTTTTTTTTTATAAGTGTCTAATTTTTTTTTGTTAAGTAGTTTAGTCTAAATATGGAGAAGTAAAGAATATAAGATTCGAATTCCGATACATACACATTATTATGCTTATTGTTGAGTGAAGAATATAAGGTTCAAACTCCGATCCTTACACAACAATATCTCTAAACTTATTACCCGCTATTTACTACTATAAGTGGATGGGGTTTAGCATGGGAATGGAGTGTTGTTTTCCACCATGGGAAAGTTTTTTTCAACCATTAAATTAAAGAGGAGTATCAATTTTATGATGGACTGCCTGCACCATATTTTTTCCTTTATCTTTTACACTTTTTTTTGTTTAGATCTAGAATTTTTTTCTTTCCTTGATAATTCGGTAATCATATTCTTGTGCTCTGTCCAATTTCAACATTGATTTCATTATCTTTATATCATGATCAGAATCGGATCTAACTTTTCTATCGCTCTATTATGTATAAGGCAAAAAAGCTCTAGATCTGGAATATTCTCATGCTATAGGGTCACCAATATTCTCATGCACATGAACATTCTTGTTCATATTCTCAAAGGGTAGTTGATTTCTATTGATGCGTCATTGTTTCTTCTCCTTCTTCTTTTTGTGGTACTTGGAACTTTTGTTTCATTGTTGTTTGTGATCTTTCGAACCACACGGTTATGTGTTTTTAATGAAGTTTTGCACATGATTGTAGTTAAATTGTTGCGTGTTAATAAACAAAATGATCCAAATGATGATGATGAAGCTAGTTTGGATTTTGATGGGATTCTATCACAAAAGAAGCAAGTTGATGTTGCTTCCATTACTATTTTTTTTGGATAAAAAATATGAAAGTCTTGAGTGTTTTTTTATTCAATAATGGTTAAGTATATAAGCATGGAAAGAAAAAAAAATCAGATCTAAAAAAAAAATGTAAAAGACAATGGAAAAAAAATATGGTGTAGATGGTCCATGATAAAATAAATATTCCTCTTTAATTTAATGGTTGAAAAAAAACTTTCCCATGGTAGGAAACAACTCTCCATTCCCATGCTAAATGCCACCCTACAAGTGACACATTTATTTAGAGAAAAATAAATTACTCAAAATAAGCGTCTCTTTCAATTTTCAAAGAATAAAGGGGGAAAATAAGTAACCGGAAGGCTATTATGCAAACACAATTTTCTTGGTTGATCTTCTATTCTATCCGAGGAACAAAAAGCTTTTCATGGTTTGCTTTTTTTGGCCGAGGGGCCATTAGCTTGGGCTTTGATTGTATGGCGATGTAGCTTGGTTTTCCATGGTAGGAAACAACTCTCCATTCCCATGCTAAATGCCACCCTACAAGTGACACATTTATTTAGAGAAAAATAAATTACTCAAAATAAGCGTCTCTTTCAATTTTCAAAGAATAAAGGGGGAAAATAAGTAACCGGAAGGCTATTATGCAAACACAATTTTCTTGGTTGATCTTCTATTCTATCCGAGGAACAAAAAGCTTTTCATGGTTTGCTTTTTTTGGCCGAGGGGCCATTAGCTTGGGCTTTGATTGTATGGCGATGTAGCTTGGTTTTCAGTTCTTTCGATAAAATTGTCAATAACCTTTTTTTATTAAAAATAACAAAATTCATAAACCATATGAAATGTGAACATCTCCATGTTCTTCATCTCCGTCTTCTTCCTTAAATCAAATCTATGTCCACCAAAATACAATTTCAATTACCCATTGAACAATCTTAATGTCCATCCAAATACATCTTTATCTCCATCTTCTTTCTTAAATCGTATGAACAATCCCTCTCTCTCTCAATTGTATTTGGGATTTTTTTTCTATGTTTGGTAAAGATAAGATTTTTTGAGATTTGGGGATTTAGAGTTATGAGTTTAGAAGATGGAATTGAAGGTGTGTTTGAGTCAATATTGATTTGATTTAATGAAGAAGATGAAGATGAATTTGATTAAAGGAAGAAGATGAAGATGGACAACATGAGAATGAAGATGTTCACGTGGTTTATAAATAAAGGAGAATGTTGATTAGTGCCCCAAGGGGCATTGGTTAAGCATCCAAAACAAGCAAGTTTTCATAAGAAAAGTTGTGCAATCATTACTTAGTCAAAAGTAACATCTTATATTTTCAATACAACATTTTTATTTGAAAAATCCTTAACCAATACCCTGAGGGCACTGATTAGCAAGACCCATGAATAAATTGTGAACTTCATGTAATCACGAATTGATATGGTGGAATGACATTTATTCATTTTCATATTTATTCATGTTTATAATTATTTAACTTCATATTATAATAAAACAAAACTTTATTCATGTTTAAAATTTTGAGATAACAACAAGTGGTTTTTGTTCCCCTATTTTTTTTTAAGCCAAAAGAAAATAGATTAAATAAAAACAAAAGTACAAGAGACGGGGACATAAACCTAACCGAGGTAAAACATAACATACAAAGAAAACGGTAAAGAATGATGAAAAAAGTCACAGTACAAATTTTAGGAGTGTTTGCACTCCATTCATGAAACTCTTTGAGACATATCCATCAAAATCTCCAAAAGAGAAAAAAAACTTAAATGTGTGTTTGGTCCTTACACTTTTATCCAATTTTGACATTGATCCTGCTTTTTTTTTTTGTTTGGCATTGGTCCCTGTAATTTGTAAAACTTTTGATTTTAGTTCTCCTCTTAAGTTTCAGTTCAAAAAAAAAAACCAAAATTAACGGTGTGCCACGTGGACCAGTCATGACACGCCACGTGGCACACTAAAAAACAAAATTTTATAATTAGTTTTTTTTATTATTTTATTAGATTCTTATTATAAAATTGGATGATAAAATTAACATAGAACCTTAATACACTCGAGAACACAAGCTCAACAGTTCTCTCTGTATATGAAATAAAATCTATCTGAACTAACAACAAGCCCTAGATATCAAGAGGCTTAAAGATAAACTAGAAAGAACAATCATGTTGTTTTGCAGTTAATAACTATAATTCAATCCCAAACAAAGCCGTAAGACAGAGATATTAGTTTTTAATTTGGCTTGCCTTCTCTTTCCCGTGTTTTCTTCTTTCTTTCTTTCTTTTCTCATCTTATTTTTGTTTTTTATTTTAAATATTTAATAAAATAATTTATAAAAAAAAACTAATTATAAAATTTTGTCTTTTAGTGTGCCACGTGGCATATCATGATTGGTCCACATGGTACACCATTAGTTTTGATTTTTTTTTAATTGAAACTTAACAGAAGGACTAAAACAAAAAGTTTTACAAACTGGAGGGACCAATGTCAAACAAAAAAAAACGCATGGACCAATGTCAAAATTGGGTGAAAGTTCAGGGACCAAACACACATTTAAGCTTGAAAAAAAACATGTGTGTTTATTTACGACCTTTTTCTTAAGAAATTTCCTCCTTTCATTCCATTCATTGGTCTAAGAAGGATATAAGAAATAAAATAAGTTAAAATTAGTTTAACATTGGAATTAACCTAAAACACGAACAAGTAGCGCACATAGCAGCTGAGTAATGAATTGAGTTATTTTTTTGAATTAATGGAATGGCAGTAAATAGGAGAATAATATTGATTGAAATAGACAATAAAAGTATGAAAGTTGAGAATTGAAATTACAAAATTTCATAAATCCATTCAAATGTCATGACGACCAAGTACATGGGTTCATAAGGACCAACTACATAGGTTCACATTCAACTTCTTAAAACATAAAACTCAAAACAATATTCAGACATCACTCAGTCTGTGAACTATATTGCCAGACATTTCTCTGCTTACGCCTCAATGACTGGTACTGAGTCGCACGCATGGCCTAAGCTACAACCTGTTCCATAGCCATGTATAAAGGATAGTCTGCATACTCCAGATTATGTTCAATTGAATTAATTGTCAGGCCCCTGATCCTGCAGATGACAGACAATGGCTCAACACCATGTTCCTCCTCTAAGAGAACCTCTAGATTAGCAGGCCTCGACGAATTATTAGGAACATTAGGTATCAATAAAGGGCAAGAGACCCTGTAGAACCAAACCAAGTATCCATTATCTGAATCCCAAGCATTGTCCACAAGTAGCCCACGATCTTCTTCAGAAATCTGATGCAGATTATAACCCTGGAAAGCCTTTGCCTTCTGATGAATGCTCAGTGTGTACGGTGCGACAATTGCAGGATTTCTAGGGATAGTTTGAACATATCCAAATTGCCTCAGCACACGCTCTAGCAAGTGTGTTCGAAAACATGACATTATTCGCTCTTTCAAGTCTATTATTCGCTTGGCATTGTTAAGCACCCGAGGGGTTTTACCACGGTCCTGTGAAGAAAAAAAATGGAGACAATGAAAAAAATCAATTTCCAAAAACGAACACACAAATTCAATCAATACATACAATTTACATAAAATATGAAAGCTATCAATATAAATGTACTGAACTAATATGCTACCAAAACCAATAATAATAATGATGTTGTAGTGCTTAGTTGGCAAATTGGAATTGTTGTAAATGCACTAACACCCCCACATAGGAGAAAATTAAATCTACATTAGATTTATTATACAGGTCTACTTGAAAAGGCGACAACGCCCCCACATTGGTTAAATATAAATGCATGTGTAAATTTTATTCAGATCTACTTGAATTGTTTATCAAGTGATGACACCCCCACATTGGGAAAAATAAATCCACACAATTTTATATTTTCACATCATCGTATTATTAATACAATGGATACTTTAAATATATCAAACACCATTGTATTATTTTAATACAATGGATAATCCACAATATATGTCACCAATATCTAAGGTGTATTTGAGTACATGCATCACATGAGTTTAGCAAGTGTCACAAAATATTCAGGCCTGCTTAAATTAATTTTAAACGACAACATATGTATTGCACTTGTTTCACTTAAGCATGTCATATATGTATCTCCATAAGTTTCTATTTTTTCTTCCAATAATATATTAAATAATATTTCACAATCAAACAATATTCTCAAATATATATTCTCATGCATGCCAAGCGTATATACACACATATATATTCTCATGCATGCAAAGCGTATATACACACGTCACTCAATTCTCCCAATCATAAATATATTATATGCGTCCACAATAAATATAGTTAAGAAAATTTCACACAAATTGAAGTATATATCACAAAAACTTTATACTAACAAAACTTTTAGTTTTGAAAAGTTTATCAAAGAAATACATGTTAACATTGTCGCAAGCTAAATACTCCACATTAGACATTCTATATGAATTCAGCATGCATCATCAACCATGAGTTTCACACACATTTTCTAAACTCATTTGTTGATTAATGTCGCATAGCCTTTCATGTTTTTGCGCAATTATGAGGAGAAAACAATATTAAATTCTGTTAAAGGAATACATATAAACAAAATGATCATAATATATAATACACAACCATCAAATATGACATACACCAATTTATTGATATAATAGATTAAGAAAATAGTCAGATCAATTTGTATCACCCTAAAACTCTTGAACATAGTATTCTTAAAATGAATATGATATATACTTCATAATTAACTATAGGATGGGAATTTGCTCAAAAAAAAAAAACTATAGGATGGAATTGAATTTTTAACATAGCAGTAATAGTGGCATTTAAAAAGAACCAAAATTCATGATGGATTTCAACATATTCAAAATTAGCACGTAAGCTTAAAATGCATCTAAAGTTAGCCTCAAACAAGTCATTATCAAAACAGAACTCAACAACACACGTAGTGGCATGGATGAGAGCTACAAAAAGCACGGTTTTGGAAGCTCATAGAATCACTATTTTTACAAACATATTCAACATGCTCTCACAATGTCAACACACAAAATTTGAGATATGAGATTTGAACGTGTACCTGACCCATTGTGGATGATTTCAAGGGGAGAAAAGTTTAAAACTTACAAAGAAGTCGATCACATCATACTATTGTAGATTGAATCGATGAATTCCACAGCTTTTGATGTATTTGCCTTCTCCCTCTAAAATAAAGTTCCACCCACCTTTTGGCTTTGTCTCGCTTCCAATCCCTTTAAGGATGAAGTCACCACAAATTTACTTCCTAATTCAATTTCGGTATCAAACAAATCCCATCTCTCTAAAAATTAATTAGATATTAAGTTTCACAGTAATAGTAATAAGACGTTGATTAGGTGAATATTTGTAGTCAAAGTAAACACAACATGTCATTGCCAATAACTTTCTATTAACAACAATATAAGCCATTGACGAATAATAAAGTAATAACTCCAAGTTCCAAATCAAAAACAAATAATATGCAATGAAGTAGTAACATTGCATCCATATATAAAGTGCAGTAACGTGATAAAGAAATAACCCACAACCATATAAAGAATTCCAAACCAAATTTCACATGCACAATACAAGAAAATTATAACGCAATAATAGAAACGTACATATAATTAACAGTTCTAAAAGCTACACCAATTTCAACTTTATTACAATAATTCTATGTCAAAGAAAATACTCTTAAGATATATTGTTGGAAAAATTAGACATAAAATCATTATAAATAATAAATCAAACACAAACATAAGCACAAATAAACATGACTCTTCATCAAATTAAATAGAGAATAGAAAACTTATCCATTACTGACAGAGGCGTGCAAAATGCACTGGGCTTAAGAGTATTTCGCCACCCCGAATAGATTATCCGATGCAGTAGGTCTCATAGCTAATACCCTCGAGGATACAACAGTCACTTCTTGCTAGCACCACACGTGAATTAGCAAGGTCTCATGAACGACTTATTTGAATTGCTCAAGGGAACTTAATGTTTTATAATAAGAAATGAAAATGGAACAGGAAAAATGGGAGAAGATGTATGAATACTTCTACTGCCTATATGTTATTCCTTCTCTCTTCTCTCCTTTTGGTAGTGTGCACTAAACCCACAGATTTATACACTTATTAATTGAAACTGAAAAGTTGCAAGTTATTAGCATTGACTTGGTAATTTATGCAGCATAAATATAGGAATATAAGAAAACGTTTAAGCCATCAAGTAACCGTAAATTACCATGTCAAAACTTAATTGAATATAGTAATTGGATTTTAAATAAATAAATAATAATTAACTTTAAAATAAATTAATTAAACAAAATTCCGACAAACAGATCATGTTGTGATTCTATTGAATTATCTCTTCATTCAATTACTTATTTTCTAATATCACTTTCTCAGTTAAATCAATTCTAGTTTCCTCTTACATTATCATGGCTGTTAATGTTTTCAAATAGCTGTCAAATTGAATTTTAATACAAAGAAAGATATAGATAACAACAATACAAGAAAGACTTTCACCTTTTTCCTTCACAACGGGGAAATAATAGAAAGACATTGATACAAAATAATTAGGTGATTAAAGATAGTCACATGATGCTGTGTTTTTTTTTCTTTCTATATCATGTTTTAGGAGTTTCAGTTCCCCGTCCTCATCTGGTCTGCTGTTTTGAGCTTTCGGGTGTCTTGCGGTTTTGTTTAGACCTTGGTGTTTGGCTTTGTCACTATTTCTGGTGTTGTGTTGTTGCTGTGCGGTTGCATTTTTTAGTGCTTTCAGGTGACTTTTGTTGTAAAAGTCATGTGGCTGTCTTGATACAGTAGTGGTGCGGTTGTGACAGTTAGGGAGGGGGGGATTCTCTTTTGGTGAGTTATCAGAGGTTTGTGCCTCAAAGGCAATTGTATTTGTACTTTGTTCTTATTGCAAGCTATGTAATTCTCTTGCTGACTTAGCTTAATAAAAAAAATTCCGTTTTAAAGAAGAAGAAAAAAAGAAAAGATAGTCACATGATGAAACTTCAAAAGCGAAATTTCCTACAACTCTAAACTTCAGCCCATCATTGAGTTAATGAAAACATGCTTCGAAAGGAGGTTCAATGAAAGGCGTGTGTGCGTGTGCACGTAATTTCTACTTACTTGTGATACTCTAAAAAAAGGTACACGTTGAATAGAAATTTGATTAAATTGGTTAAATTTAATCACTTTTATAATTAGATTATAATTATATCAACATTGGTGATAACGAGTTTTGCGATTCTGATCCTTATTATCATATCTGGTATACCAATGCATAAGTTGTAAACTTGAACTCATGTGCAAATGATATTAGAAAGAAACAAAGTTGAGGAATCCAATATTAATTTTCATAGAATGAACTTTATGTCACTTAATATTTTCTGTCATGCGTCACACATTGATGTCATTTGAAAAAATAACAATTTTTAACTATGTTGATCATTTCTTTACCAATCCAAAAGAAATTCTTACCTCTCTATTCCAAATCTTTGCTGCAATATGTTGGCCAAAACTCCTACGCCATAGCCCTCCTGAACCACTCCTATGGAAGGAGGTTGTGACCATATGCTACCTGCGATGATGGCATCTCAATATCAGCCTGAGACTATGAACTAGATAGAGCCTTCCGGTCCCTAGCTCTGACCATGTTCGTGTCTGCGTGTCCTTACCTGAGCGTTTGCCACTCACTTTCTGCCGACAGAAACATGCAATGACTACTTACCATATCGTGTCCTGCCAACATCTTCATTATCCATATCTACATGACAAAGAAAAATGAAATTTAATCATTGAGGCATTTTGTGGAACACTTGGAGCACATTCAAACAAACTACTTAAAATCAATTCAAATATACCAAGGCATATAACTTCCGGTAGCTATATACTGGATGCTCAAATTAAGGGGAAAAAGGGAAATTCAGGGGCCAAAAAAGATTTTTTTTTTCTGGGGGGGCGGGGCTGATAAAGAAATGTGCAGGTGATTTATAGTCTATCTTCCTCTCACTCTCACACTCAACCATGGCTCTCTCAAAAGCAACATTTCTCACCCACCTGAAAACCGTTGCACGAATCCGACCACCTTATTCACTCTGCCCTCGCTTTCTCTCCTTCGCCTCACCAGAAGAAGCCGCCGCCGAACGTCGCCGCCGCAAGCGACAACTCCGCATCGAACCCCCTCTCTCCGCCCTTAACCGCAACCAACAACAATCACCCAATCCAAACCCTAAATCACAATCCCCACCCTACTATCTCAACCCCACTGACCCTAAACTCCCCGAACACGCCTCTGCGTTAACCGGCAACCGTCTAAACCTTCACAACACTATTCTAACCCTAATCCGCCAAAACGATCTTGATGAAGCCGCTCTCTACACGCGCCACTCCATTTATTCCAATTGCCGCCCAACCGTCTTCACCCTCAACGCTGTCCTCTTCGCCCTCCTCCGTCAGTCTCGCTATTCCGATCTTCTATCCCTCCACCGTTTCATTACACAAGCTGGTGTAGTTCCTAATATCATTACTTACAATCTTATCTTTCAGACTTATCTCGATTGCCGCAAGCCTGATACTGCTCTTGACAATTTCAAGCAGTTCATCAAGGATGCTCCTTTTAACCCTTCGCCTACTACTTTCCGCATTCTTATTAAGGGTTTGGTTGATAACAATAGGCTTGATCGTGCTATGGATGTTAAGGATCAAATGAATGCTTCCGGTTTTGCACCCGACCCTCTGGTTTATCATTATTTGATGTTGGGTCATGCTAGGAGTTCTGATGGGGATGCTGTCTTAAGGGTTTATCAAGAGTTGAAAGACAAGTTGGGTGGGGTTGTGGAAGATCGGGTTGTTTTGGGGTGTTTGATGAAGGGGTATTTTCTCAAGGGGATGGAGAAGGAAGCTATGGAGTGTTATCAAGAGGTTTTTGTAGAAGGAAAGAAGATGAGTGGCATTGCTTATAATTCGGTGCTTGATGCTCTTGCCAAGAATGGGAAATTTGATGAGGCAATGAGGCTCTTTGATAGGATGATCAAGGAGCATAATCCTCCTGCTAAGTTGGCTGTTAATCTGGGAAGCTTTAATGTCATGGTGGATGGTTATTGTGCTGAGGGAAAATTCAAGGAGGCTATTGAGGTTTTCAGGAGCATGGATGAGTTTCGTTGTAAGCCGGATACGTTGTCATTTAATAACTTGATTGAGCTGCTGTGTAATAATGGGATGATTTTGGAAGCTGAGGAGGTTTATGGAGAAATTGAGGGCAAAGGAGTAAACCCTGATGAGTATACATATGGTTTGTTGATGGATACTTGTTTCAAAGAGAACAGGCCTGATGACGCTGCTAGCTATTTCAAAAAAATGGTGGAATCGGGTTTGAGGCCTAACTTGGCTGTTTACAATAGGTTAGTTGATGGGTTGGTTAAAGTTGGGAAGGTTGATGATGCTAAGTCTTTCTTTGACCTAATGGCGAAGAAGCTCAAGATGGATGTTGCTAGCTATCAATTCATGATGAAGGTGTTGAGCGAGGCAAGAAGGTTGGATGATGTGCTTCAGATTGTTGATTTGTTGTTGGATGACAATGGTGTCGACTTTGATGAGGAATTTCAAGAGTTTGTTAAGGTGGAGTTGAGAAAAGAAGGGAGAGAAGAGGACTTGGCCAAACTGATGGAGGAGAAGGAAAGGTTGAAAGCCGAAGCTGAGGCTAAGGAGGCTGAGGCAGCCGAAGCTGCTAGAAATAAAAAAGGATCTGGAATTTTAATAACTAACAAGATGTTAGGTTTAAAGGAAACAGAGTCAGAGAACACTGAGGCCACTACTACTGAGTTAGAGTTGGCAGAGAAAACCAACGAAGCTGATGGTTCGGACGAAGGAGAGGCTAAAAGTGATAGAACAAGTGAACAACTAACAGCTTGAAGGCGCCAATTCTTGTTGCTTTGACGAGGATGTATAATAAATTACTGGTGTTTTGGATCATCGTCCTGTGTCAGCAAATATTTGAATCATTGTACATGTAGTTATGAATTTTATGATTTTCCCCCCATTTTATGATATCTTATTATTGGGTATTGCTCTATTCCAACCCCTTCAGAATTTTGGATACGGTAGTATAAGCGTTTGAGTTATTTATCTCATACAGATTTTGATAAGTATTATTTATTAGTGAATTGCAATTGTTGGGCTTTGGTTTTTTTTCATTTTGGATATTTTGTTGGTGAACTGCTGCTTGATTATCAAATTATGTATTTTGTTCTATATTGAGGTCTCTGTATATTAATATTCTTTTAACAGGTAACGATAAAAGGAAAAGGGGAGAATGTGTTACACGCAGGGGCAGGGCATTAGATGCCTTCTCGATTGATTTATGTCAGGTGCCTGCTGATAGAAGATTTTTTATTACCAGGAGAAGAGTTAACGTTTTGATATTAATTAGGTCGCTACGTTTTTCTTTGCTTTAATATTTTGATTAATTAGGTCACTACGTATTTCTACCAATACCAATATCATAGCAGTTTTCAAAAACATGAAAGATTAAGCAGTTCTCAGTAAGCGGGATATAGAAAGTAGCAATTAGATGGGGAAAAAAATTGAAATGTGTCTGCATAGCACAGTGTCAGATGCTTTGGTAAAGAAAATTTATCTCTCCATGTGAATTTTGCATTGGTAAAGTAAAACAGAAATTTAATTAAATAAATAGATAGCCCTTTCCATTTGTTTTCATTTTTTATTTCATACCTTTGTTATGAAAAACCAGAAACAATATCCAGTCGTTTTATTTTTATTTATGATATTTAATTTAATTCTTTATAATGTGCGATTTCATTTTTTGATTAGGCAAAATTTGGTGATGGTATAATTATTAGTATATCAATAACTTACAAGTATATTACGAACCCAAGTGTACTGACTATGTATACCCCACAAGTACCACGTACAAAGTGAATTGCAAACTGTGTACCATGTACCGAGTGAATTGAAAACCTGGTGACTGAACTGACCTAAAGACTATCTGACTCGGTACACTTGGGTTTACAGTCACCAGGACCATGAGACTATCTCACTGAGTTGGGACTTCATTTCACTTTTAATTTGATTTATTGTTGACATATCATTTGGTTGACATTGCATATTGGTGCAGCAAGCTTTAGTTGGTGAGAATTCAGGTGAAGAGGAACTTTTTTCTCCCAAAAGTAGCTTGACAAGGGATGGCACTGGTAGTGATATTGATGCGTATCACAAAAAGATAAAGGTTGGTAATTCCTTCTACTCTTCAGTAATCATTGATCTATTTTAATTTTCACTACCAATATATAGATTTTAGGATCTCCTTTTCTTGATGCTGGCTTGATGTTTTCCATGTATCACAGGATCAGTATGGAATATCTTTTCTGTCTTCTGATGTTGGAATTAGCCCTCATGTAAATAGATTTCAGGTAATGTTTGTATCTAGTTGAGGCTTGCTGATATTATTTTTTATTATTTTTATTTTTTTAATAGTTCCTCTATAGTCTATAGAATGTTACATTCTTTGACTGATAGTGGATATATTAGTTTCTACATAGTTATCGAATTTGCTCAACCTTATTTGAACTACATTTGGGTTGCCCATTCCTATTTGCATTGTGTTACTGGTCTAGTTCACTATGCTAGAATGGGACAAGGGACGTTCCTGCAGCACATGCCCTGTTTAGGATTTTCAACACAAATATAGCTTTGTTTTTATTAGACAAACTAAGGAAACATGAAACATATTTGACGAAAATCAGTAATGGGAATGGACTTGGAAGATGCGGACTTAGAAGAACTTGCAGTTCTTCTGGCTCTGGTTAGGTTTTCAAACATGAATTTGGTTTTGCTCTTTACAACTATAGAAGGGTCAACCCATAAGCTCAAGTGTTATTCCATCAAGTAAAAAACAGAGATGAAGTGACTGATTCTATTTGCAATATATAATGTAGCTAATAGCCAAATGCAACAGAAGCAGAAGCAGCCACCTCCAAAACATGATACAGTGGCATAATGTGTCATTGAGATGACACTACTGCAAACATAGGGATTGCAATTAAAATTTGTAAATCACGAGTGTAGGATGAAATTTCGTGATTGGTGTGATGCTTCAGGGTCTTGATAGTATCTGTTTGGGACCTGGGTGGAAAACAGGGGATGCAAATTTGTGAAAAGGAACTAATGCAACGGAACTGGGAACTGTACAAAACAGAGTAAGAAGCTGATATGTGAGCGTGAATTAGAGGAAGATAAAGAGTAGTACAAAATTGTGGATAGGCCATGCTGGTATAGTGCAAAACACTAATGTGCTAGGAGCTCAGAGAAAACAAAATGGAAATTAGATTGAAAGAACCAAAAGAGTGGAACTATGTTATTGAAAAACAAAAACAGTAGATGAGGAATACAATTTACTCCAGGGGCACCCCCTCACTATAGTATGGATCTCTCCTTTAACTTACAAAGACACGATACCCTCATAAATAAGTAACATTGCTCATGGATGGTTTTCTTTTTCATTAATTGGAAGTCAGCATGATCTTAGTTTGTAATGTTTAAGCTTATTACTTATATTTTATGTACCTGAATTTCAGGTCATTGATGCATTGGTGAGCCTTTTTGCCGCTCAAGTATATCTGCAGAGACACTATAGGATGGTGGTTGGCTTTTGCGCCAGTTGCTTCCTTACAGTGAATCAGAATTCAACAGTCATCACCTTGAAGTGTTGAAAGTAAGAACATGACATACTTCTAAATATACCCTCAAGAACATACAACATTCTTTTATGATTATATAGTGTTTACAAATATATAAAAGTTCACATGTTTTCTTTGTAGCTTAACGTAATATTGCCGGTTGCTATTGTGAAGATATAATAATTACTTTCTACTTTGTAAGATTATCAGTTCAGTAGACCATTTGACGAAGCTGAGCGATTTGAGAAAAGATACCAATACAAATTACACAACTGAATCAAAATTTTACTAACCCTTAACTATGCAAATATATTAGTAATTTAACTCATTGACAATTGACCAACGCATAAATCGTATATTAGTCTAAGAAACATACGTGTCTTGATATGAATTTACCATTACAATTTGAGTGACTTCCGTTATATCTAACTTAAAAGAAAAGTTAAGTTTGATTCAAATTAAAGAAACGGAGACTTGATGACAGAGAGAATACACAAAAATAGGAAAATGTTTAAAAGAAGCCCGTTAACCTTTTCTGGTTGTCTTTGTAAAAATAATAAATGTCTGGCTTGAAAGATTGTACTTTTTGATTACTCATCTTTCCTCTTTGCCTCATTTGTAACCATGATCATAGAAAAAAAAGAATTTATTTGAGAAAAAACATTATTTTGCCTCTCCTAATGCAATTATATCAAGTTTCTTCTCTAATAATACAGGTTTCTTACAAGAACTGTGCTTCTGATCTTGTAGAGGAGGTTAAAGGCATCTGGTCCGACTTCCTTATTTCTGTTATATGTG
>Ga0228711_1007484_pt1 | contig 15799 bp, 13 predicted proteins | sample MedpolnodulmetaG_2_FD_177996 | JGI IMG/M metagenome (GOLD analysis project Ga0228711, IMG submission 177996) | Root nodule microbial communities from Medicago polymorpha collected in Santa Monica, California, United States - brown nodules | ecosystem: Host-associated > Plants > Roots > Nodule...
CAAAATATATTTATATATTTCTAGAACGGCGATTTTTGCCCTGCTCCAGCCATTCCGTCGCCAGGATTATGCCATAGCGATCCCCACTAAATGCATCGCAGGCGACCGCATCGCTGGGCCGGAACACGAACACGTCACCACAGAAACGGTTATGTGGTGCGGATGCGACCGCCAAACGGCTTACAGCAACCGGCGCCGAGTTCGTGCCGACGTTCTCGCAGGAGTTCGGCGGCTTTATAAAGCAAGAGACGACAAGTTCGCCGAGATCATCAAATCGGCTGCCATCACGGCACAATGACCGGCGGGTTGCCGAGTTTCGTCCCGCTACAAAAATATCAGAATATTATTGTCTAGCCGCAATACCAAAATATATCCCGCATTTACAGTTACCCTTGTCTAAAAACAAGTACTAATAGTAAAGTTCGTCTTGCGTCAGTCGCGGCCCACAGCGCGTGCCGGTCTTCCGCCCTTGCAATTGCTTAGAGAGTGAAGTGCCACCATGTCCGAACAACCTTTGCCAACGCTGCCGATGTGGCGCGTCGATCACATCGAGCCCTCGCCCGAGATGTTGGCGCTACGCGCCAAAGGTCCGATCCACCGCGTGCGCTTCCCGTCCGGGGACGAAGGCTGGTGGGTGACAGGCTACGACGAGGCCAAAGCGGTACTGTCCGACTCGGCGTTCCGGCCCTCGGGAATGCCGCCAGCGGCAGTCACCCCGGCTACGGTGATTCTCGGTTCTCCGGGATGGCTGGGCTCGCACGAGGGGAGCGAGCATGCAAGGCTGCGCACGATCGTGGCGCCGGCCTTCAGCAGCGGCAGGGTGAAGCTGCTCGCGCAGCAGGTAGAGGCCATCGCCGCGCAGTTGTTCGAGGAGCTGGCGGCCCAGCCCCAGCCCGCTGACCTGCGCCGCCACCTCTCCTTTCCGCTTCCGGCCATGGTCATCAGCGCGCTGATGGGCGTGCCCTACGAGGATCACGCCTTTTTCGCCCGGCTGTCCGACAAGGTGATGACGCACCAGCATGAAAGCGGCCCGCGTAGCGCGGCGCGCCTGGCCTGGGAAGAATTGCGCGCCTACATTCGCGGCAAGATGCGAGACAAGCGCCAGGATCCGGGCGACAACCTGCTGACGGATCTACTCGCGGCGGTCGACCAGGGCAAGGCGACCGAGGAAGAGGCGATCGGCCTCGCGGCAGGCATGCTGGTGGCGGGCCACGAGACCACTGTCGCGCAGATCGAATTCGGCCTACTGGCCATGTTCCGCCATCCGCAACAACGCGAACGCCTGGTCGGCGATCCATCGCTTGTGGACAAGGCGGTGGAGGAAATGCTGCGCTTGTACCCGCCGGGCGCGGGTTGGGACGGCATCATGCGGTATCCAAGGACCGCCGTGACCATCGCGGGCGTACATATTCCCGCGGAAAGCAAGGTGCTGGTTGGACTGCCGGCGACATCGTTCGATCCGCGCCATTTCGACGACCCGGAAATCTTCGACATCGGACGCGAGGAAAAGCCGCACCTGGCGTTCTCCCACGGCCCGCACTACTGCATCGGCATGGAACTGGCCAGACTCGAACTCAAGGTGGTGTTCGGTTCGATCTTCCAGCACTTTCCCGCGCTGCGCCTGGCGGTGGCGCCCGAAGAACTGATGCTGCGCAAGGAGATCATCACGGGCGGGTTCGAGGCGTTCCCGGTGCTCTGGTGATGTGCGGACGCCGCCCGGAATCCCAATCTTTTTCCGCAATTGGCCGGCGCGCCTGTTGCGCGCCGGCCGGATCAGCCAAGAGGTAATCAATTGGACGTACCGGAAACCACAGCAGCATGCCGGGACGCCTTCCCCGAACTGGCGTCGCCACATCGCACGACCCGTATCCGTTCATGCGGTGGTTGCGCGAGCAGGATCCGGTGTATCGCGCGGAGTCGGGCCTCTTTCTGTTGAGGCGCCACGCCGACATCTATGGGCGCTGAAGGCCGCGGACTACGCGTTTCGGGGACTATTTCCCGCGTGCGCCGAGCAGCCTGTCGCTCAATCTGCTAGCCTCCACGCTAGCAATGATGGACCCACCGACCATACGCGACTGCGCCGCGTCTCGTCATGACGCCTAGGAACACCATCGCAATTTCCCGCGCGCGCCCTCGACCTGGCTGACCACGCGGCGTCGATACGCAGCACGCCTGCCGTTACCGACTCCAGTCCCGCTATCATCCCCAGCAAGTCGACTTTCCGCAGCCAAGCGGCCGACAAACGCGATGAACCGCCTTCGCTGACAAAGATCGATGCCGTGGAGGACTTCGAGCGCACCATAGGACTTACGGATTCGCGAGAGACACAACTTCGACTTTCTCAGCGCCTATTTTACGGCTCCGGCGGTCAGTCCGCCGAGAATGAAACGCTGACCAAAGAACATCAGGATGACGGCGGGAATGGTCGAGAGCACCGACGCGGCTGCCATTTGTCCGTGCAGAATCTCGTTTTCGCCCGCATAGGACGCGATCGCTACGGGTATCGTGTAGGTCTCCTTCGTCGTGAGATTGAGAGCGATGGAGAACTCGCTCCACGAGAACAGGAACGACAGCAGTCCCGCTGCGATCAGCCCCGGGAGGGCGAGCGGGAGAAGGATCACGAAAAAGGCCGTCGATGTGCGGCATCCATCCACGACCGCGGCTTCCTCAAGCTCGCGCGGGATGTTCTCGAAGGCCGACATCATCAGCCAGATCGTGAGGGGAAGATTGACGACGACGTGGGTGAGGACCAAGCCCGTCAGGGTGTTGTAGAGCCCGATCTCGCGGAACAGCAGGTACCAGGGGCCAATCAGCGTTATCGGCGGGATCATGTGGAAGACAAGCGTCCATCCTAGGAAGAGCGTGCTGAACAGCTTGGACCACCTCCGCCATGCGAGTGAATAGGCGGCAGGCGCGCCGATCAGCAACACGAGGGCGGTGCTTGAGAGACCCACGATCAGGCTGTTGCCCGCGTAAGCGATGAAGTCCGAACTCTTGCCGAACAGCACACGGTCGAAATTGACGGTGACCGGTTTGAACGGGAACGCCCCTGTAAGGATGTCAATCTGAAATTTCAGCGACACCCCGACAATCCATATGAACGGCGCCAGGATCGAGAGGAGTGAAAGCCCAACAACGGCGAAGGCAAGCCAGGCCCTCCTCGGACTGAGGACCATCACAAGGCCCCTTTCCTGCGCTGCGCGATCCGGAATACGGCGAGATAGCTGCAGACGATGGCGATGGTAACCAGCGAGAGGAGCGCCCCGTAGCCGAGCTCGTTGTTCTGGAAGAACACCTTGAACACATAGAGGCTCAGCACTTCCGTGGAGACGCCAGGTCCGCCGGAGGTAAGCAGGTAAATCTGATCAAACACCTTGAAGGCGCCGATCGACCTGAAGACGAAGGCGACGGCGATGGCGGGCCAAAGCATCGGTAGGACAATGAACCGAAGCCGTTGAAGCGAATTCGCGCCGTCGAGGTGGGAGGCTTGCATCACCTCTTCGGGGAGACCCTCCAGCCCCGCTAGCAGGATCAGGAACATGAACGGCGTCCAATGCCAGACATCGACGATGATGACGGCAAGGAGCGCCGTGGAGGTCGAGCCGAGCATATCGAGCCTCACTCCGGCGACTTGGTCGACGAGGTAGGCGATGATGCCGAATTCTGGATTGTACATCAGCCGCCACATATTGCCTATCGCGACGGGCGGTATCAGGATGGGAATCAACATCAGGGTCCGCACGATGCCTTTGGCGCGCGTCATTCGTTGCGCCGCGAGCGCGAGCACGAGACCGAGAACCAGTTCCGCCAATGTCGACGTGATGACGAAAACCAAGGTGTTCAACAGGGCACGCCAGTAAATCCAGTCGTTCGCCAGACGGTCGATATTTTCGGCAAGCGCGGCCGTGCGTTCTACGCCGTCGTTCGTGAATGCAATTTTCGCTCCCGCCATCCGCACGAGCTCGATCGCGGGAGCGACTGTAAGTGACAGGATCAGCAGCGCCGCCGGCGCGATGGTGATCAGGCGGAAATGCCTGTCGAACAAGTCGAGAACACGGGTTACTCGGCTTGAGGCGGCGCTTTGCTGCTGTGCACAGCCGGGCACGGCCGTTTTCGAAACCAAAGTTGACGCCATCACATCACCGTAGGTTAAGGACCGAGTGCCTCGTGGCAGCCGCGTCGGAGAATTCCTGGTCGATCATTACTGGAGCGGCGGTAACAGACCGGTCCTGCGGCCGGTGCGCACGAACACGTCGTGAATCTCGGTTGCCGCGGTGTTCAGCGCATCATCGACGGAGAGTTCGCCGATCAGGGCCTGGTTCAAGCGGAGCCCGATGATCTGCTCGATCTCTGCGCCTTCCTGGTACTGGAGGAGCTGCTTCGCATACCGCGAAGCCTGTGAGTAAGGTCTCATCCACCTGAACTTCTCCTGCTCCGAAAGAGGCCCTTCAAGCACGGTGCGGCTCACGGGAATTCCTCCGGCCTCCGCGTAGTAGGTCTGGGCATCGTCCGATTGGAAATACTTGATGAACTCCATCGCGGCTCTCTTTCGCTCGGCCGGGACATTGGCCGGGATTCCCATCTGCCAGGAACCCCACACATCCCGGTTCGCACCGTCCGCCGGGCGCGGCGTGACTGTGTAACTGATCTTGCCGACCACGGCCGACTTCTCCGGGTCGTCCATCTGCGCCTGGGCCGCGACGACAATCCCCGCCTGTTTAGCTTTCCCCGAGACGAGATACTGGATCATCTCGCCTTGATCGATCGAGCCGGGGTTCGGCGGACCGCATTCCTTTGCGAGCTTGATATAGAGCTCGAGGGCGTGCTTCACTTCCGGGCTGTTGAAGGTAACCGTGAAGTCGCCGTTCGGCGCGTCCTTCTCGATGCTGCCGCCAAAACTAAGCATGTAAGTGGAGAACGCGAATCGAATCGGGTTTCCGCGCGCTCCGCGCAGGACGACACTGTAATCAACCTCCCCGCCCTTCGACCGACACGTTTTCAGGACGTCGTCCCAGGTCTCCGGCGGCTTCTCGATCTGATCGGTTCGGTAATACCAGAGATGGGTATTGGCATTCGGCGAGAACGCCATTGGAACACCGCCATGTTTCATTGGCCATTGCTTGTCCTTGTTCCAATAAAGCAGGCCGTCGGCATCGATGATGTTGTCGCCGAAGCTGAAGGTCGGATCGATGTCGGTCAGCGGGGTCAGATAGTTGCCCGCGTAGAATTCAACGACCCAGGCGTTCGAAAGATTGACGATGTCGTAGTTGCCGGAAGGCCCACGGACAGCATTGCGCGCCTTCTCGAGGAGTCCGCCCAGCGGTACGGCGTCAATGCTTACCTTGTTGCCGGTGTCGGCCTCGTATTTTTCGACGAGCGCCTCGAAGCCTCCGTACCATGGAGAGGTATTGATCAAGATTGTTATCGGCTCTGCCGGTAGCGCCTGGGTTGCCAGCACAGCAGATGCAAGGAGCGCCGAGCTTCCGAGCAGCCTTGTTAGAATTGTCATTGTCTCCTCCCGATTGATCCACCATTCCGACCGGCTGGCTTCGAACCCGTTCCCCGGGTTCAAATAACCTTTCCAACTCGCTCGCGCTGCATCGCCGATTTTTCTTGCGTAAGTCCATAGCGGACGTAGGCTTCCCGCGGCGCGTCGTGGCGCGCGAGGTGCCGCGTGATCGATCGTCTCAGCGCCGCCACGATCTCCGGAACCTCCACGGGGCGCTCCTGTTTCGGGTCTGCGGCGAGGTCGTAGAGCACCGTGCCGACATCGGCGAAACCACCCTGTTGCTCCATCCAGGGTATCCGCTCCGCGAAATCACGTGCCTTGATCTTCATCACCGGCATGTTCTTCGTAAACTCGAAAGGCTTGGACATCTCCGCGCCCTCGAACTCGCGCACGTCGAAGTAGGATCGCAGATGAGTCGGCATCACTGTATATTCGTTGAAGCCTTCGCCCGTAAGGGAGTCTGGAAAGAGATAGTAGGTGTAGCGACCGTCCGTGGCGCAGATCGGCCCCCCGAACATGCCCAGTATGAGATCATCCCGCACCGGTTCGTCCGCCTCCAGCACCCTTCGTAGAGAGCATCCCGTGACCTCCGGGGGTGTTTCCGCGCTCGCGAAATCGAGGAAGGTCGGCATGAGATCTGTCTGCTGGGTGAGCGCGCTGCGGCGCTCGCCGCCATTGGCGGCGTAGTCCGGGTGGTAAATCATCAAGGGAATGTGGGAGATTTCCTCGTAGTACGGTGTCCGGTTCTTGCCCCACCAGTCATGCTCCGAAAGGAGGAAACCGTGGTCGGTGGTGACCACCAGCGCGGTGTCCTCCCAAAGCCCGCCCTCGTCGAACGCATCGAGTAGCCTGCCGAACTGGTCGTCGCACATCGCGACCAATGCCGCGTAGTTCGCCCTGATCTCGGCGATTTCCTCCGCGGAATTCGTAACCTTCTCGTATACCGGCCAATCCAGAATCTTCCCCGTGTAGCCGGTCGCGAAAAGCTTCTTGAACCGCTCTGGAGCATGAAACGGCTCATGAGGATCGAAGGTCTCAATCATCAAGAACCAGTTGTCGGCGTCCTTGTTTGCGTCCAGGAACTCCAACGCGGCGGTGAAGCACTTTACGCATGGAAATTCGGCCTCTTCCTTGTAGCGCTCTCGGTTCTTGATGTTGCTGAGGTGCTTCCATGCTTTCCATGGCGTGTTTCCCCGGGTGACGGTGGCTCTCTTGGGAATCCTCGACAAAGGATAGTGCCGGTCGTCGAACATCTCCCTGAAGCGCTCCAATGGCGGCTGGACCATGGCCACCCACGTGTCGTCTTCCTGTCCCCGGATGAATTCCCAGCTGTCGAACGTGTTGATGTATCCGAAGCCGCCCTCCTGGAAATAATGTTGGTGGTCCGAGATCATGTGAGAATAGGTGCCGTGTTCCGAAAGGATTTTCGGGAACGAGTTGTCGAACGGCTCCAGCGGACCCCAGGAGCGGTGCATGAAGGTCAGCCGACCGGTGTGGAGGTCTCGCCTGGCGGGCATGCATGGGAGCCCGCCAACATAGTGGCGGTCGAAGGTGACCCCGCGTTCGGCGAAACGATTGAAATTCCGTGTCGGGATGCCCTGCCCGCCGTAGCACTCCAGTGCCAGGCGATTGAGGGAGTCGAAGAGGACAAAGACGGTTCGCACGCATAGCTCCACGCCGCGGAGGGACAGCCGACCAGGTTGCCCGGTTTTTCTTGCCGATAACGATGAAACAGTGGCAAAGCGATGTATAATGAATTAGTCGTACCTCTGCGATCGCCTTTTGGAATGGGTTTTCCGTTGAATTCGAGCGACAGAAATTCATCCTCCGCCCGGCCCTTGTTGAAGACAGAATGCATGTTCGGAGGAATGGAATGGATCGCAGTATCCGCGCGTTCATCGCGATCGCGAAGCACGGCAATGTAACGATCGCGGCCCGCGACATTGGTATGGCGCAATCGTCTCTGACTAAGAAACTGCGGCAAATTGAGATCGAGTTCGGAGCACCCCTGTTCGAACGCCTGCCGCGCGGCATGCGGCTCACGAACTACGGACAAGCCCTTCATCGACACGCCATCGAGATCGACAGATCGTACAGCCAAGCGAAGGAGGAGATCGTTGCGATCAAGACCGGCCACGTCGACCTGCTCCGTATTGGCACCGGTCCGAGCTTCAGCCTGCTGTACATGTCGCGTGTTCTCGATCAACTGAGGTCGGAGTTCCCGAAGACTCGGCTCATTCTTTCGAGTCCCGCGAACTCCTCCTATAATGAAAGATTGCTCGCGGGGGACCTCGATGTCGTTATCGGCCGGATCGAAGCCGAGCACCTTTCCGACAAGATCACCTCGACGACGTTGGCAACCTTCGAGCACTGCTTGGTAATTGGGGACAGGAAGGGAATCGCTCACGACCCGCCGACCGCCGCCGACCTCCTTGATTTCGCCTGGATAAGCTACAGCGAGAGCATCGAGCCGGAGCCCGCCGTGACCAACTTCTTCCATGCCTATGGATTGCAACCTCCACCGCTCGCGGTGTCGACGAGTTCATTCAATACCGCCTTGCAACTGGTCGCCGCTGGAAAATATGCGATGATCGTGCCGAACCAATTCCAGCCAATCGTCGAAACGTCGGGTGCCGTTGCCTATCCGATTGAAACGCCTCTTCACGCCTATGAGGTAGGAGTGTCTGTACGAAGCTCCACGGCCCGCTACCCGATCGTCAAGCGTTTGGCGGAAATCCTAAAGATCGAACTCGCCTTTGGGTCTAAGCTCGGAGGGGAGCGCTGAGAGACGAGTTATACCAAGCCTCATTGAAGTTGGCTCTGGGGATTCCCAAAAGCCGACGAATTTGAACCGACGGCGCAGACTGAAGGTTTGCGATGGGTTCAGCGATTTCTTTGCGAGCGGCCTTTGATGCGGACAGGCCGCGGCTTCTGGCCAGAAAAACAAGGAATGCAGCCAGGCCCGACCTCTGCTGGCGCTGCTTCGATCTATGATGGCGGCTCGCGCGCCGCTGCGCGGCTCGGCAGCGTTATGGTGCAGATCGTGACGCGCTGGCCACATGGCGTCACGGGGCACTTCCCTCAGAGGGTCATTGGGGACCTTCCGGCCACGCCCGGTTGGCGCAGCTTCTCGAAATCGAGCTCGGCCGGATCCTTGTACAATCGATGCTTGAGTGGCGGAGCAATGGGCCAATCTCCGCGAAGCTTGCGCCCGGCCGCAGCAGGTCGGGCGCAAGGCTGTGGCTGAAAAGGTAGGCGCCGTGGTGCGCGCCATCACTGACGGCCCGGTCGAGTGCTTGCTTCGCCATCATCGTGATGGCGCAGCCGGAGCGAACCCACATGCACCGCAAGCGTCCGCAGAAATAGCCGACGGCACGCTGAAGCTGACCGCCCATGCCGGATATAAGCGACGGTTGATGTTCCGACGTCGTGGCTATCGGCGTCATCGCTTGCCGCCGATCCTTGCCGTGGACGTCGATCGTGCGTGACTGCCTCGAAACCATCATGATTGAGGGCCGCAACTTCGCTGGCTCGCAAACCGAGCTTGGCCAGGATCATCAGAACTGCATAGCCCCGATGACCATTGCCCTGGTCCGATCGCAGGCATCGAGAACCTGCTGGACGGCTCTACGGCACGCAATCGGCCAAGGCTGCCGAAATGAAGCCCTTCGATGCAAGTAGCGCAGGAAGATCCCCGCCCATAGGCCTGAGCGATGCCGACGTCCAGATTCACGCCACCTTCAGCCCTCATATTGGTTCCTCTCCAGGATAATCTCGACACCGCTTGAGGACCCGGTTGACCATGGTTGCCCACAGGCGGGTTTCGGTCGCGATGTGTTTGCCCATCAGCCGCCGGCGGCGCAGCGAGGCAGTTCCGCTCCGGGGTTCGGCGCGGGCTCGTCTTCGGGCGGGACGAACGATCCTCCGTGCTGCGGGGGGCCTGATACAGGCAGCGCTCGACCCAGCGCGCCGCAACCTCCGATAGCCGGTTTTCCTAGAGCTTGGCCACCTCCGGTGTGACGCAGTAGCGCCAGCGAGGCGTTTCCGCGCCTACATGATGCTTCTCGTAGCGCACGCCAAATCAAACTCGAGCATATCCAAATAGATCGAAGTCGGATTTAAACAACGTATCTATTCTCGAACGACTGGACGAACACATCTGTGCTGCGTACCTGTATCCGTCTCCCTCGACAAATTGCTCCGAAAGATTTTGGTTGACCAGCTCCGGAACATCAATGTCCACGAAGCGGCAGAATGCAGCGAAGTCAGTTTCGAAGTTTTCCACCTTCCCGACGAAGTCGACTGCCGGCGTAGAATTATAGTGTGTCCAGTAGTTCGCCGGGTGTAGAGGCAAATTTGTATTTCGTCCCACCTCGAAAACTTCGAATTCCTGTACTAGTTGAATCCAGAGATCGAAGTCATACCGTGCATCAATGAGCTTAGTTTGATTATCGGACAGCTGTTTCAATACCAAAGCCTTGATCCATTCGGATGGGAATTCAAGCGATGGTTGATGCTTAATATCCCGCTGTAACTGCAAGAATCCCGAGTACGCCCTGTCGTATGGATTTCTAACAAACGCGGCAACCTTGTAGCCTAACTTACTTTCAGGGAGCGTTGCGAATTCGGCGTAGGTAAGGTGTTGATGAACTACACGATTTAGAAATGGGTTAAAGTAGAAAAATCGGCTGTATGGGCTTTCATCGAGAGCTTTAAGGCGAGCATGGGCAGTTGAGCTGGCTGTTTTCCAGGGCGCGAGCAACACGAATTTGTGCCGATGTGAGATGATCATAAATATTGACTCCGATACGGAAACTGACCCGGCTGTGATAGCTCTCGTCGCCGATCCAGCGTACTTCGGCAACAGAGCGTCAGATTTGGGGCCGCTCACCAAGTCGACGCTGGATTACTTCGCCTGATCGGTTCGAACTACCCTTTCGTAGATGATGTCGGCCATTTCCTGAGACGAGGCGACTGCGCCGCGGAGCGTAATATCGGGATTCTGCGGTACTTCGAACGGGCTGTCGAAGCCGGTAAAATTGGTGATCTGGCCGGCCCGGGCCTTGGCGTAGAGCCCTTTGGGATCGCGCTGTTCGCACACCTCCAGCGGGGTGTCGACGTAGGCTTCGAGAAAGCGGATGTCGGCGGCGATTTCGCGGGCGATACGGCGCTCGTTGGCGAAGGGGGAGATGAAGGAGACAATGACGATCAACCCTGCATCGGCCATCAGCCGCGCCACCTCGGCCACACGGCGGATGTTCTCCACACGTGCCGCGTCGGTGAAGCCGAGATCCTTGTTGAGCCCGTGCCGGACGTTGTCGCCGTCGAGGATATAGGCATGCTTGCCTTCAGCGGTGAGCCGTTTTTCGAGCAGGTTGGCGACCGTCGACTTGCCCGAGCCCGACAGGCCAGTGAACCAGACGATCTGCGGGGTCTGCCCCTTCATTCCGGCGCGAACCTCGCGATTGACGTCGAAGGACTGATAGGAAAGGTTTCGCGCCCGTTGCAGGCCATACGCGATGGTGCCCGCGCCAAGGGTGAGATTGTGAATGCGGTCGATGAGGATGAAGCCGCCGGTCAGCCGATTTGTCTTGTAGGGATCGAAGGCAATCAGCCTGGCGGTGGCGATGGTAACCGTGCCGACCTCATTGAGCTCGAGCCGCTTGGCGGCGGCCTTTTTCAGCGTATTGACGTTGGTGCGATGTTTCAGGTCGGTGATAGTCGCGGGCACCACCTGGCCGCCGATCTTTAAAAGATAGGAGCGCCCGGGATAGGCGGGTTCGTCGGCCATCCAGACGAGTTCTGCCTGGAACTGGTTGGAGAATTCCGGCGTCTGGCCGGCATGGGTGAGCACGTCGCCGCGCGAGATATCGATCTCGCGGTCGAGAACGAGCGTTACGGCCTGTTCGGCGGCGGCTTCGGGAAGATCGCCGTCCTTGGTGACGATGCGCGCGATCGCGGCGGACTTGCGGGAGGATGAGACCATAATCTCGTCACCCACCCTGACCGTGCCCGAGGCGATCGTACCCGAAAACCCGCGAAAATCGAGATTGGGACGATTGACCCACTGCACGGGAAAACGGAACGGGGTTTGCGTGCGGTCTTCATCGACAGCGATATCTTCGAGGTAGGACAGAAGCGGCGAGCCCGTGTACCATGGCGTGCGCTCGGACTTGGCGACGATGTTATCGCCGCGCAGGGCCGAGATGGGGATTGCGGCAAGGGAGGCGAAGCCCAATTCGGTAACAAAGGCGCGGTATTCGGCCTCGATCCTTGTGAACACCTCCTGGGAATAGTCCATGAGATCGATCTTGTTGACCACCAGCGCCACGTGCTTCACCCCAAACAGCGAGAGGATGAAACTGTGGCGGCGCGTCTGGGTCAAAAGCCCCTTGCGGGCGTCAACCAGCAGCAGCGCCACGTCGGCGTTGGAGGCGCCGGTCGCCATGTTGCGGGTGTATTGCTCGTGGCCGGGCGTATCGGCGACGATGAAATTTCGCCGGTCGGTGGAAAAGAAGCGATAGGCCACGTCGATGGTGATGCCCTGCTCGCGCTCGGCGACGAGACCGTCGACCAGCAGCGAGAAATCGATGCCCTCCTCGCCCACATGCCTGTTGCGGCTGTCCTTTTTCAGCGACGCCAACTGGTCGTCGAGGATCATCTGGCTGTCATAGAGCAGTCGGCCGATGAGCGTCGACTTACCATCGTCCACCGAGCCGCAGGTCAGGAAGCGCAGCAGCGATTTGCCGGTCTGCCGGGCGAGCCAGAGGTCGATATCGGTATCGGCGGAAGGAGCCGAGGCGGTCGCGCTGCTCATCAGAAATAGCCCTCCTGCTTCTTCTTTTCCATCGAGCCGGCCTGATCGCCGTCGATCAGACGCCCTTCGCGCTCGGAGGTCCGGCTGCCCTGTATCTCCATGATGATCTCGGGGATCGTGGCGGCATTGGAGCGGATCGCGCCGGTCAGCGGGTAGCAGCCAAGCGTCCTGAAGCGCACGACCTGCTCGGTGGGCGTCTCTCCTTCATGGAGGCGGAAGCGGTCGTCATCGACCATGATCAGCGTGCCCGAGCGCTCGACCACCGGGCGCGGGCGGGCGAAATAGAGTGGCACGATGGGGATGTCCTCGACATAGATATAGGTCCAGATGTCGAGCTCGGACCAGTTGGAGAGCGGGTACACCCGCATGCTCTCGCCAGGCGCCAGACGTGTGTTGAACAAGCGCCAGAGTTCGGGGCGCTGGTTCTTGGGGTCCCAGGCGTGATGGGCGTTGCGGTGGGAAAAGATGCGCTCCTTGGCGCGGCTCTTTTCCTCGTCGCGCCGCGCCCCACCAATGGCGGCGTCATACCCACCGGACGAAAGCGCCTGGCGCAGGGCTTGGGTTTTCATGATGTCGGTATAGGCCGACCCGTGGTCGAAGGGATTGATCCCCTGGGCCACGCCACCGGCATTGGTGTGAACGCGAAGTTCGAACCGGTACTCCTCTGCCATCCGGTTACGGAAGCCGATCATCTGGGAAAATTTCCAGGTGGTATCGATGTGGAGCAGTGGGAACGGAATCGAGGACGGATAGAACGCCTTGCGCGCCAAATGCAGCAGCACCGAGGAATCCTTGCCGATCGAATACATCATCACCGGCCGCTCGAAACTGGCGGCAACCTCGCGGAAAATTTCGATGCTCTCCGCCTCGAGGCGAGGTATCTTCTCTTTCATGGAGAGCGTCTAATAGAATCCTTTTGGATAAGCAAGGGTTAGGAGAATATATCGGGAAATATATTTGGCGCCCCTGAGAGGGGTAGGTGCCATATTATTGCATACACTCAACCATTTTCAGAATATAAGCCATCATATATTTAGTTATATTACGACACGGCCATTTCTGTCCTGCTCCAGTTATTTCCGCTAGGATCATGCCTTAGCCGTCCCCTAAATGCATCGCAGGCGATCGCATTGCTTAGGTCGGAGCACGAACACGTCACCACAATAGGATCGGCAGCAAGGGCGCACGCCACCAGCGCAACAAGGCCCTTTCATGCCACGCCAGAAGTCGAAGGTTGCGTCACTACCATGATCTTCACGCCATTCGGCGAAGAGTCCAATTACCGGCGCCCTCGCAACGCGGCCACGATCGCCTGCGCCAACTCGGGCGCCATCGCGCCGATCATGGTCATGCGTGCTCCGGCAACCACGATCTCAATTCGACCGGAGGCAAGGGGAAGCGATATCCGACGACGCACTCTGGTGAAGCGTTCATTCTCCAACATTGTCACGGGCACGAACATTGCCTGCTGTGTGCAGGCTTGCTCGGTTCGTCGACAGGTCAGCCGGGCTTCGCCGCCAGGCATTCAGCAAACGCGATTTGACGCGTTACTGAGCGTAATCCGACGCTGGCATTTCGGGATCATCTATCAATCCGGGAGATATGCCGTGGGACGGGCCTATCCCGGAATACTGTTCGCAAATATCTGCGGCTCGGTGGCGTGGAGGAAGTTCAAAGTACCAGAGCGACCGAGTAAGCTTGATCCATTTGCGGATCGCCGGTCGGCCTGGCTGAAGACGGAATCCAAAAAAGGGCCGCAAGCAGAAGCGAACGATGATGCAGTTGCATTCTGATCTGGTGAGCCTAGGTTATAACGGGTCCTACTGCCGTGTCGCGCATCGGTTTTGATCAATGCACGTTGGCAATCAATCACTGCTTCAAGGAAAGACTGTTGCTGCTGATGCAGCAGGGGTAGTTACCCTCCTGATGGCACAGAAAACGTCATGCCGGATTCGCTGCTTCGCGACCGCTTTGCCGCAGATGCATTGCACCGTCTTGATCCGGATAGTCGGCACCTTGAGATTGGTCACGACATGACTATCGGCATCGCGCTGCCTGCGGCCTCGACAGTCGCATTTTCCGGGTTGATCCTGGACCGGGAGTTCGGTGGTTCGAACTGGATGTTCCCGATGTCATCTCCTTGCGCGAACGGATCTATCCCACCCGTGCGGGCTGCACCACGATTGCATGCTCGATTGTCGAGCGCGGCTGGATCGAGAGACTTCCCGCCGATAGACCGACTTTGATTATCGCCGAGGGCGTTCTGCCGTATCTGGAGGACGACCAGGTTCCGCAGGTTCTGCGGCGGATCGCAGGGCACTTTCCGTCAGGCGAGATAGCTTTCGATGCCTATAGCAGTATCGCGATCCGGCTACTGCGCTTCAATCCCGCGATCCGAGCTACCGGAGCCCGTCTGCAATGGGCGGTCGACGACCCGGCAGGGCTGGAGCGGCAGGTGCCGGGGCGGCAGCTCATCGAGGTTCGTTCAGATTGGGACGTCGGCCAGGTGGCGAGGATGTCATCCGCCGCCCAGATTGCGCTGCAGCTCTTCAGCACCATCCCTTATCGTATGGGGCACCTCCTTCGGTATGATTTCTGAGCAGCTTCACAGCACGCTAAGGTGATCTTTGACTCAGTTTGCTTTCCGTAAGCTGGCGGAAAGCCCTGGCCGGTGTAAGCTGCAACCTGGAACTCCCGTCGGGGTGTTAACGTTGCACGCACGAATGATGAGGAGGACGATCATGACCAAGAAGAACCGCATTCCGAAGAAGATCGCCGGCGTGAAGGTGCCGAAGCCCCTGCGGAAATCGAAGATGCTAAGATCTATGATGGCCAGCGATCTCGGCGGCGATGTGCTTGCCAAGGCCTTGACGGCCGGCGCAGGTGCTGCCACCGCCGTTTTAGCCGACCGCGGCGATGCTGTAGGCGAGACCGCGCGTACTGCGACCAAGAAGGGTACAAAGGCGCTTGACGTCGCTGGCGAGGCTGTTCGAAGCGGTTTCTCCGCTGCGATGGAAGTCGTAGAGAACACCATCTTCCCTCTCCGAAGTGAGAAGAAGAAAACGAGCAGCAAGGGCGGCTCCGCACCTGCCATCCACTGAGGCACTGAGCTTTACACGCTCTGTGGAGGTGGCCTTCCTCATTCATTGTCAACCGGACTTCCGAAGCGAGAACCGACAAGAGGAACAGAAGGCTGTGCATCGGCGGCCTTACGCTCGTCCGAACGGCGCCGCTCCAAATCCGAACGGCAAAACGCATTGCGGATTTCTCAAACAACGCGCGTCTGGCGGTAGGAATGCCCATCCTCCCACATCCGCTTGAGGACCGACAGCTAGAATTCCGAATTCTAGTCACCTGGAACTAAAATTCACTACATTGTATGCTTGGCCTCTTCATTTGAGGTTGAGGCATGGCAAATGCGACTGGCCGACCAACGCCCCCATTGGTTTTGAGCGAGGCGGAGCGGGAATATC
>Ga0228711_1007488_pt1 | contig 15793 bp, 13 predicted proteins | sample MedpolnodulmetaG_2_FD_177996 | JGI IMG/M metagenome (GOLD analysis project Ga0228711, IMG submission 177996) | Root nodule microbial communities from Medicago polymorpha collected in Santa Monica, California, United States - brown nodules | ecosystem: Host-associated > Plants > Roots > Nodule...
ATGTGGGCTAGTCCACTCCTCACAATCTTGTGAGAGTTTCCACTATGATGCTTGAGATAACCTCTCAAATCCTGCACCTTACAATCTTTGTTCACCTGAAATATTACAACTCTGTATTCTCTAAGCCTCAGGAGACTTGCACCTTCTTGCTGAGTTAACCACTTAGACTTTTACAACCTTTACTCAAACTAACACTTTAGTACCCCTAAAGCTAGATGGGATTTATCAAACAGAAGAAGAGGAAGAAGAAGTTATCTACAAAAGAGATAACAAAGAGAATTAATTTACATTATAAATAAGGTAAAAAGAGCCTTCAGTGATGATCAATTTAATTGCAAGAGCTTCAAACAATTTCAGTTGTTTTCTTGTATGCTTTGCAATAGTGCAAGTAATGTTGAGCCTTTGATCTCTATTTATAGAGTCTTTGGGCTCATATAGCCGTTGTAGGATGTCCAATGGTGTTATGCCATGTGTCCTGGGTCCCACAAGCTTTTACTTGAAATTCTGGGTGAACATTCTAATCAAAAATGAATTTCAGAATTTTGTTGTGTTCTTGATGATCTTCATTTGGGTTCATCATAATATTCATCTAGGTTCATCATGTATGAATGAACACATGAATTTCTGGGCGTGTCATATGCTTTTCATATGAATTTCTGGGCAATAACCAAAGTATGGGCTTTTCCACATGCATCAGAAAGTTACTTTCCCATATTTGCCTAGGGACTGGTGCAGGAGAGATAAAGTGGAGTCTGCATCTTCATGCCCATGCTTTGAGGGATTGTGTGGTCCGCATGACAGATTTACTTTGCTTTTGCCATTTTGTTTTTCACCTACTGTACTGTTCATAAAGTAAGCATGTGCAGAGCTGAACATTCTGACCATCAGAATGTTCCTTTTGTTTCACTTAGGATGATTTGTAAGACTACCATAATATGTAATCAAATCCTAATAGTGAAACAACAATGAAGAGCAGTGATTTTAACATCTAGGATGATATTTTCTTTTGGAACATTCCTAGTACTTCAATGTTCATAGTCTTAAATGAATATTGAGTATCCTTTTTGACATAATCTTTGTATATGGCTTTATTGCTTGATTGATCCAGGCAATGTACTTTCCTGGACATTTAACCATGTCACATGTGCCTTGCATGACTTTGATCAATGTTCTTGAGATTCTTGGCTTGTGTAAGAACAACCTTCTGATCTCTGAGCAACATTGTGATCTAACTTTCTGACCTCAATGTTAGATCATGAATTCAAATGTCCTTTGCTTTCTTGAATCTTGGTATGATTTAAACATTGTTCCTGTCTTAGTAAAACACTCAAGAGCACAAGTTAAATATCAAGGAATTAATCAAAGTCCATAAATTCTTTAATCATAATGGTTTATTATCTTTAAAATTAATTAGGGATTTTGCCTCAACACTTTTCACCTTCAAAGGTAATTATGGGGTTGTTTCTCAAACAATTAAGGTTGAAAGGGATCATAGTGAGGTCATAGCACATAAGATTTACTCAGTAAGATCATCGAAGGATTACATGCTAGCTTGATCTAAAGACATTGGGATTCATCCAATTTCAAGGAGCTTGAAGATTGGAGGCATTGGAGTGGTTACATGGTGTAGAAGATGTTTAGGATTGCGGTGATTCGTAAATTGAATGAACCTTGTAATTAACACACATTTTCAACATTTTAGTGGAAGTCTGAACAAGAGGTGTTACAAAGAGAGGATGTACCCTTAGCGTGGACGATATGGGAACCTCTATAAATCTAGTGTTCTCTTTTCCTTTACTCTTTAATTTCAAAAAATTTATTTTGATATAAATTGATGATGAATTAGGTTAATTGCTATATGCTTTGAGTTACGTTTTAGCATTGCTTGCTTGATTTCCTTACAACTGTTGTGAATTCGGACTCAAAATCACACCAATAAAACTATGATGGGTGGAGCAAAGGAAAGTGGTAATCAAAATCTAAGTAACCTCAAGCAACAACAACAATAACCAACCTAGATCTAATCTAGGAATAAAGTGAAAAACACAAAACCACAAGCAAAAGATAAATAATGAATAGAAACAAACACACCAAGAAATGTTTACCCAGTTCGGTCCAACTTGACCTACTTTGGGGGAGAGATTGATCTCTCCACTCCACTATCAATGAGTTCTTAAAAAGAGAAACAAAAGGGTTACAAGAAATTACCTTCAACAAGCTAACAAAGAACACACCCTATTTTCTACCATTTTCCCAATCTCACAAATGAACAAGACACTCAATGATTTTCACTCACCCAAGATGTTTAAATTGTTTCCCAACCCAAGAGAACCTCTCAAGAAAACTCTACTGAAAGACCCTCAACCATAAAGTTGCATCCTTTGATTTCCGAAGTTTTTCTATGTTGAAGCTCTTCCTAAAAAATGAACTTTGAAGCTTATATAGTGCTATGAAACTGTCAAAATCATGTCACGATTGGTAACGTACGACAAAAGGTACACAAATCTTATCCCAAAATCGTGTCACGATTTGGCTTCTAGGAACATACCCATTCTCTACCTTAAAAATTGTGTCACGACTGTGAACTTTGCCCAAAATCCAATTTTGAGTCAATATACAACAATAACGATTACATCACTTCCGAGAATCATTTGATTGATTCAAGCATTTTTGTAAAACACGCTTCCAATAAAATTTTGAAGGGGAAAAACTATTCACCACCCTTTAGCTTATCGTTATACTCGTCATATTGACCAACATTCACTTCTATAAAATAGGCATTGTGAATATCATTTGTGGCAACCGAGCTGCCCTACACATTGCCTTTAATCTAGTCTTACTTGAGCGAACTAAGTATATTGAGATTGATTGTCATTTTATTCGTGAGAAGATTATATATGGTAAAAATAGTTATTTCTTTCGTTGGTTCTAATGATCAACTAACATATATCTTCATGAAATCTCTTCAAGGACCAAGGATCACTTACATATGTAGAGTACATACCTAGAAATTAAGAAATTGACTAGAAAGAAAACTACAACAACTTATACATTTTTGCTATAAAAAAAAAAAAAAACTTACACATTTAGCATCTGATATTCATCATGCCTAATTTCCTAACCAAGATGCAACCCGTCCCATTGAACGAATTCACAAACAAAAGATAATTTAACATGTCAAAGCAGGTTACCCAATCAGAAAAAACAAAGAAAGTTTCCTGTTCAAGATAATAAATGAAAAATGTGTTAGGAAATAACAGGGTTGAAGAAGAAAAATAAAGACAATCACTACACAAGAATATAACATGGAAACTCCAAAACCGGAGAAAAAACCACGATTGTTGTGTAAACCGACAACCAGAGAATTATTACTATGTGAATTTTTTTACAGCACATAGTACACACACTCTCACAAATAAATATTTAAACTAAGTCAGATATAAGCTTAAAGTGCTACTAACTGGTGTATCTAAAAACAAAGAACCTAGGTTGAATATATAACATTGGTCTTCCCCTTACTTCACTAAACTAATCGATGTGGGACATAATCACCAATAACTAATATTTTTAACCTCCTTCTTTATTCAAGAAATTTGACAATTAAACCCAACAATCTCCACCTTGATTGGAAGAGTTTCATCTTCCGCTTCCATTGTCTATACCGACAATCAAACTCCACCATAAAGAGTATACTTCACTTGAAGCTGAACCATTCTAAGAATATCTTCACGTCAAAACCTTGCTGAAAGATTATGGTGCAACTCCTATGTTGGCTTCTAGGAAGTTCTTCATCCATCGACACATCTCACCACACACCTTGCATCAATGCCAACCAATGCCCGTGTGTTGTTCTGAATCCGCTAGCAATAACTTGTCCTTTTGCATGGTATAGCGGAAATACCATAAGGACACACTTAATCTTTTAGATAAGATCACCATCATCTCCCAAAACAAGGGAGACGTTGCTAGCACCTTCCTTAGAGTCTTTTTCAAAAACTGCTCCACCTAGACAATTTCTCTTTAAATGCCCAGTCTTTCCACACTTCGAACACGACATATTCTTTGCATGGATCTTCTTCCCATTATCCCCACTTCTAGTTAACAACATTGAGCTTGATGAAGCGCTTTCATAACTTATCATCCTCCTTTCTTCATAAATAATTTTAGTTGCAACTTCTTCAAAACTCAAACTTTCCTTCCCATTCATCAAAACAGGTTTGAGATGAACATAAGAAGGTAGAAGGGACAAAATGAGCCTTAATTCTTTATCTTTATCATCAATCTTAACTTCAGTAGATTCTAACTCAGAAACTATATTATTCAAAGTACTAAGATGATTAGAGATTTTCGTACCCTCGTCCATGCGAAAATTGTGGAATTGGTCCTTCAGCAACAACCGATTTGAGATGCCCTTTTCCTGATATAACCCTTCAAGCTTTTCACAGAGTTCCTTGGCTGATGACAGATTCTGCACATTCGCAAGAACATTCTTTTCCAAACACACACGAATTGCACTTGCAGCTCTCAAATCTAGTTCCTCCCACTTATCTGCCTCCATCTTGGAAGTGTTTCCTTTCAGCGCCTCGTGTAAACCTGATTGTATCAGCACATCCTTGACTTGTACTTTCCACAAGCCAAAGTTGATTCTTCCATCAAACTTCTCTATGTCAAACTTCATTACACTTGAATAAGACATAGAAGCTGCAACAACACCACCCTTCTTCAGCACCTTCACAATATCACACTTCTTTTTTCTGATGTGGAAGATCAGACAATGTTGCAACCACAAAGCATACTAAGAATTGATATCTCACGGAACTGAAGCTCTTAATATCACTGTTAGGAAATAACAAGGCTGAAGAAGAAAAATAAACATAATCACTACACAAGAATATAACGTGGAAACTCCAAACCCAGATAAAAAACCACGACCATTGTCTAAACCGACAACCAGATAATTATTACTATGTGAATTTTTTTACAACACATAGGCTTCTCAAACTCTCACCCCAATGCCCTAGTACACCCACACTCTCACAAAGAACCTAGGTTCAATATATAGCCTTGGTCTTCCTCTTGCTTAACTAAACTAAGCGATGTGGGACATAATCACCAATAACTGGTATTTTTAACCTCCTTATTTATTCAAGAAATTTGACAATCAAACCCAACAATCCTGCTGGGGAGACCGGGGAGCCCCGAGAGCGGCAATAGGTTAAACATCCAAGACTACAAAGAGACTTAGACACCACACTCTTATCCAAAACCTTAAGGCAATGAGTTTATGGGTCCCCTCTCTTATATATCATTTGGTTCCTCCATTCCTAGTTGATGTAGGCCATAAACAACACTTGATTTCCCAAAAAAATGAACACATGACATGTCCTTTGTCAAAGCCCCTCGGCCACCTCTTAATACTTCTCAAGCAAGCCAACACAGTCCCAACCACAGGAACGTATAACCTGAAGAGTGAAGACCAAAACCAGCGGGACAACAATGTTCATTAATGGGTTGCTTCTAATATGGCACACAACATTGTGTCTATTTGGAGGGCCCGAAATGATCTAATTTTCTTTTCCATGTTTACTTCGAAGAACGATGAAGTGATGGACGAGATTAAACAAATCTGTTCGCAATTGTTGTTAGCTAAAATGAAGAAACCACCGTGCCTTTTTTATGAGTGGTTTTTCGATCCATTAGAATGTATTAACAATTAGGCCTTGACCATATTTTTGGTTGTTGAGTTGTTCTTGGTGGGGATTAGTACCACTTGTACTTTTTCCCACGTCTAGGGCATAGTACTGCTTGTAACAACCCTCAATTTCAATATAATTAATTAATAATCTTTTCCGTTCAAGGAAAAAATAAACAATGTTCTTGAATAAATGATGGCATATATCCTAACCAAATAGCCCACATAAAACTATCTAGCTAGCATAGATTTTTTTTTTTTTTGAAAGTATCTAACATTGATGATAAAAGCACACCTTATTTCTTTGGCCAAATGTCATCTATGATCTTTTAAGTTAGATGATTATAACAAATTAATCTTTAAGTTCTTTTGTTACAAATTGATCCTTTAAGTCATAAAATATACGTACCACTATACTATTTTCATCAAACTCAGTTAAAATTAAAAAGTGTTTATGTGGAAGTTTAATGTTAGGTTGGTATGTCCAAATTCACCGCTCTCAAAACTAGAGTTGATAAAATTGGTTGATTACTTAATTTATAATATTGTTGATAAAATATTTATTTGTAAAATTAGGTTTGAATTCAAAAACAAGAAGAAAATGGGAGTAAGTAACCATGTTTGATGTTATAAGAACTTTTAAACCTACCACCTCATTGTAAATGGTTTGTAAACACTCTTTAACGTAAATGAGTGACAATGTAAATAATTTTTGAATGAAAGAATCAATTTATAACAGAAAAAATCTTAAAGGATCACTGTAATGAAAAGAAAAAAAAACTTAAAGTTAATTTGTTATAAATATCTGACTTAAAAACCACCTGGGGTATTTAGCTCTTCTCGAATTTAAGAAGAAAAAAAAATAGAAAAGAAAATAATAAAACGGGGAGAAAAGAGAATGAAAATGGCAAATTCTATGGTACACCTAAAGATTTGATGTATTGGTACACTAAATCAATAAATTAATAGTTAAACGTGTTATTTTTTGAAGAGAAAAATTGTTTTCTATCACCTATGATTATAATAATGAAATCTTATTTACCAAAAACATCGACGAATTTTTTTTTAATTTTTCTTAATTTTTAGAACTCATAATAGAGAATTTTGATTATTTTTTACAATAAAATGTAAAAAAAATTAGTATGATTTTTATAAACAATAAAATGATGTTTTTTTCTTATGAAATAACATTTTCTAAAATATAAATATCAACAAATAGTTTTTTATTCCATAAAAATAATAGTTAATTTAAAGATTTTTGAAGTAGGAGTACCGGTACACCTTAATTAGTGGGTGTACCGTAGAAGTTCCCAATGAAAATACGTTTCCCACGTCATTAGGTATTTCGTTTACAACAACCTAAGTAAAAATGGGCATTTCTTATTATATATACTTGTCCGACATTAGGGTTTCCCAACTCTTTGGTAAAGAGAGTCAGGGCTTGAGTGCGAAAAATAATGTTATCCCAAGAGAAGTTGTGGAAGGAGGGGAAGAAAGTTGCATGGGAGGATCGTCTTTTTCATTCAAACTGGGAGGTGCGAAGTGAAGCGAACATCGAATTGGCTTCTATCTGTAAATCCATCGTCGATCCTAAGGACCCTCACATCCTTGAATTCGGTTAGTGTTTCAGTTTTTGGTAGTTAGGGTTTTTGCTTTTAACGGTGATTTGTGTGGAGTTTGAACTTTGAATTTGGTAGGTCATTTTTTCAAAAAGTTCATGGCGGAAAGGAATGTTCATGTGTAGTTGAAGGCACTTGATGCATTGATTGCTTACCTGCGAGTTGCAGATGCTGATGTGGGGAGGTGATAATAATTTAATACTTGATTTCTACTAAATAGCGTTTATATGCTCTGTATTGACACTTCTAATGGAAGACGTATCCGGTGTTAAACACGTGTCTTGTGTTGGTGTCTTTGTCGGTGCTTCGTTACTCATATTTAATTACATCTTTTGTTTGAGTGAATTTGAATTTGGGGGCATATTGTTTGGCAAGGATGTTTGTGATGCAGTTGTGGCTGCTAATTGTCTTGTGAGAGCGCGAAAGACTGTAGACAAAGCTAAGGAAGTGTTATTGCTCTGGGTGGAACTGGGGGCCGTGGATGCGTTTCTGGTACTATTCTTGTAGACTCCTTTTATGTTAGAACACACAAAAATAGAGCTCCTTTTTTGTTGCATAATCCATATTTATGTGGTTATAAAACTTTTGAATTCAATTAGTCCTTTTTTCCATTGCCCAAAAATGACAATTCTTTTCGATGAAACTATATATCTTATGGCTTCATTTCTTGTGTTTAGGGTTATTAAGATTTATTTGGGGTTCACATTACACCTTGGTTTTAAATTGCGATCCACATCCGTAATTTGTGGCCGCATTATTACTAACACGGTAGCCTTTGCAAAGCAATATCTAGAAAGCAAACTATGACTCTGCTATGGTGGACAATCATTGTAGTAGCATGGTGGAGTCTTGTTACAAAGTTTGTGAAAATTTAAAATTATTTCACGTTGCAGTAGGCGCAAATGCAATAGCAATACCCTCCATCGCAATAGTCGCAACCACATTTAAAACCATTGTTTACACATGAATACCTTTGCATCTACTAGTCATGTTTTTCAATTTTCACCCTTTCTTTATTATGGATTTTTGTAATTTTAGGATGCAATGGAGAAAGCAATAAAGAACAAAAAATGTAAAGCAGTGGAGTTGGCAATAGATGTTATGATTAAAGCTTTAAGGTTTGCAATATCGTTGCAAAATTTATACTAGTTGTGTCTGTTTTGTTGCTCGCATATAATGATATAATTATATGTCTTGATGCTACTAGAAAATTTGGAGCAGAAATTGTGGCCCTAATAAGAATTTTGAAGATGGTTCCGGAACTCTATAATCACCAAGATCGAATGGTCCGTTTTGGCTCACAGGTATCTTAAAGCATTTTGAATTGACTTAAAGTATCCAATTCAAAAAGTATCGTTCAAGGGACTATTTAAATCGGTTAAACCGATTTAAAAAGTGTTTGGACTGATTTAAATAGTGCTGAAGGACATTTAAATACTATTTTGTTGTCAACCACATTTAACTTCCGTAGTTGTATTTTTTGAACAACTAGAGAGTGCTTCAAGAGTGACTCGTTGATTTATTATATTCTCCTCATAAAGTAAATTGTGAAGTATCCAATTCTCTCTTTTTTGTCCCGTAGGTAAAAGATTTGGAAGCAGAAGTTGCAAAGCAAAGTCGTAAAATAAGGTAGATATAAGAATTTTCTGTGATCTCTCCATTTTTTACTCTTATTCATTGAAAATAAGTTGCATTCTTATTATTATTTTTCTTCATATCTTCATCTTGTACGTTTTGTTTATTTATTCCCCATCTCCATTTTACTTTTTAAGATGTGATATTTGTATATGTGATGTATTTAAAAAAAAAAAAAAATTTGCTAGACATTTTTAATGTCCATTCAGATGTCATAATGCTGTTTGGACCCTTGAAACAATTATTAATGCTAGAGCTAAACATGAAAATATTGTACAGTCTTCAATTTTTTTTTTGTGATTTTGGTCGAGAACGAGCAATATTATGGACTGAAGCATATATATATTGGAAAGCTGCTAATTTACACCCACTTAAAAACACTAAGGAGTAAATTAACAACCTACACCTACTTAAATCTTTTGTTTATTATGTTGGTGTATAATTGTTGGCCACTGTATACGGTGAAGCCATCTTATCTATTCCACCATTTTTTAGATCTGAGCAAGACAAGGAACCTGAACAGAAAACTATATCTATGGTTATGAGACCTGGCCCTACTAAAGTATATGTGCCCAATGGTATGTAGTTGATGTTGTAGATTGGTGCATTTTCTCTTAAGAATTTTTTGATCGCTTTTCAACTTTAAGAATTTTGTTCTTTCATATTAGTTGTGCAATCTAGGAATGCAATGGAATGTTTAAAGCAGCCAAATCTCACAAAAACGGAAAAAGGTAACTCAAATCATCTCTTTTTAATGGTGGGGTTTACAATGCACAAGGAAAAGATTTGTGCACCATGCAAAAGTTGTGCAAAAATGACCCTAAATTAAATCTGGACCGTTCATTTATTATTATTTTAATGCTGACGGTTAAGATTTGGAGAGAGAAAGGCATGGTTGACCTGCTGAATGCTTCTGCGTGAACAGTACACGCGGTCCCACCATTAGAATAAATGATAATATTTAATTGCTGTTTTTTGGTCACTTGTGTATTGAACTTGGACCCTTGTTTTAGAACTAAGTGACTATGGGCTGAATATAATTTTTGTCTTTGTATTAGCCCAATACAAAAATTGCTATTAATACCACTAGAAAAAACCAAAATTGCTATTATTATAACTAAACATTGTTGTAATCCCACTTACAATTGGTTAATATCACTTAATATCACTAAACTTTGTTGTAATCCCACAGAAAACGAAAATATAATTTCTGCAATTAGATATTTTTTACTTAAATGGGAAATTCGAAAATGATGAAAATTTTAGTAGAAGTAATGTAAACATTTGTAATTGGAATTTATTTTTTATTTCGAAAATTAAGAATAAGAACAAATTGGGTGTAATAGTTGGGTAATAAATAGATTGTTCGGTCACTATTATAAATAGTGTGTGTGATGTATATTAAAGACCACATAGATAATTTATTGAATAAATCTAAAATTTATAGTTTTACTTATTTTGGTGATCGAAGTTTGTACATAGTTGTTGAATGGGTTAAGGTAAATGAACATTAAAATACACAAAACATTTATTCGTTAGCCAATTTGAGTTTTTGTATTTTTAAGAATTTGTTTTTGCATTTTTTATTCTTGAGTTTATTTAATTAATGTATTATTATGTTATTTTCATTTCAATGTGTTTAAAAAATAGTTGTAATTTGTTATGTATATTGAATTTATAAATTAGTTTTAATAATAACGATAAAATTAATTAAATACAAACCACGTAGTGAATATCTTGATTAATCAATTAACATTTATCCGAGTACTTTCTGTATAAGATTCTTGTTGTTAGGGTAAGAGTTGTGGGTTTGATTAGTCGTTGTGACCTCTTGATCTAACTATTAGAGCAGTTTAGGTTGAAGACTATTGTTGTTAGGGTTAAAGTTACAGGCTTGATTAGTCGTTAAAGAGTTTGATTAGTCATTGAACGTTCATCCAAGTACTTTGACTTCAAGATTCTTCCAGTTAGGGTAAGAGTTGTGAGTTTGTTGAGTCGTTTTGAAATCTTTGAAGTATGTTAATAAACTTGTCATTAAGGTGAGAGTTGTCGTTAGGGTTAGAGGTGTAAGCTTGGTTAGTCGATAACAAGAGTTTGATTAGTAAGTGACCGTTCATCCAAGTACTCTGTCTCCAAGATTCTTTCAGTTGGGTAAGAGTTGTGAGTTTGATCAGTCGTTTTGAAATCTTTGAAGTAGGTTAGGTCAAAGAATCTTGTCATTAGGGTGAGAATTGTAAGCTTAATTAGTCAATAAAGAGTTTGATTAGTCATTGAACGTTCATCTGAGTACTTTGTCTCCAAGATTCTTTCAGTTAAGGTAAGATTGTGAGTTTGATTAGTCGTTTTGAAATCTTTGAATTAGGTTAGGTCGAAAAATCTCGTCATTAGGGTGAAAGTTGTGATTTGGGTGATAGTTGTAAGCTTGGTTAATGGATAACAAGAGTTTGATTAGTCGTTGAACGTTCATCCAAGTACTCTGACTCCATGATTCTTTCAGTTAGGGTAAGAGTTGTGAGTTTGATAAGTCGTTTTGAAATCCTGAAAGTAGTTTAGGTTGAATAATCTTGTCATTAGGGTTATAGTTTTCATTAGAGTTGGATTTGTAAGCTTGGTTAGTCGATAACAACAGTTTGATTGGTCATTGAACGTTCATCCAAGTACTTTGACTCCAAGATTATACCAGTTAGGAAAAGAGTTGTGAGTTTGATCAGTCGTTTTGAAATCTTTGAATTAGTTTAGGTCAAAGAATCTTGTCATTAGGGTTATAGTTTTCATCAGGGTTAGATTTGTAAGCTTGGTTATTCGATAACAAGAGTTTGATTAGCCATTGAACGTTGATCCAAGTACTTTGACTCCAAGATTCTTTCAGTTAGGGAAAGAGTTGTGAGTTTGTTCAGTGGTTCTAACATCTTAGAAGTAGTCTAGGTCGAAGAATATTGTCATTAGGGTGAGAGTTGTAAGATTGATTAGTCGATTAAAATTGTTATTAGTCGTTGAACATTCATCAAAGTACTTTGACTGCAAGATTCTTTCAGTTACGGTAAGCGTTGTGAGTTTGATCGGTCGTTCTGACATCTTGTAAGTAGTTTAGGTCGAAGAATCTTGTCATTTGGGTGAGAGTTGTAAGCTTGATTAGTCGATAAAGATTTTGATCAGTCGTTGAACATTCATCCAACTACTTTGACTACATGATTCTTTCAGATAGGGTAAGAGTTGTGAATTTGATCACTCGTTTTGAAATCTTGGAAGTAGGTTAGGTCGAAGAATCTTTCAGTGGATTCCATGTTAAATATGTTTCTAATGTGATAGTTTTTCAGATCAACTTACACCGATAATTAATTAGGCTTCAAAGTGATTAATCTGAAAAATAACGATACATAGGAAATTAGTTAAGTTTGGAACATAAACAAAAATATACTATAATATAATTTTCAAAATAATGAATGAATTAGATTTTTATTTTGTAAAATGACGATTGAATCCATAAAATTGAGATTATGAGTTTAATCAAGGATAATTATGAATTTTTACTGGAGTAAGATTTTCTTATTTTATTATTATAGTAGTGGTAATTATAGATTAGTTTAAAAAGGACGATTATAAAATTTTGATGTATTTCAACTTTTAGATATTGTTAGTAGATGTCAAATTTATTTTCACATTTTCGTTTCCCTATTTCCGGAAAACTGAAACGCTCTTCTCTCACCAAACTCCATCGAACCCAATCCGTAGAACCAGAACTCGTTGAAATCGTCGTCATCTCACCAGAACCCGTCAAACTCTCACACTCTCTCCCGTCTAAATCAATGGGAAGGGTCATTTGATGCTACTCCGGAGAAATACAATCAGTCAAGGTGGCTATTTTTTCATCACATTCCTTAGATTTTACTTTGGCTATTTCAATGACACGGTATCTCTTGTAACAATTTAAGTACGTGTTTTAATTTGAGCGAGGGAGTTGGATGAAACTTGATTATTTTCTGATGTGGTACAATGATTTGATGGAGCTTACTATAAATTGGCTTCGCTTTTTGATTTCCTTCAGTTTGTTAGATTTGAGATTAATGGCTGAATGATTATTTTGTTATAGCTACCCTTATCTTGAGCAGCTAGCATGATGGATATATGAATATGCATACAAAGGTATAATGACTCATTGGTTGTTGTTTGTTTATGAACGATGCTTGATGCTTAGTTTTATATAAGTTATTTTTTTAGAAAATAAATTTTCATGGATTTAGTACTAATTTTGGAATCTACTTCTCATGTGGAGAATGAATATGAAAATGATGCACAAGACTTGTTTAATTTTTGAGTCTAATGCATATGGTTTTGATTTCGTTACAAGATTTTATTATGAGAGACTAGGTTAACCCTTTATGACACTGATCCTGTACCTCCAAATAAGTATTGATTGTTGATTATGGTTTGTACGGAATTCTCTTTTGCTTGTTGTTATGCTTTTTAATGAACAATGTTTCCAATTTGTTATGGTGATAGTGTCTTTTAAGTTTCAGGTACGCTAAGGAGGTTTCATTTGGTTAGACCGTAAAAATGTTATTTTTTAATTTTCTATGATAAAAATGTTATTTTAATTTGAATTAATCTTCGGTATTTAGAAAAATAATGGAAAAAAAGGTGCATGCGATAATTGATCTGCCGTGCAAGAATAGTCTTTTTCTTCAAAAATTATAGTTGATATTTTTTTGGTTAGACCGTAATTATGCATCTTTGATTGTGTTATAAGATTTATAGTCTTTTTCAAAAATTATGCATATTTGATTGTGTTGTTATAAGATTTTTTTTATAATGTATTGTTTGCAGCAGGAAGTGGTTTATCAGTTTTTCTTCCCTCTGTTATGCTCTTTTCAGCTGCCAGGCGCGCCTTTGTTCCCTGTTTTGTTTTCGGTTCTGCTATTTAGCAGTACACCTATGACAGTTTTTTGGTTTTTGGAGGTTAGCAGCTCCTATTTTTATGGGCTTAGGTTCCTTTTGTATACGGGACATTTTGTGGGTTGGTGTTCCGCATATTTCCAGCACCCTGTAATTGTTCCCTTTGTTCTTGCACGTGTGTCTTACACCGACAAGATTTAATAAATTTGGCTGATTCAAAAAAAAAAAATTACGACAATTTGGGAGTATGGGTGTTGCATTGGCTCAATATGGAACATTATATCAACCCGGACACTTTTCATGTCACGGTTGGTATTCTAAAATTGAATATTGGATATCATTCTTTGGTCTAAACAAAGTCCACATTCCATTGTTATGTTGATTTTTTTTTCCTAATCTCTTAAATTTTTGAAATGCAGTTGAACGAGAAGGTGGTGTGGATGAAGAATGCGGCGGATTTGTTGATTGGGGATCACAATAGCTTGCGCTGACCGATGCATATATCAAGATCCTTTCTAAGCAACCCATTATTAGTGGTGTCGTTTGTTAACAATCAAACCTTTTTTTGGAGTAAAGTGTGGTTTGATTGGAAGTTGAAACATCTTAAAAAACTAGCTTTAGTGCTTATGGGTGCCATGATTTTTATGTTTTGGTTTAAGGGCCCATTAATTTTGTTGTTATCTACTGTTAATGTTAACTACTTGCTATGATTGATGAACAATAAGCATATGTTATTGTTAACAAATTCTATAATATTTCATGTTTTCCTATTGATTGTTATGTCTATATCTCGCCATAATGTTAGAATTCGTATTATTGAAAAATGCAAAAAATCAACAAAATCACTTCCAGGAAGTCATGCAATGATCACATTGCCTTGTTACTTTTGTTGATGCTATCTAATTCTAGAATTCAGACTCAGATTGCTATTTCAGCAGTCCATTTACTCCTTAAGAGTGTAGTAGTAGCTCTGCTAAAACAGAAAAGGAATATGCGTAAAAGAATTTTAGTATGCAATGGTTGCACAAAACAGGCTCTTTAATGCTCCACCATATATGGAGTTAATTTGTTGTTAGTACTGGTTTATTTATTTATTTTTTTTTGAAATAGCAAAATTTATTAAGCCAAGCAAGTGAAAGAATCACAAAAACTTTGACCACAAAGAGAAAATTTACAAAGGTGCCGTATATATGCGGAACACCTAACAAGCTAGGAACATCAAAATCCGTTTATACGAGGAACCTCTACCCAAAGAACACCCTAACAAGAACATACCAAAAAAGGAAACAAAACTCCCTAACAGCAAGCACAGAAAGCCAACCCCCAAACCTGCACAGAACAACAAAGCCGCTCCCCACTAACAGTCAACCAGCTAGCCGAAAACACTAGAAAATGGCATAAAACTTGCACTGGCCCAAACCACAAAAACGCTGTAGCAGACAACAGTACACAACAGCCACATTGCAGCGGGTGAGAACACCAACAACAGACTCAAAGAAACTCCCTGCCACAAGCCCACCGCGCACACGACAGCCCAAGAACATCAGCTCAAAGTTACCTTAACAGGCAAGCTTTCGGATTGCACTTCCATTCGTAAAACATACAAATCGAAGACATGTAGCCTCTTGTAGGACAGGTCACTATGGCAATTGCAATGACATGAATGATCAAATTCTTGGATGAGAATCTAGAGGTACTTAATGAAGTTAAGGTTAGTGAATTGTAGGTGTCTTCCACATCTTCATCCGAGGAACATAGAACACTCTCCGAACAAGAGCTGTATTGCCCAAGTCCTGTACAACATAACATGCAAAATAACTTAGTAACTGGCAAACCTCGGAAATTAATTTAGACAATAATGTAATGACTTTAACATACCTCTGAACCTTCCCCAGCTATGTTGCCTTCCCCAGTTATGTTGCTTACATTTGAAACTTCAAAAATTTATAGAATT
>Ga0228711_1007490_pt1 | contig 15789 bp, 6 predicted proteins | sample MedpolnodulmetaG_2_FD_177996 | JGI IMG/M metagenome (GOLD analysis project Ga0228711, IMG submission 177996) | Root nodule microbial communities from Medicago polymorpha collected in Santa Monica, California, United States - brown nodules | ecosystem: Host-associated > Plants > Roots > Nodule...
TGCATTCCAAGTGCGTGGCACCTTCTTGCCATCCAAACGCTCCAATCGGTAAGCTCCTTTTCCCACCTCGTCTTTCACTCTGAAAGGTCCTTCCCAGCGTGGGTGCAGTTTCCCTGGTTGCTCTACTTCTGGCTTTTTCCTCAGCACTAAGTCCCCTTGCTTGAGACTTCTCCTTCTCACCTTTGAGTCATACCTCCGTGATGCTCTTCTCTTACAAGCTTCCTCCTTCACCTGAGCTCGTGCTCGGACCTCTTCCTGGAAATCCAAGTTGTCCCGTAGGTTACTTTCATTCACTGTGCCTGTGCGAAAAGGACTCTTGCACTTGGCTCCATGACTTCAATTGGGATCATAGCATCCAATCCATACACCATTCTGAAGGGAGTTTCCTGCGTGGATGAGTGTGGGGTGGTGTGATATGACCACATGACCATTGGTAACTCTTCTACCCATAATCCTTTTGCTACCTCCAGTCTCTTCTTTAAACCTTGTAAGATCACCTTGTTTGCTGACTCAACTTGACCATTTGACTGCGGATGCTCGACCGAGGTAAAATTAAGTTGTATCCCCCACTCCTTGCAGAAATTTGCCACAGATGAGCTAGCGAATTGAGTTCCATTGTCAGTAACCAAAACTGCGGGGAGACCGAACCTGCAAATAATCTTCTTCCAATAAAACTTCCTGACCCTATCTGCCGTAATAGTGGCTACTGGCTCCACCCAATCCACTTTGTGAAGTAGTCTACTGCCACAATCAAAAACTTCACCTGACCTTGTGCTAGAGGGAACGGACCCAGGATATCCACTCCCCATTTGAAAAAAATCGGTGGATTACAGCAGCTAGCCAAAAATCTGGTAGATAAACATGGCATTGCAGCCTATGGTGGAAACAAGCCAGATATAATAGCCATTGCAGCCTATGGTGGCTGGAACAAAATCGGCCATGAATTTGACAACACTAAGATAAAGTAACCACTGATCGTACAAACAAGTTTTCCATTACTTCTAAACTGAAAGAATATCTTGATTATGATCAAAATACCAAATGCCCATTAACCTGCTTTGCCTAAAAACAAGAGTGAAATCATTTTTCATTTAATGTGATTAACTACGATAGGAAGGCACTTTCTGCGAAGACAAGGCAAAGGCGCAACAAATAGGAGGGACAAGTTTATGTCAAACCAACCATGGAAATATCATACACAGCAACGAAAGTGGCGCACATTCAAACACAATAATTTGTACATCATATATCAGAGAAAATAACCTTCTACACTATCATCATATAACAACACAAAAAGCAAAACAGTAGAATTATATGATAAAGTTAAAATCAAAACCATTAATCAAAATAGGGAGAATGGAAATTAACAAACAGATGAGTTAACATTACCTTCTTCTCCATGAGCAAAGTGACAGGTCTCCCCAAAGGGACAGCTCCCTGTGTGCTGCCATTGACACAACTTAGTCTTCCAATAAGCGCTCCTTGCTGGCTTGTTCATAGCCCTAATGCCTTCCAAATTGTTAGAACCATCCCCAAAAGACTTTGGAGAACCAATATTTCCAACGCTTATTGCAGAACACTCTCTTATTTTCCAAGAATCATCCCTAAACCTAGCAGGATCCTCATGAAGAAAGCTACACTTATCACCATAAGGACATTCCTCACCATTGTAATACTTCTTGCACAGCTTCATCTTGTGAATGATTTTTTGATCTTCATCCCAATTTGGTGGTGGCTGCCTTGTCTCCACCTGAGGTCGTTCCTCGTTGCAAGGATCAACTAGCTCCTGCCAATTCCGCGGTGGCTGCCTTATCTCATCAGCCCCGTGGGCGTAATTTCTATTTTCACCGTTTCTACAAGTACTAAACCTGAACTTAGTGCAGATTCTGGTCTTGAAAAAAATGTTGTTTGTTCCTCGGTTTGGTGGAGGCTGAATCATCCTTGGAGGAGGGCATATCAATCCACTAGGGGGATTGTTATCGGAAATTCTTGCCCTCTTGAAGGAATGTGGCTCAAAGTGATCGTTTTGCAATGGGATTTGAGGCCTCACTTCAATGATATCGTTGTTGGATGAAGCAAACTGCGGTGGTGACATCCTACAGGTTGGAATATCGTCTGGAAAATTTATGGTTGTAAAGGAAAACGATTTTGATCAAATCAAGTGAAAATTCGAGTCTTTTTTGGTCTAATTAATGTCGATCAATCAGATCAACAATCAGAGAAATTTCAGAACTGATTCAACAAGTTCAAAATAGTGACATGCAATTGGATGCAATATTGATCAACAAAGAATTAAATGATCAATGTCGAAAAGTGACAGAAAACTATGTTGTTGAGTGATACTTAATTTTGAGATGGAGAAAGAGATTATAATAAGAAATTTAGAAGACCTAGATGAGAAAAGCTTGATTTTTTTTTTCCAGGGTTGATCGCTCGCGGTTTTAAGTAGAGAGAAAAGAGAGGAATATAGTGAGACCACCAAGTCAAAACCCTAGGCAGTCGCTATCAAATCAAACAAAGTAACCACGTAGTTTTTTTTTTCCACTAATAACCACGAATTTGTTTATTATCGGTTTAAGATTATTTTTGAGCGCGTATATTTGTTTTTGTAAGTTAGACCGGTCAAAGACCTGAGCTTAACTGCTGAGGTCCATTAACAAACCAAAACCAAATGCTGCATTTGACATTTTACTCGCAAAACACCCCTTCCGCGCGAGGGGGGTGCCCGGAGCAACTGAGATCTGTTCAAACAAACATTAACGTTTCTTTTCCCACGTTCCCGCAAATATCTCACCGGCGGTTACACTTCTTACGATTTCGTAACCGCCGGACACACGTGTGCAATTACAACGGCTATGCATTCACCCACCTCTATGAATAGGAGGCTCCTCGCAGCCTTCAAGATAGAATCTCTTTCATTCTCAAACCCCCATTCTGAACCTCTACTGACTTGTGTGTCGGAGTGTCTGCATGTAACACCCACCATTCGGTCCAACGCTCACCGAAGTACATTCACCACCGTGAACCACCGCATTAAACAAAACACCAACAACCACCCTTATTAGGACGTCAAGGAAAGTCTCTAACGGATCAATCCCTTATTAGGACTTCCCAAAACAACACATTCGCCGAGCTACCAGTGTCCACCATTGTACGTTTGATTTGAAAACCAGCCGTGAATACGGAGACGACCAAAGGGTCATCATCATGAAGACACATTTCTTCAAAATCGTTGAAGGTAAAAGCTAATTGAGGGTGCTCTTTAAAAGCATACACTCCCACCATATTGCAAGATTGGTTGGAGCGTGAATATCTTCTTCTGGCCGAGCTAATAGATCCACCTCCAGAAAATCCCCCTGCTATGGTGTTGACCGTGCCTCTGTTGTTCCTTTCGTGTCCTCCCTCAACCTCCTTGTCCTGAGGCTTCTCCTTTCCACGACCTCGCTTCGGAGATCGACTCGAATTTTTACTGGGAGAAGCCCTTTTGTCATGGTAGTCTCCCCCCTTCCTTGAACGTAGCGTCCAAGGTGACCCTCTTGTATCAACTTTTCAATGTGCATTTTAAGGGTACGGCAGTTGTCGGTATCGTGTCCTTGTGTGTGATGGTACTCACACCACAATCCTGCCTCACTCCCCATAGGACGAGGGCTTGGAGGGGGTCGCTTGATAATCTGAGTGTTCATGACCTCCTTGAGTATTTGAGCTCTTTTTTTCCTCAGAGGAGTGAAATTTTCTTCCCATGGGTTTCTTTTGGTAGGGACTTCTCGCTCTGGTCGGCCTCCTAGATCCAGCTGGGCACCTCTTGAGAACCCCTCTCTCCCTAGCCTTTTCGTCACTCCATCCCAACAATCGTCGTTAGATCGATCTCTGTTTCGTATCTCCCTGGATCCCTTCTCTCGTGTTATCGCCTCGGCTTCGATGTGCTTCTCTGCCCTCATCCCGAGTTCAGACCCTTCTCAAATGCCATAACAAAAATATCTTCATTAGGCTCCGTCACCATGAGAGTGGCACTGTTGAACCGAGCTAGATAACTCTTCAAGGATTCAGTGGGACGTTGGCGGATGTCAAACAAATCTGCTAATAGGAAAGGCTTCTCGGTATTTGCTGCAAATTGGGCAACGAAACGGGTTGCTAGGTCCTCAAAGTTTGTGACTGATCTGGATGGTAGCCCTGCTATCCACTTATGTGCTACGCCCTTCAAGGTCCCAACAAAGATTTTGCAGCTCAACGCATCATCAGCTCCACTTATGAACATCTGTGTTTGAAAAGTTGAGACGTGACTATGTGGGTCACTCGTCCCATCGTACAAGTCAATGGTGGGTTCCCAATAGTGACGAGGGATTTCCACCACTTGTATTTCCGCTGAGAATGGTTGGAACACCTTAGGCATCAATCTGGTGGTTTCAGCTCCAGTGATATTGTTTCTTAAGAGCTCGAGCTGCTCCCTCAACTCCCTCTCTCTGGCCTCCATCTGATGTCTGAGTTCGCACTCTCGCTCTTCCAGTTGATGTTTCAGCTCGACCTCTCGAGCTTGTGTTTCAGCTTGCAAACGTTGATATTCGTCACTTTGTTTTTGTTGTTCGACACTCTGCCCTTGAAGCTCACGCACTGCCTGGAGTAGCTGAGCTAGCTGGGGGTTGGCGTCGTCTTCCAGTTCGGACCCGGATGAGGTCCGAGTTGGTCTGCGTCCTACCATGATGATAGGTTTGTTGAAAATGGGGCTAGGTCGTTGGAAAGTTTTACCGCGGCCCCACGGTGGGCACCAATGTTCACGTATGTAAACACAAGTTAATTACAACGGGTGAGCTGCTCAATGAAACGCCCTGGTGGAGTCACAATAGCACTCTTATGAAGTACGTGAATAATACCCTGTTCTTTCTGCCTGGAAAATCTGTCCCATCACATCTAAGTGTCCCCCTTTTATAGCCCTCAAAGTGTTGGCTTAATGGGCCTTTCTCTGATCATTCTAGGCCCATTAAGTTGTGATCCAGACCCTCTTATTGGTTGTCTGCTTTGAGTACGGCCGAGCGTGGAGTTGAGACGCGATGATCGTCCGTACAGGACACATGGTATCAAGTTAAGATGAGATGAGCTGGCTAGCTTGACTCGAACAATCAATCCAGCGTCGACTGAAGACTTGCTGAGCTGGCTTGACTTGAACAATCAACCCAGCATCGACTAAAGACTTGCTGAGCTGGCTGGCTTGACTTGAACAATCAATCCAGCATCGATTGAAGACTTGCTGAGCTGGCTGGCTTGACTTGAACAATCAATCCAGCGTCAACTAAAGACTTGCTGAGCTGGCTGGCTTGACTTGAACAATCAAATGGAAATTGTCTACCCATGTCAGTCCAAAGTCCACCAAGCGTCAAGCCTGTTAAGGCGTAGACGTTTGTTCTTTAATTCGGGTCGATCTGTGCCAGCCCACAGTCCACCAAGCATTAAGCCTGTTAAGGCGTAGACGTTTGTTCTTTGATCTTGGTCGATCCGTGCCAGTCCACATATAAATCAAAATGAGAAAAGAAAAGTGGATGACCACACAAAATTCACAAAAAAAAAAAAAAAAAAAAAGTGGCTGACTATATTTAGGTAATGATTCATTGGATTAAATTAAGATCTATCATTGAATTCAATTTTGTATCCTAAGTTATTAGTAACCATTGTCACAGTGCGATACACAAAAAGGATCATTCATTCCTTCCTTCATTTTTCAAACTAAAATAACAACAAACTATCAATTCCCATTATCAAGGAAGCAATTAAACAGTAATTCACCCCAAATTTTCACAACATCAAAGTTGGCAACCTCTGAATCATGGACACATCGAACACAACACAAACACGTCGAGGCACCGGTAATAATTTGAAAATTTTACATAATTCAACGTAATCACATACATCGGTGTAGTAATGAACCAGATGTAACCATATTAACGATTACTACTAAAGAATTAATCTCAAATGTTATGTCAATTCCATATCAATATCCAATGTGAAGAGCCCAGAGTTTTGTCCAAACAACAGAGCAAGTGTTAAGTCTATTGTAGAAACCGCAATGATTCTACCAATCATCCACAAGTAAAATTCTCTGGTGACTTTTTATGAGACCCGTCAACATTCATTTTATTTAATTGAGTGGTGGAGGTTCCTGAGAAACCTCAATGGTGCGTCTCAAAGGGTGGGATTGTGAGTCCACATCAATATGGGAGGAAGAGACGGTGAACTTAGCTTGATTTGTGACAAGGCCAAGAAGCGGATTACTTATCGACAACTTCCTATTAAACTTTCTATACAAAACCATGTATGGACATAATGTTAATTTGGTGACATGTATGAGCAATGTAACATACATTTTGTAGCACCAACACTTTTGATCAGTGTGTTCAGCAGTGTCATTTTTTAAATTATTACTGATGTCGACGTGTCAGTGTTGTGTTAGAAGGTCAATGCTACATAGTCCTATAGTCATCTACCAAAAACCAAAAGATGAACAATAAAAAATTATGGTTTATTTATAATTTAATCATGCTTATCTCGATACAAATTCCCGCTCCCACAGATGCATAGCTCACATATTTGAGTATGTCTGAACCATTAGTGTTTGCAAATGATGGAATGAATTTCTAAAATCCAACAAGGCGAGCTGCAATCAATGAAATGTCTTTAGTTTGAGCTGAACCACACAGAGATAACTAATAGTTCATAATAATATTGTTAAACTGAAAGAATGTTACTTATTATGTCAATTGCAGTTCGACTATTGGTAAATCTTCTGGTTGCACCGATTGGGGAGTTGATTCCATAAGGTTTGGAATCAAATTAAGCAAAGGTAGGAAGGTTATTGTTGTTTTCACTATAATATAAAGAGTCTCCAATGATAAACAGACTAGGTACTTGATATTTCTCATAGACACAATGTTATAAATAGTTTGAGGACATGAAAAGAATAGGCATCACCAACCTTGTCTTGATCATAGATTCCGTCTCTAAGAAGAAAGTGAATCCAGACAAACCAACCACGAACAAGATGAAGACATGCGTATTAATGATGGACCACACAAATAATTGGTTTATTGGCAAGTTATATTACATTATGATCAAAGTTAATTTGAAAAAGGAAAAAGAAAATGATCAAGGTTATGATGTCTAACAAAATTTTTGAACTTTTTAAACCGTCCTATGTCCAATGCCACTGATCAAGTACCATCGCCCCCACCAAAACTACACTACCGATCAAATGAAAAGTTGGAGAAGTTGACAGTTTCGCTGCAGGCAGTGGCACGAGATTAATGTCATTGGGACATCGATAGTCAATAGACATCTCTATGAAACTACAATTGTTAGTAATTCACGAGTCCTCTTATATAGAACTACTTCACATGTGTTATGTTTCTTTGCTAGCAATGTGGGACTAAAAGACATATTTGTACTGTGGCCTATATTTCAAAGAATTGATGTATGTCCACCATCTTATGATCCAATAATTGAGATTATTTTCAGACAACTGCCTATATAAGATCACTTTTCCAACGTAGCAAATTCTTTATAATCAACCTCATATCATAAGTTATTTAAGCATTCTTAAATTGATATTTAGAAATAACATAATTGAGCTGAAACAAAGTTGAGGAAAAAAGTGGCAGAGACCATAAAGAATAGTGGTATATAAAAGTTGGCTCAATTTTTAACTATAAGATTGTTCACTTTTTCAATATGATTTCATACTTTCTGCCTTGAAGCAGCATTACATATTTCAGAAATTCTACTGAGAAATAAGGTATGTGTGCCTTCTCCAACCACTTGTTTGGCTTTGCTTTTCTATAAAACATTGACTAAACATTTTTTTCTTTGCTAAACATGAAATTAGAAAATTACAACCCTACTGGAAAAAATCTCGCACCAACATGCACCAACATAAACCACGCTACTGAAAAATGGAACACATTAATTAGTCTTCACGCTAGTCTTTTGTTTTTACATATTCAGGCATACATGATGACCAAAATATTGTCAACAAAGTACATGAAGCTTGTATCACAAGTCCAAGTGGTAATCCTGAAAAATCACTTCCTGTTATCTTAATATATGATGCAAGTGCAACACCAAGGTATCCACTCACAATGAATGCCAATGCAACAGCAGACATAAGAAATGCCATTATTGACCCTTCACAACCTTGTGGACATAGCTGTGCTAATAACACAGTGAATGGAAGAAACTTAAGAAAAATAGAACCTCCAAGAATCCTGAGAAAATCACAATAAAGAGTGTGAGAGACTCATTCTGTGGGAGTCCTAGAGAGCTCTCGCGAACCGAAATGTACTTAAATTGTCAACTAGATAGCTCTGATAGAAGTGAGAGACTCATTCTTTTAAATTGTCAACTTTCTTTAGGAACAAGTAAGACACACAAGTTACTAGATTGAAGAATCTTCTGGCTCTTCAATATTTTTTTTCAACTAGTTCGCATCATAATAATTCCGAGATAACCCAACAGGTCTTGCCAACGATAAATTTAATATATGTAAACTTTTGATTGACAATGATATGTGTTTCTATTGCACTATTATAAATGCGGTCAAATCAAAGACAAAAATAACTTTTCTACTACACTTATTTTCTCCAAATATAAAGATATTTAATATCTTCATTTTTTTTAATATGATATCCATTTAGATGAGTATCTTAAAACTCAATGAATTTTTATGAGACTTAAATTAATATAATTCAATCTCAATGTGTAACTTGTTCCTTCATGTAACAATATTACAGCTCTTCAGGAGCCTTCTTTGATCTTGTAGTTCTTCAGAAAATATATCACAAATGATCAAAATGAATTATTATTTAAGCAATCCTTTAGGGATTGTTTAATACACTCAGAGTGGTCATTTTGAAACATGATTTGTAAACATCTGATTTACAATAATATATGATTAATTTGTTTTAATCCATTTGAAACAATAACGAACAACAAAATAATTATGTTCAAATAAATTATATAATAAATATTATAAAGCCTTGAATCATCTTTTGCATTATCATTGATATATCAAATATAAAAAGAACTAAACACCATTTTTCCAACAAATAAAACTTATAAATCATACGTATTTATCAGGTGAGTAATTTAGACATCACATATTGTCAGTAAGACATATTTTCAAGTTTGACATCTCCAAATTTTATATTATATGTAAGATCAAGATCAAATAAATAATAGAAATATAAATAATAATTTCACAGAAACAACAAATATAACATATTCATAATGGTCTAAGTTAAGAAAGTAGTGATTTACAACTTACATAAACTTATAGTAGTTTGATATATAACAAAAACTTGATAGTTTATGTCTTTTAAATTTATATATATCTTCCTTTACAACTTACTAATAAAAGCTTCGGTGTTAAATTCTTCTGGAATGTAACAAGGATAAACAAAGGAAGATATGATAATTATACAAGTCAAATAACTTTTTCAATAAAATGTATGTGCAAAATAGAAATTATATAACTATAGATATGAATGAGATTAGAACTTTCATACTCTTGGTTATCTAAATGTTGTTTTCTAAAAGAGATGTAAATGTTCATATTATAATTATATAACTAAAGAAAATGGTTCAAAAGGCTTACACAAGAACAATCAGGCTGTGTTACCGAATTATATGCCCTAGTTCTACTTTCGAAGAAGAAGAAGAAGAAGAAGAAGAATAAGAAGAAGAAGAAGAAGATGATGATGATGAAAGTATTTGTATTATTCTCTTAACAAGTGTGTCTTTACATCAAAACATGAGTCCTATTTATAGGATACAAATAAGCAAAGTGAATGATCACATGCAATCAAATAGCACTAACAATTCATTCACAAATAGGAGTTATAAGAACTTGGAAGATCAAGAATAGACATCCACCAACATTATTATTCATAACATTTTTTAATTAATTAATATACAATATCAAACCTTCTATGCCGGTACACATACATGCAATAATAATATTGGGGAAAGTTTTTAAGTGTGAGATTTCTAAATATCGAACATAACTAAAAATTAATTACAAAGTATATATATGTGTGTGTGTGTGTATATATATATATATATATATATATATATATATATATATATATATATATAAAGATTGTTAATGAAGCAAACTAGTTGAACTATGCATAGTTCAAATTCAACTCATTTGTTTGACGAACTTAATTTTCAATTTAAGTTTGACTCATTCGGTTCATGAATCAAGTTTAGCGAATTAATTACCGAATCAAGTCTCAAACTATTTTGGAACTGATTCGGTTCATTGTCAGAGGTTACATTTTTTTTAAGAATTGTTTGGGTACATTTAATTATGTCAATTTTTAAATTATTATCAGTGTTGATGTGTTAGTGTTCACACCTTTGAATATGTTTGAACCATTGCGAGTTGTAGTCAATGAAATGACTTTAGTTTGAGTTGAATCACATGAGATAACTAATAGTTCACAATAATATAGTTAAGCTGAAAGGATGTTACTTATTATGTGAAGTGCATTTCGATCATTGGTAAATCTTTGCGCCAATCGATGAGTCAATTCCATAAGATTTGTAATTAGATTCTGCAAAGGTATAAATGTTGTCTATCTATCTATCTATATATCTTTGAATTTGAAACTTGAGCTATTCTTATGCAAGAGTTGTGATGATGTGGCATGTCTATTTGAGCTTCAATTATTCATTCTCATTGATTGAAACCTTGCCACCTTTCTTAGCTACTTAACTATTACTCTAATTTATGAAAATAAAAAACAGTACTGTTCAGAAAAGGAAAAAAACATAACAATAACGCAAACTTTTGTAACTGATCCATGTCAACCAAATAAATTTTCCATGAGTGTGCATTCATATTCCATTCCTCTCTATCTTCATTTTTTTTAGCCCTAATCTCCCTGCCTCTTGAAATCTTGGAGGTTGAAAAAGCATTCACATAACTACAATGAAAAGCATCGATTTATTGGTCGTAGCCGAAAAAATAGTTTGTGTGCATATGTAAATAATGTCAAATCATCCCCTCTATATATAAGTGTCTTCAGTTTAGTGTTGCATTCATTTTGTGACTCCATTCTCCATTTTTTAACTTTCTTTGTAGTAAAATATGCCTGCTCCTCAAAACATTCAACATTACCAACATGTCGAGTGTTTTATTTGTGTTTTAGCTACTTAACTATTACTCTAATAATTCAGTTTTTTATTATCCCCTTAATGTTTGCCCATTCACGTTGAACCTTCCATTAGCTTAGAATTCAATACAACATAAGGTCATATTTTTTAAAACTAATCGGTTATAGTTTATTGAATTGATATACATATTCATAACCATAGGTTAGGCTATTAAAAGGACTAATTCACCACCATAGCTTACCTCATAGTGTTAGCATACATGCATGCAAACATTTTTCACATTTTATCTTCATTTTCAATTAAGGGCAAATAAAGTTATCAACCAAGCATTGTAAAAATCGAGCGATATTCACTATCATAGCTTATAATATAGTGTTAGCATACATGCATGCAAACATTTTTCACATTTTGTCTTCATTTTCAATTAGGGGCAAATAAAATTATCAACCAAACATTGCAAAAATCGAACGATATTTGACAAAGTTTTTGTCTCAAATCAAAATTCATCACCTTGAATTAATCATTTCTTCAAAACTCTTACTATATTATATAACACTATCCAAGTCATAAATACTTGATTTCAATTTTAGTATTATGCTAAATATTTTTATTATATATAAATTTTTGTTTTGAGTTATCATCACTTTTTTTCAAGCCCCTCTCTAATGATATACTCTTCAACTTTGTAGTACAATCTTTGTTTCTCTTTCTTACTCTTCACACATGTCTTAGACTATTCATTGATTTTTGTAGGAGAATAGAGACTCAAGTTACTCTATACTACAAATTTCTCAAATCCTTATAGCACTACTCTTTTAACACCATCTTGCAAACGATTTAACATTTGTTATTATATTTTTTCAGCTTTTGTTCTATATATTATCATCTTTAAATTCTAAATTTGAGTTATTCTTATGCAAGAGTTATGATGATGTGACCATGTCTATTTGAGCTCTAATTTCTCATTCTCTATTGACTGAAACCTTGCAACCTCTCTTAACTACTTAACTATTACTCTAATTCATTATTAATTTTCCACTCAATCAATTTAATGTTTGTCCATTCACGTTGAACCTTCCAATAGGTAGAATTCAATACAACATAATAATTTTTGTTAAAACTAATCAATTACAATTTGTTGGATTGATACATATTCATAACCATGGGTTACACTATTAAAAGGAGGACTAATTCACCGCTATAGTTTACCGTAGTATAGTGTTAGCATACATGCATGCAAATATTTTTCACATTTTCTCTTCATTTTCAATTAGTAGAAAATAAAGTTATATACCAAACATTGCAAAAATGTAGCGATATTTGACAAAGTTTTAGTCTCAAATAAAAATTCAACCATGAAGGAAGTTTCCTTAAAAAAAAATATGGAGGAAGTTCATTGACATGCAATTTGTCAGTTAGAAATAACGAAAATTATTTATATTTATTGTACAATTTTTTTTTTTCATTGGTAACCTTTTAGTTCCTCTCAAAAAACTGTATATCAAGGATGAAGGAAGATCCTCTAAAAAAAACATGATGGAAGTTCAATGGCAATTAGTAAGTCACAAGTAACTTAAATTATCAATGATATAGTTATTTTTGTCTTTCACTTGAATGCTTTTTTGAGGGGATGAAAAATGGAAAGTTCACTCATTATTTTTATCAAGACCTTTCATTTGCAACCTTTTAGTTCACATATTTACTGCACTAACTGAAAACCAAATGTTATCATTCTTAATGTATGGTGTTCTATTTTTTTTTCACCTGTCTATATAGCCTACCTTCTTTAGTTGTTGCGGTATCTTTGTAGATATCCATAGGTAAGCGACCATGAAGACCTTCGTATGGTTAGCTCTATGTTATAGGTAAGGTAACGTTCTTTTCAAGAACAATAAGGCAGCGTTTGTGGTAGTGGCTATATAATTTACATCTGTTGCATATTTTAATATCTAAAAAGATTCCTACCACTCTTATTCTATCCAAGTGTGAATGATATGGTGCCTCTAAGAAAAGATACAGAGAAGAGTGAATGATATGGTCCATGTTACACTTATGCAGTAGCTTGCTTAGGAAAACCACTAAATTAAAGTATATATTAATTTTGTTATTATATACTCCCATTGTGAGTCCAAGAAATTATATTTTAAGAATCATATTGTTTGGAACATTTAGGACATTGTGTTTTGAGCCATTTAAGTGTCTTTTTGCAAAGAAGATAAGTTTCCTTTAGGTTTCAGCACAAGAGAAAGTTCTACACATATTTTTAGTTTTTTTTTTATAACTTTCACATTTGCATGAAGAAAGAATCACTTTCCACACTATGAATTTGATTTTTTTCACATGTATCCATATGATATCGAGGATTTTAATTAAAGTAAATACATTTTATGATTTAAATATTTAATATACTTTTTACTTATTAAATAAAATAATTGAATTTGTATTTTTTAAACAAAATTTAGTGAAATTAAATAAAATTTTATAATAGAGTGTATTATATCAAGATTATACTTTTTTTTAATCAATTGTATAAATGTTGTCAAATTTTTTATTATTAAAGTCAAATCTATTTAGATTTTTGAGTATTAAAAAATGTTCTAAAATTTAATAAATAAATCACATTCAAGATTTTTGATAATCTTTGTGCAAAAAAATATACGCATTTGGATGAAACTTGTGCAACGCACGGGTTAAATATCTAGTTGTTGTTTTAAAACACACTAGATACTTGATAATTCCCATAGACACAATGTTGTAAATAGTTTGGAGACATGAAAAAGAATAACATCACAAACCATGTCTTGAACATAGATTTCGACTCTAAGTAGAAAATCTAATGAAGCCCGGAAAACCAACCAAGAACAAGAAGACATAAGTAGGAATGATAGACCACATTATTAAGAAAAATTGGGTTTTTATGCAAGTTACATAACATTATTATCTATACTAGCGAAAAGATGTGCACTCATTTGCCCGTCTTTCCGTTTTTTTATTGCGCTAACGTTTGAAAATTATGAATGGTGTTTTTTTTTATAAAATTTTGATTTTGATTAAAATTAAAAATATAAATGTTACTTTTAAGTTATAACAAAGCAAACTAAGCATGATTATCTATTTAAATGACACCAACAATATAACAAAAAATATAATATAAATTCTTTTTTTTAATGACACCAACAATAATTTTTATTATAAAAAAAATTGTTTAAGAGTATAATTAGGATAAAGAAAAAATAAGTATAGATATACTCATCTAATTTTACACTTTTTAAATGATAAAGGAAAAAAAATTTGATATATATATACTCATATCATATCAGGTTTGCTACATTTTTTTTAAAATATTTAAATTTATTCTTACTTATTTGCTACATGTGTTATTTGCATTGAAAATTAATGGTATCTTTTAAAAGGAGAAAAAGTCAGCCTAAAATAGCTGAAATGAATTATTTTCTTTATATATATATATATATATATATATATTTCATAATAATTTTTATCTTAAGAGTCCTAACTATCTAATCTAAAAACGAAAAAACAATAATATCAAAGTTGTGATGTCTCGAGAAATTTTTGAACTTTATAAACCATAGTCCAATGTCACTGATCAAGAACCAAGATCACCAAAACTATACTACCAATCAAATGATAAGTCGAAAAGTCAACAGTTTTGATGATCATGATGCCCTTGAACAGTGTCATTGGGACGGTGATAGCCGATAGACATCTCTCTGCAATTGCTAGCAAGTCATCTTATCTTATATATAACAACTTCACATTTGTTATATTTCTTTGGTAGCAATGTGGGACTAAAAGCCATATTTATACTCTCTACTGTCACACCTCACTTGGCAGTTTTGTAGTACCATATCAGTACTACTTGCTTCCAAATTGCAATGTTCTTTGATCGAATTGTATTGTGGTCTCTCGTATTTCAAAGAATTGATGTATGTCCACCATCTTATGATCAAATAATTGAGATTATTTTCATAAGATCACTTTGCCGACGTAGCAAATTCTTTTATAATCAACCTCATTATAAGTTACATAAGCATTCTTAAATTGATATTTAGAAATCTCATAATTGAACTGAAACAAGGTTCAGGAAAAAAGTGGGAAAGACCATAAAGAATAGTACTATATAGAAGTTGACTCAATTTTTAACTGTGAGATTGTTCACTTTTCAATATGATTTCATACCTTCTGCCTTGAAGCAGCATTACATATTTCGGAAATTCTACTGAGAAATAAGGTATGTGTGCCTTCTCCAACCACTTAATTGGCTTTATTTTTCTGTAAAACATTGACTAAACATTGGCTAAATAAACAAGAAATCAGAAAATTACACTACTATTGGAAAAAATCTCGCACCAACATAAACCATGCTACTGAAAAATGGAACACAAAATTTGCTCAACACCTTAAATCACTATCACATTTCTAAAAGCTATTACATTAATTAGTCTTTACGCTTGTCTTTTGTTTTTACATATTCAGATATACATGATGACCAAAATATTGGCAACAAAGTACATGAAGCTTGTATCACAAGTCCAAGTGGTAATCCTGAAAAATCACTTCCTGTTATCTTAATATATGATGCAAGTGCAACACCAAGGTATCCACTCA
>Ga0228711_1007491_pt1 | contig 15789 bp, 12 predicted proteins | sample MedpolnodulmetaG_2_FD_177996 | JGI IMG/M metagenome (GOLD analysis project Ga0228711, IMG submission 177996) | Root nodule microbial communities from Medicago polymorpha collected in Santa Monica, California, United States - brown nodules | ecosystem: Host-associated > Plants > Roots > Nodule...
GCATATTTTCTGCAGAGAGAAGAGAAAACAAACCAATTTTTTTTAGAGAGTGGAGAAAGAACAAATGAATTTTTTTAGGGTAAAACCTATTTGATTTCTGCTTTTCTCCCAACAAGTTTCGCTTCCACCCAGACAAACTGACCATAATACCCCTGCGTTAGTTAACTAACGCATGAGTGAAACAAACATGACTTAATTTTACACATGCGTGACTTAAGTCACGCCACATGAGTTAACTCACGCAGGTGTTATACCCCATGTGAATTAACTCACGCTAGTTTACTCGTTGTTGTTTTTTCTTCACCATTCGTGATTGCTTTTTGACAAATGAATCAATGTTGGTTGCCATAAATTATAGGCAAGTCTATATTAAATTGAGAAATCTAATTTCCCATTCCCAACCCAAAAAGAAAACATTATGTTCCATATCCCAGTATTAATACAAACCCAAGAGCTTATAGTACACAAAACTACGACAAGTGTGTGGATGCTACTCACATGAGTTGGCAAGTGAGGAGATAAGACATTCATATGCTATTGGTTTCAGATAATTCATGGAAAAAAGTTAATCTTCATCTAGGATTACTAGTTGTGTATTATTTGTTAGGATGGTAGTTGATGCATTTGATATGGAACATAAATCATTTTGCACAATCTAGCGTAAACTATGGAACATAAATAATTTGATATGTGTAAACCAGCGTAAGTTAACTCACACGGGGTGTAACTTAAGTCACGTTTGATTTACACTTGCGTTAGTTAACTAGCATAGGCGTATTTTGGTTAGTTTGGCTGGGTGGAAGCGAAACTTGCTCGGAGAAGAGCAGAAATCAACCTAGAATTCTGCTCTTTACTCAAACGGTTTCGCTCATTCCCAAGTGAAAAGACGAATATACCCCCACGCATGTTAACTCACGCTAGTACAAATGACAAAGTAAGTTAACACATGTTGCGTGACTTAACATGCGCTAGTGCTACTTTCAGCGTGAGTTAACTCACATTGTCATTTGTACTAGCGTGAGTTAACTCACGTTCATAGCAGACAGCAGAAAATGCAACTGATGCAGTGCAGTACTAAACAGGTAATTGGAAAGTCAAAATTGACCTGTAATCACGCCACATTCATAACTTAACAGAATTACGTCAGTTTAACAAGATTATCGGATAATACGACATAATCGAACAAAATTATACAAAAACATCGTTTTTCTCACAATCACGTAATCACCAATAAACGATCCAAACGGTCCAAATTACACAAACTCGTCGAGAATGACCCGTAACCACTTAAACACACTTAATGACATGTAAACGATCCAAATTACACCAATTTGTCCTTAAATTTTGAAATTACATAATCTCACATAAACGGTCCAAATGATTCAAATCCATCGTTAAATTACAGAAACACAAATTCATTAAAAATCAACAATACAGACACAAATTCGAAAAACATTACACTATTACATTTAGATAAATATTACACTTCAACGGATCAGACAAAAAGATAGAAAGTGTTATTCTCAACCATTAACCTAAACATGTAATCAACGTCGCTATCATCTTTGAGAAGTTGTGGATAATACACGGTCTTCCAGAAGTTCTCTTCCTTATCCTCCCCCAAGTCCAGGCCTGACACATTTACTATCACATCACATGTTCTATGATTTGAACTAATATGGATAAAGAAGTCGTCAAGTTTTGCCTTCAACTCGTCCAACTTGTCGGTGGGGTTTACAGTGAACCAAGCCCTCTTTTTCACATCTACATAACGAACTTCAAGTTTATTTGGATCTTGTGCATCTTCAGACATGTTTCACTTCACAAAAATATAATGAAAAACAAATATGAGATAAAATAAATAGTTGAATAATTAGAGACAAAGTCATGCGAGCAATAATTCGTGTGACATAACCGGCCACCAAAAAAATAATTCATTTCATATATTTATATAATATATATATAATATTAGTTACATATTGGCCATAAATATCGAAATTATACAATCGGCTACTAAAAAATATGTCGGGGAGTAATACCACCAAAAAATAGAACGAACATCGACCGACCCAAAAGTGTCATAACCTATCTAACTAGACTAGTGATAGTGCATAATCTTCGTCTTCATCCATGAATTCTAAATCTTGCTTTGGTTTTTCCGGAGTTGGAGTGTCACAAGTAATAGATTGTGCTCATTTGTTGGTTTCTTTGGCGGCTTTGGCTCCTTAGACATGAGATCATCAAAGACGGCTTGTCTATCCATAAACTCAAGATGCCATTTCTCCGCCTCACCAATCTTGTGAGTCATCCACTCCTTACTAAGAGGTGGTAGGGGACAATCTTCTTTCAACTTCACATGAAGAAAGTGGCCCGGAATTAAGCAAAGGCACATTATGTTGGAATGTGGCTTAAGTGGTGGAGCACTCCGGATTGAAAAATATGTCTCATATGAACCACCCATTTCGGGCAAAGTCAATAGAACAACCGCTCTATTGTAGCAAGTTGCAATAATGTGACTTATATCCGGAGTGGTCAACTACTTCTCTGGAGGCGCAATACCACTTTTACTTGTTGAAGGGTGTAAACCATCCAAGATAAGTTTATAACGCTTCTCGATAGCATATATCGGCAAGTAGTCACTCTTGTGATTTTTCAACTCATTAATAAGTGCATGACGAACCAAAACATGATCTTCCTCGTTAAATCCCATGTGCCTAGCTATGACCCGAAAACCACAATTACCATCCCCTCTAACATTGACAATGTCTTCAATGTAAGGCCTCATGATATTTGGAATTTGTGAAATGTATGGTATTTGAAAATAAGGTTTTGGTTTTGAAGTAGGAGTCGAAGCTTGTGACCGGGAGCAAGTGCCAAGTCGTGAACCTTTACTCTTTGGAACATTACTCTTGCCATGTGAGCATTGACTATCAAGATTTTGAGCATCAATAGTCTTCCACCTAGAGGGGATTCGACTTGTGGACCTCGTTTTCGGTGTAGACTTCACCCTTTTAGGTGATCCCTTAGTGGCCACTTTTCTCGGAGGTGGCTTCAACATTGTATCCTCCGGAAATCCTAGGTCACGCAACTTTTCTTTGATGAAGAGTTTCATCTTGTAAAGGGCCCTCTTGACACGTTCTTGAATGGCGTTCCATTCCTCCATAACGGAAAAATTGGCATCAACCTCTTCTCCAATTACACATAACCTTCGCCAATGAGGGTGTATTTCATCCAAAAGAATAGGCAATTTTTCTTTCTCTTCTCGGCAAGAATACAAGCACAAGGCAACCCGAACGTTGCCATTTGCACACAACCACAATCTTCTTTAGCAAAGCCGAATCTCCTAGAGCGTTCAAATTCTTCATAGATGAAACCCAAAGCGGCCTTAGAGACATACCCTCCAACTCTGAGAATAATTTGTTTTTTCTGTATTTGTGTACCATGACGGTTATGCTCCTCTCAAAACTCCATTATATCTCACCGAATTGGTTTTTTCAACATTTTGTCAATTTCATCCCAACATGATGCCAAATCTCCGACACTACTCCTCAAGTATCTTTTCAATTGTGCATGAGACAATTCAACAATGTTGGTGGTTCTACACCTTAAATGCAAGTATTTATTTGTCCATTCCCTCACAAAATGCTTCTTAAGGGGAAAAACGTTTTCCTCAACATATTTAACAAACAATAGAAACAGTCTGCATACCTCATCTTTGAATGTCAACCATGCAATTGCAAATGAATCCTCCGTAGGAGAGTTAACCACATCTCTCCGAGTCCTCACTATTTTCTTAACAAGCTCACAATGCTTGTCATCATCCGTTTCCTTCGCATCTTTGTCAACAACTTTTTCTTTCGAAGGCTTGCCTTTGACTCTACAATCCGTGACGCACCTAGATTTGACATTCTTCTCAATATGAAAATAGCAAAGTACATGGTCCGTTTTAGGGAGAACTTCGGCAATGGCTTTCATCAAAGCGGGGTCCCTATCGGTGACAATCACCTTAGGCATGTTGCGTTTTGAGGTCAAAAAACCAACCAACATCTCAAGTGTCCAAATGAAGTTATTCTCTCTTTCAAAGGAAATAAAGGCAAACGCAACCGAATAGGTCATTTCGGTAGAGGTGACACCAACAATCTCAAATAACGGCATTCGGTAGGTATTGGTTTTGTAGGTGGAGTCCATGACCAAAATGGTGGGAAAAGTGTTAAGTATATCAATTGAATCCGGATGAGCAAAGAATAAGTCTTCAAGAGTGGTTTCCTCGCTATTTTCTCTTGTGAAATAGACATATTGATGCTTCTCCAACTTTGTAATCAAGTATTGCAACTCCGTCTTGTCCTCTCTTTGCCCCTTGCGCAAACTAGTTCGCGCATTATACACTTGCTTGATGAGTGTCAAATTTTCTTTGTTTTTTTCCTTCAAATCCGTGAGAATATTCCTAGGCTTTGCCAAGCTCTTTGTCATGTCAATAACTCTTTGCTTCTCCTCCACTTTTAGTCGACCCGCAAGAAGGTGGCCGGATAACTTTGGCGCCAAGTCATGGTTGTGAATTCCACAAAGCATTGCAATCCACCAATCTTGTGTTTTTTTTTATCAAAGAAGCATTTCAACCTAAACGGACAATTACATTTCCTTGTGCCCGTGCCTTCAAGCTTCGGTTTCTTCCTTGTCTTAGGTGGCTTGTATTCACCACTCCTCTCACATTGCATCGTCATGTATGGCGTTATTGTAATAGATTTACCTATAGAAATAGTAAATATGTCCCTTGCCGATTGTCGACGAACCCAACGAAGTAATTCTTCACGATCTCTCCAGCTTTCAATTGTTGTAAAAAATGACCCGGTGTTTACTTCAATAACACGAACACCGGTAGGTACCGGTTTAGGCTTCTCTTCAAAGTTACCGGTAGGTACCGGTTTTGCTTGGTTGTGAACTATGTGAGCTTGAAAAAGAATTTTTACTTTAAACTCCACTTGTTTGGTTGGTTTGACATCGTTGGATGCTACGCCAGAACCTACGCCTACGCTGGAAGCTTCGCCGGAAGCTTTGCTTTTGCCCGGTTTAGGTTCAACACCATCCTCCCCCACATTTTCAACCATCTCATTCAATGTCTATTCAATACAAAAATAAGCAAGTAAAAATAAATAAATAACTTATGCGGCAAGCAAAGCAAGTAAAAATAGTGGCGCAAAAATTCAAAATCTGGGCAACACAGTAGCGTGAGTTAACTCACGCTAGTGTTATCTTCCTGCGTGAGTTAACTCACGCAACACTTACAACTAGCGTGAGTTAACTCACGCTCAGCCCTATCACTTACTGGAAAAAAATGACGTAAGTTGCAGAAAAACCAGGAAAAATGATGAGTTTTGACGGTACAGTACCTGTTCTTTGATGCTTGATGAGCATAGAAACTTGCTTCCTGACGATTCGCAATGATTTGGAACGAAGATTTTGACTCAAAAATTCGCACTTTTTGGGTTTTTGGAGGTGGAGGGAAAGAAAAAATGGAGTTGTGTGGTTGCTTGTAAGGGCAATATCGTCTTTTCACTTGGGAATGAGCGAAACCGATTGGGTAAAGAGCAGAATTCATCAACCTATTTTTACTCCAAGCCCATTCTTTCCTCTTTCAGCCCATTTCATTTTTCTGCATTCTCTACTGTGTTACTCATACACCCCCTTTATTGCTTACTGCACCCCCCTCCTTTTTTTTAAATTTATTTTTCATTTATTTTTATTATTATTGCTTTCTTTCTATTTATTTCTTTTATAGTCTTTTTTTTTGTGTTCGGGATTCGAACCCAGACCTTGCATATATTATGCAATATTCTTTTTTAAGCATATATACCTATATGCAACATTATCTATGTTTTTTTCTTCGTTGTTTATTTTAATGCTTTTATTATTTTTAGTCTATTTAGTTGCTTTATTTTTTTTTCTTTTTATAGTTTAGTTTATCTTAATGTTTTTTTTATTTTTGTTTTTATGCATTTTTTATTTGTAGTTTATTTAGTGCTTTTTTTATTATTTACTTTTTTAGTTTATTTAGGTTACATCATCTCATGCATTTTATTTTTTCATTTGTCGTTTTTATTATTATTTGTCATTTTATTTATTTATTTATGCTTTAGAATGTATTTAGGGACAAATATAAATATAAATGAGAATATTGCATTGCATGCATATTTATTTATTCCGCTTTTACGCATAAAAGAAAAATCAAAAAAATAGTAGTGTAATTTAATCCAAGGAAAATGAGACTTTCATTTTGATCCAACGTCATTATGAAATATCCCTCGCACTTTAGTTTATTTCATCACCCTTTATTTTTTAGACCTTAATTAGAAAAAAACATAAAATCATTCAAATATTCAAAAACCTCACAAAAATATCTTTTCTAAACAAACCTTGATTTTCAATCAAGTGACGCTACATCTTTTTTAAATCAAATTTCAATCAATTTCAATCACATTTAGACCTTATTTTCTACGATTAAAATCAATCAAATTCACCTTTTTGCCACTTTGGCTTTTTTCCTTTAAAATCATTTTCAAATTTTGAAATCAATCAAACAAATCACTCGGGTTTTTACCCCGAACTACGTGATTTTGATCCCGCTCGGGTACGTAGGCAAAAGACTGTCTTTCCAAATCAACAAAAATACAAAAAAAATAAAACATTTTCTTTCTTTCTTTATTTACACTTAACATTTTTTTGCAAGCAAGTAATCATATTTAGCACAAAAATAAATAAAAGTAAGAGGTTCCTATAGAGTACTATAGACGTTTAGAGTGCTATGTAACCAACCCCCGAACCTTTAATCTCTAAAAATTAGGGGTTATTCCATCTTTTCCTTGGAAAAAAATAAAAGCTCGGTGGTGAACTAAAATTTGTGAGTCAACGCTAAACAAATAGCTCGATATCCAAAAATCACCGCAACACAAATACATGGCTATATGTTTTGAAAAGTTAAAAAGAAAGATGTCCTTATAAAAGACATGAAAATTCCAAGAGTTTCACAACAAGTGACGATACCTCTAAAATTTTATTAAATAAAGATCCAGATAAATTATGTCATATAACGTAACTGAAATATAAAGATCGTTATAAACTATGTCATATAACGAAAATGAAATGAAGTCAACGTGAACAATCTTTATGCAAATATATGGCTATATGTTATAAGCGACAATGAGAATCATGAGCAAATGTTTATTAAAGATTTTAGACAAAGAAACTGAAGAAAAAAAAAGAGAGAGAGAGAAATTTACTTATGCTTATTTAGGGTCCGTTTGTTATGGACTAAATAAAAGTGATTTTGTCATCAAATAATTTAGAGATTATTTTATAAAGATTTTATGAAAATTTTAAAAAAAAATTAATTTAGTTTGTTTGGATACAACTATATAAAAACGATTTTTTGTTACGAAATTAGTTCAAACTTTTGATCTATATTATCTCTGAAGTTGTTTTTATATATGTTTTTAGATTCTGATTATTTTATCTGTAACAAATAGATGCAATACAAAGTGATTTTTTTTTTTTAAAAACAAGTGATTTTTTTCTTAAAAAAACTATAACAAACGGGCTTATAATATAAAAATATAATTTTTTGTACATAGAAACATGACTACCAATTGTTGGTTTAATTGCAATTTTTCTACATCAAATCTTCACCAACTTATTTTTTGTGTGATCTGTGTATTCTATGTGTGCAATTTTAGAAGTAATATCTCGAGTATGATAGGACAGGTAACAAAGTTCTCCTTCAACATATTTAACAATGTTGTCAAGATTGGATTCAAACATATAAGCTCTCATCTAAGTACTTTTAGGTTCATCAATTATTAAACCATATTCTATTTTATTAATGTAAATAGTCGGATGAAACCTTCGATATTAGATTATTATTATTTTTAAATGTTAACCTTCGATTCTTAAGGGATGAGAGGTTTTGTAATTTCAAATTTGCCTTTGAGGTAAGTAAAACATGACAAAGAATTGTTTCACACATGAATCAAACTCAATTTCTCCTAAACAATTTATCATTTGCTTAGTTTTAATAGTAAGTCAATCCAGTTAGTTAGTTAGTTAGAATAAATTATGAGTTAAGAGAGTTTACTTGTTGAGCAAGTAAACTCAGTTAGTTACACATTTGTTTAAGTTTGTTAAGTACTTTTGTATAGTATAAACAAGGACTAAGTGATAGCTATTTTGTAACACAATTCATTCAATACGATTCACTTTGATTCACTTCATTTTTTGTCTCAATTCTCTCAAACTCTTTCTTCTCAACATTCCCACTTTGACATTAATAGTTCCAAACACCATTGTTGGAGAATATGTGAAAGATATCAACTCACAACAATGACAGCTTCCACGCACCAGTTTTTTGTGGCAAGAGTTACAATCAATGGATCGTGAAGATGAATGAGTTTTTTTTTACGGCAAGAGTTACAATCAATGAATCGTGAGGATGAAGGTAATTTCAGGTACCAAAATGCTCTTGATGTTGTGAACAATGGTAATGGTGTACCAGCACTTGCAAAAAATGCAACAGAGATACAACAAACTGCATACAAAGATGTGAAGTAGAAAGATGGGAAAACAATGTTTTTCATTCACCAGTGTGTTAATGTTGACATTTTTTAGAAGATCATGCACTGCGAAAACGAGGGAAACTTAGGATACTTTGGAAAGTTTGTATTATGGAGATTGAAAGGTGAAAAAGGCGAGGTTTCAAGCGTTAAGAAGACAATATGAACTACTATAAATGATAGAAGGTGAATTAGTGAGTCAGTATTTTGATAAATTGATCAATTTGACAAATCAAATAAAGAGAAATGGGGATACTATCACTACTTTGATGAAGATAGAGAAGGTGGTGAGAACTGTGACACCAAAATTTGATCATATTGTTGTGATGAAGCACAATTTGCTCATAATGAAAGCTATGATTAAGATGAAGTTTTTTTTATGGCTATGATCAAAAGTGAAGAAGACCATAATGATGAATGCTATTTTGATATTGGTTGCATAAATCATGACTAGTAAAAAATCTTGGTTTTCTAAATTAGATAGCTCAATTAGAAGAAAAATAATATTTGCAGCAATAGTAAGGTACTAATTCTTTAAAAAAAAATGACAAGAAATCATATATCAATGATGTGTTATATGTGCCAAATATGAAAAGCAATATTATCAGTATTGGTTAATTGATGCAAAAAGGTTTTACTATGAAGGTAAAAGCACAAACAATGAGAGTATTTGATTGCAAGGATAGGTTAATCAGGAAAGATCCATTGTCAAAGCAGAGAACTTTCAAGATTATTATTAATGTGATTGAACGTCAATGTCTGTTATCATGGATTGATGATGATAACGGAATGTGGCACCAGAGATTTGGACATCTGTATTTCAGAGATTTGAGAATGTTGAATGAGAAAAAAATGGTGAAAGGTCTGCCGCAAGTCAATTTACCAAGTAAAATTTATGTTAAGTGTTGCACTGGAAAACAATCAAGAACCTCATACAAAGTTGAAGTTCTATTTAAAGCAACAATGAAGCTAGAAGTTATTTACTCTGATGTTTGTGGACCATTTGAAGTTAAATTACTAGGAGGTAATAGCTATTTTGTGTCATCCATAGATAAATTGATATAAAGATGTGGATTTACTTGATAACCAAGAAAAGTGAAGTGTTTAAGCATATTGAAATAGAAGAAAGTACCTCATTACCTGTGGGGTGAAGCAGGTGTCACTGCTGCATATCTCATCAATAGGTGTCATACAAAGAATTTGTAGGATAAAACACCTAAAGAAGCATGGTCATGAGTTAAACCAAGTGTGCAACATGTCAGAGTGTTTGATTTTCTATGTTTCAGACACATTCCTGATTAAATGAGAAGAAAGTTAGATGACAAGTCTCAAGCTATGTTTATGGTTGGTTATCTTTCAACATGTTGTTAAAAGTTGTATGATCCTAAGAGTAAAAAAGTTGTGTTCAACAAATATGTGAAATTTGATGGATCAAGAAGCTGGCACTAAGAAGGAAAATCATTCAATGAAACTGACAACAATTTTACTTCTCTGAGTCTGAAGAAAATGATCAAAATGATATTGATAATCAAATTAATAGTTGAGCTAGCTATGTTTGTTGAAGTTGAACTAGTAAGCTTTGAACAAGAATTGAAAGAAAAACACAAGAAAACTGCTATGATTGATGATCTGTCATCAATAGAGAAGAATGATACTTGGAGGTTAGTCCAGTTACATTAATATAAGTAATGTATAGATGTAAAATGATTCTTTAAGACTAAACTGAAGCAAAATGGTGAAATAACAAAGTATAAGACCATGGTAGTTGCATAAATTTTTTTTTGCAAATAAATATGTTTAGGATTACTATGAGGTATATGCTCCAGTTGCAAAGATTGAGACAATCAGATTGATTATTGCAGTTGCTACTTGCTATAACTACTCAATGTATCAATTAGATGTCAAATCAGTTTTTCTGAATGTTTAGTTAGATGTAAGTCAACCACGAGGATTTGAGATACATGGTAAAGAAAGTTGTGTGTACACATTGAAGAAAACACTTTGTGGCCTGAAGCAGGCACCAAGAGCCTAGAACAAGAAAATAGATGGGTTTCATCTTCAACAAGGTTTTATGAAATGTGTAAATGGACATGGCATATACTGCAAGAACACTACAAATAGGTACAAACTAATTGTATGCTTATATGTAGATGATATGATTGTGACTGGAAACAATGAAGTTGAGATGACTTGTTTCAAAAGAAACATGATGAACTAATTTGAGATGTCTGATTTAGGTAATATCACATCCTGAAAATTTAATTTGAAATGAGTTCACAAGGTTTGGTGATTCATCAAAGGAAGTATGCACAAGATATATTGAAGATGTTAAATATGCAAAACTGCAAGTCTATCTCAACTCCTGTGGACACATGAATCAAAGCTTTCAACATTTCCACTTTCACTTTGTTCTATCAAGTTTAATGCTAGTTCATTTCAATTGGTCCAACAAGTGTTATAATTATATTGAATCATATTAGTAGGATATCGGATACGGTATCATACAACACAAAATATGGTCTATCAGTGTATCGTAGTTGAAAAACTTTATTCTTTAATAATCATTATTTGATAAACATACATATTCATAAACAATTCATATACTTAGTTATATATAAATAGGATAGGACAAGATCTCCTTATTACTTAGCCAATTCCTTCAACTTCTTCCAAGCTGGCCTACTAGAAATTTTCTCCCACCAAGCATTCACATTCTTCCTCTCACTAATCAAATGTCCCAATTTTGCTCCCTCAATAAGATGTCCAATTCCAGGAAGATGGCTAAGATCAGCCAAAGTAAACTTATCACCAGCAAGATAAGTGCTTTTAGAAAGCCTACGTTCATACACATCAAGCACTTCCTCTAGCTTCTGTTCAGAACTATGAGCTATAGTTATGTCTCCAGGCTTACCCATTTTTGGTAGAATTACAAGATTAAACATGATATTGAAGCATAAATCATCAAAATTGTGTGCTTCTACTTCAAGCCATTGATCCACCACAGCTTTCTCTTCTAAAGTTGTGCCAAGTAGGTCAGGACCACGGTCTGCATACTTTGCTGCGTAGTACCTTACAATAGCCCTTGATTCTACACATATCACAGAAGATAAGCCTAACATGTTACTTTAGAAAAAAATAACATGGTACTTTATTAAAAGACGTATCTCATATTAAAGCTTATGTTACCTTATTTAAATATTTATATCTCTATTAAAGCTTTAAAATATATTATTTGGCCTCTATTTAAATAAACTAACAGATTAACAAGCCAATATGGATACACATGAATTATAAAATACAAACCAATGAAACTATGAAAATTAAACTACTAACGAATTTGATATGATATTTGATCGTATAAATTAAACTATATTTTCGTGAGCTTTATAAGGCTAAATTTTCATTATGATAATTGTTTGGTTTAATACGACCATTTTAAAAGCCTAACATGATTTTGTTTTTTCTTCTTCGGTTGTTCCAAAAAAAAAAGCCTAACATGACTTCTTTTTTTCTTTTTTTGAAGAAGAAAAAAGCCTAACATGATGTAATGTCTATAAAAATATATATATTTCTTTGCACATGACAAAATATTTTATATTAAAGACTTAAAAAGAATAAATTACAAGAATAATAAAGACTTTAAATAGTATCAATAAGGTACGGGTTTGGTATCCCATGTGGCCATGTCGTCCCCATTGGTGTTGATTTATTGGTGGAATATAATTGAAGGTAAAAAATAATCAAGGATAAAATATGAAGAAAAAAAATGAGAAAGCAAAATTTATTATTTTTAAGGTTAAATATGTTGTGTAACTTTTGAATGAGCACAAATTTAATTGAGAGAAAAAATAAAATAAAATGACAGTGACACGAAAGCCAACAAATTCTCACCAAAGAGTCTGAAATCACCATCCTCTACAACTGGAACTTGACCAAAGGGCTGCAAAAAGAAAAATTGATTACATGATGGTTTCTTGTACAATACATTCTCATGAAATACGAGTAAAATCAAAGGTGTAGTCAAATGCAATTAATTCATTTGAAATTTAAACAAATTTGCTACAAAAATAGTCAAAACCCTTCTAATCAGACAAAATTCAACATGTCAATATTTGATCATATATTATTTTTTGAAAGAATATTTGATCATATATATAATTGTATGTTTGTAAACAATCATGCAAAATGTCTCGTATAACTCAAACGGTAAAAGATTGTCCGAATATATTTTTTTGAAGAAAAGATTGCACAAATATTTAACATGTTGTGTGCATATTTTCGAACCACAGTTACTCATTTCTTTTCACTTAATGTAGGTGTGAGTTTTGTCACTAGATTTTTTAAGAAAAACAATCATTGCAAAATAAACCATCAAGCACCTACAATAATAAAGCTATCTCTTCGGTCAGTTGGCAGGTTTACCGCGTTTTGCTCATTCATATCTCCAACTGATTTGGCATACTTCTCTGTGGATCATTTGGAAGGAAAGAAACAACAGGATTTTTCAGAACAAAGCTCATGGGTCATTTGGAAGGAAAGAAACAACAGGATTTTTTAGAACAAAGCTCAAGATTTGATCAAGTTATTAGATTATGTTAAGTTGTTGTCTTTTTTATGGCTAAAAGCAAAGCTGCTCACTTCTGCCTTCAGTTACAATGACTGGTGGCGGTACCCTTTATTATGTATGGGTGTCAGGGAGTAGTTTTTTCTTCTGCTTTTTTCGTTGTGCCTTATGGTAACATACTCTTAACATTGTATTCCTTTTGGGTGGTTCTTTATGGCACACCTTGTGCGAATTGATCCACCTTGTTGACTTATATTTCATTTTGATTTTTTAAAAAAGAAAAAAATATTATTGAATAAAAAGGAAAGAAAGATACAAAAACATCCATGGAACGTGCATTTATAAACTATACACTACCTGGAGGAGAAGGAACTCAGGTTTCTTTTGCTCTCCTTTATCAAGATCAATATGCACAATTTCAAATTCTACCTCTTTTTCTAAGAGGCAAGCCATCACCCTCTGAGGACATGCTGCATTAATTGAACCATAAACTTTCACCACCATATTTCTTCTGCTCTTTTGTTACTTGAAATGCCCTGAAATCTCAGTGATGATAATTATAATTTTGATATGCATATGATATCTTGATTTGGGTGTCGAATATATATAGCATCAACAACAAGTTGATGTTTTCTCACTTAATTTTTTTCGGCACTTAACTGTCCACCAAAACATAGTGTGGGGGTTGACACGTGAATTATTGACTTTTAGTTTCTTATGCTATGCTATGCCATGCCTTGTGTAAAGTTGTAAAAATATTTTTGTTTGAGCTAAATATATGAGAAATTTTATTCAAACATCAGAATGTGCCTAGTATTTATACGGTTAAATGATACATTTCTTTTTGTATTATTTTTTAAAAATATAGGAGTATTTTTTTTTATTAACATAAATAGGTATTTGTGTCACGACTCACAAATCATTTTAACCACTTTATTAACCACGAAAATGTACACCATTAGCCACAAAAATAAAATGTAAGACGTTAACTGTTTATTTTACATAATTCTAGGTATCTCTTTAATTTTGTAACTATGTAAAGTAAATTGTTAATATCTTGTATTTTTGTGGTTAATGAGATATACTTCATCCGGTCACTATTATAAACAAAAATCAACTTTTTAGGTTCATTCATTAAATGATGTATTTGGTCTATATTATTGACCAAATACATCATTTAATGAATGAACCTAAAAAATTGATTTTTGCTTATAATAATGACCGGAGGGAGTATGTGATCTAAGTGGTTAATAACATATTTTGGTTATCAAAGTAGTCAAATTAATTAATGGCAAATCTTGTATTTGTGTTAAAAAATACTACCCCACTATATATATATATTAAAAGAGTTTTGCTAGAAGCTACATATGCAAGTGTTTTTTAGTAATTCACACCTTAGGTGTGATTTTCACTTTTTAGTTATAACTTTGCTAAAAGACACCTTCATAAAAATTAGTTGGTGTCTTTTAACAAATGTTCATAAAATAACTTGTTAAAAGACACTTCCTTAAAAAGTGTCTTCTAGCAAAAACCCATATTAAAAAATAAACACTTAGAAAAATTGACGAAACAAATTACTGAAAAAATTGTGTTTATGGTATCATGGTATGCTACAAGTGTCGTATTCTGATGTGAAAAGTTGTGTTTATATAACATAACTAAAAATTTATTTTTTGAGAGATAACTAACTAACTAAGTAAAAATTAATATTAGTTGAGGGTGGTTTATAGCATATTCCTCTTGATCAAAGTAGTACCCGAAAATTGGTTGGTATACAACATATTCATTTATGATTTATCTATAACACAAAGTGGTACCCGAAAATTGGTTGGTATACGACATATTCATTTCTGATTTATATCTCTATAACACAATTGGGGGTTGACGTGTGAATTCGTAACTTCTTCCACTTTATTATCCCATGCCTAAGCTTTAGTTTTTACCAATTACGGGGTAAACTTTCTTAATTGTTTGAGAATGTAAGCTAACATTTGCATATTGAAAGAAACTCAAAATTGTACCAACTACCAAAAGAATATCTCCGGTTGTTGGAAATATTCCCATCGTTGTAAAAGATTGAAAATAGCGAAAGTGCGAAACATTGCCAATACTGTACAATACAAAATGTTGCGGTGGTTGTAACCCCCAATGCTGAGACCCCATGCAAGCTGCATCAAACAATCTGACTATGTAAGAGCAACTTCAATGTCAACTCTATCAAAAGATGTTTTATGGGTTCAAGTGAACCACGTTATCTCGAAGTAGGGATGAAAAAAGTGTCAACCCGCTCCGTTAGGTTAATAACCCGTCTAAAAAAGGGAGGTCTAATTAGAGATGTATGGTTGAAAATTTCAACTGCCTTATTTTAGGTGGATTGACGGGTTGACCAGTCAATGTTTTTTTTTATAGAAATTATTAATTAAAAACTTCACATAACCAATATAAAAATAATAAATTTAAAGCTAATTTAAGAAAATCTAAATATATAACCAATGTTCCATTAAAATTAGAGTAAATTACACCCCCCTCCCCTCCCCTCAAAGATGCTTGAATTACACTCCCCTCCCCTCTTATGTTAAAATATACACTCCCCTCCCCTCTTATTCAAAACATATTAGAAAACTT
>Ga0228711_1007496_pt1 | contig 15780 bp, 5 predicted proteins | sample MedpolnodulmetaG_2_FD_177996 | JGI IMG/M metagenome (GOLD analysis project Ga0228711, IMG submission 177996) | Root nodule microbial communities from Medicago polymorpha collected in Santa Monica, California, United States - brown nodules | ecosystem: Host-associated > Plants > Roots > Nodule...
AATTGATGGAGAGTTTTGTTTTGTTACATGTCAATACATTTTAGTTTTTTTAGAGGCATACTTCAAGGCCTTCAAACTTATGTAGGTGAATTACATGTTCATGTTGTGTAATGCTGCAAACAAATTGATTCCATGATAACATTTTAATTTTGTGATGATGTTGCTACTGTGTAAAATTGTTTGGTTCAGTTCAATGAATATCATAACAGTTCAATTTAATTCGAAAAAAACCACTTAAGTTGACAACAGTTCAGTTCAGTTTTTTTTAAGTGTAACAGTTAACTGTTTTATAGAACAGTTTCAGTTCAGTTCGAGTTGTTCCATTATAGTTCAGTTCAGTTCGTAAGAACTGAAAAACAGTTCAGATCAGTTTATATGCAGTTTTGGTTCAAAACCAAACTTTGCCCACCCCTATCTATCACTACATTTGGCAGAGAAATTATTGTGTTCTTCTGTCTATGTGTAAAGGACATCAGGAACGAGGAAAGCAACCAATAATTCCCCTTTCAGCAAAGGAGATTCAAAGTACTTTCCAACGGGATTATCCATATCAGGCAAAGGGTCCACATTCGTGATTGCAGCTTCTCAACGACTCTATAAAAGAAGCAATAAGACTCTGCTACTTTTATGTGCCAAAACTCTGTCAAATCAAATAGCGCAAAACACTTAGGATTATTTTCAAGTTTATACCTTAGAAATCATAAGGAGTGAGTCTGTTCATTTTTTCACTTTACACTCACTAGTTAGAAAGAGTTTAATAATAAATTAACTTGTTTGCTGTTGCGGCAAACATTTTAGAAAGTCTCTCGCGCGTGCTTGAACATATAAGTCCCTTGGCGAAGCCTTGAGCACCTAGGAAGTCTCCTTCAGTTGTGATTGAGCAGGGTAAAGTCTTAAGCAGTTGTGCTTAAGCAAGGGAAGTCTGTGATGAGTCAATAATGAGTCGATAATTAGTTATTTTAATATAACATTTGAGTTTATTTTATTTAGATTTAATATGTTTTTATTTCCTTTTAGAGCTATTTTACTTCAATTGCAAGTTATTTTATTTCAGGAACAAATATTCAAAAGATTGAGTCTTGGAGCAAAAGAAATGAGAATTGGAGCTGATTCATGCCAAAAATATGAAGATCTTATACAAAAATATCTTGTGCAAAGAAATTAAAGATCTTGTACCAAAATATAGTATAGAAGCGCCCCATATTACCCTTTTGTTGCTTTTGCTTCTTCGACAAGCTGCCTATTTTAGTATTTCTGACCTAGAGCCCATGGTTTCTTGTGCAACACTTTAGTGATTTAACTCTTGGGGATCAAGTCAATGTTAGACTATAAATAAAGCAGCCATCTAGTTTGTAAAACCATCTTTTGTTCTTGGAATTCAATAGTGACAATTGTTTTCTTTAAGAAAAGTTCTTTCTTTTATTTTCTTGTTATTTTATTTATGTTTTTCTTCTTCTCTTCTATGTCTAAGATGAACATGAGTGAGTAGACTCTTCTTGTTTTGGGATTGTTGGATGAGTCTAATGACCTAATCCTAATCAAACCAAGCCTCAAACCCTAATTTTATATAAATTTACTTTCTAATCTAATTTCACCGTTTTTATAATGAATTAACAAATACCAAACTCATAAAGCGACATCGGAGGGTTAGTATTTGTTAATTCATCATCACAAATATCAAAGCGAAGCATCGAAAGAAGAACTTTTGATATTGGAACAAGTGAAATTAAACAAGGATTGCGAAACATGAGAATAGTCTAGCAAACCTTGAGACAAATAAAGTTTCGTTCTTCAAGGATTCGAAACTCTCATCTAATCATTATTTAAAGTTAATTGACTTCATAACTCCCTGTCGGAACGATACTCATTTTTTACTACTTCGGTAAACCGTGCACTTGTGGATTTACCCCATCAGTTTGTTGCAGGGGTGCTTGAGCAAAAGAAATCATTAGGTTTAGTTGTAGAGCATATAAGTCTCTTGTTGTGTTCTTGACCATTGAGAAGTTTCTTGGTGCGTCCTTCAGCAAATTATAATCAAGATTGATTATACTGAAATCCCTTGGAAGTGTAAGGGGACAAGACTACTCCTCTTTTGTAGGAGGAACTGAAATTCCGGCACGCTAGCTTCTTGATGTTTTATACGATGTTTCAACACTAGACACAAACAATATGTTGAGATTAATGTTTAAACATCAAGCTAACAACAAACAAGCAGATCAAGGAAAATATAAAAGACAGAAATAAAAATGATACAGTTGGTTTGTTAACCCAGTTTGGTGACAAACACACCTACTTTGGGGGCTACCAAGCCAGGAAGGAAATCCGTTAGTGTAGTCTAGTTCTAAGTTCTCAGCAAACTCCAAGCTTACAACTTATCACCTAGACACTACCCGTACTGACTTCAACCTAGGAACTCCTAGATATGAGAGCCCATCTCACTTCCACTCAATCATACACCTTGTGATTATATGAATACAAACAATATGATGAAGACACCTTCAAAAACAAAATAACTCCATTCTTCAAAGCTTAGGAGTAGTATACAATCTTACAACTCAATAAAACACAGTCCTAAGCTTGCATCAAGGTGACACAAGAAAGGCTCATAACCAACAAAGACTCAAAACCCTAAACACACTATTTTATAATGACAACATTTGTGCTGAACTAGGTTTTGTGTCCTTCTATATATACTTTGAAGCAGCACAGGCTTGATCTTGTTGCTGGGCTTCAAAACTATGCAGATCCATGAGATGACCTGCTTCACAAGAATCATAACCAAATATAAAGTTTCCTAAAATGTTGAAGCATCTTTAGGAAATAAATACCAAATAGAAAGTTTCCTAAAATGTTGAGACATCTTTAGGAAATGATCACAATGTTGATTCTGGACAAACAAATGCGTCTTTTCCAAGAAGTAAATAGGTGTGTATTCTTTAAATAGAACACATTAAATATGGCACACAATTATGGCACATTGAAATCATACCTACATGTTGAAACATTTGGTCCAACATCTTGCTTGTATATTTGATTTAGCAAAAATGAGGCCAACAAACAAATATCCAACAAGAACCAATATAAATTGCTTTTCGTCTTTATTCTCCCTTTAACTCTTCATCTTTAATTTGCGTGTAATTTATTTTCGTTGCATTCAGATTCTGAGTCCGAATCTGCAACATCAGATTCTGTCCAGATTTTTTCTTAGCACTTAGAAGAACAAATCGAAGAAAAGACTCACACAATTTGACCCCCTCCCCTTCTTGTGTGTTTTTCTCACCTTCAAAGGCTAAGCGCATGGGCACCTGGGGAGCAACGAAAACTATCCCAGTCGCAGGGACACATGGTGTAGGCGCAGAGGCGCCTGAGGCAACCCCTCATATGCGATTTTTTGTGTTTTCTTCCAGGTTTTTATCGTTCTTTCGTCTGGAAACTCCTAGGAACTTGAAATGAATTTTCTTCACTTAATCGTTCTTTCGTCTTTAACAACCTTCTAAGAACCCTTAATCTTCAATTCTTCAACTTTGATCCTTCACATGATGTCTTGAATTGATGATTTACATGATTCCTCACTACAAAACACTCAAAACACCTATGGAGTTACATGATCTAGGATAAAACTGAATTACAATGACTCGAGTGAAAACAATACAATATGTTCCTCAAACCATCGACAACTCCTCTTACTTTCATCTTATTTGTCTTTAAATTTAAAGAAAAAGTACTTAAAACATAGCCAAAATGTCATATGATGCTTTGTCATCAGGTTCTCAAAGTCAAAAGGTGGGACAAAGTTTTTTAAAATCAATCTTTGAATCTGGACAAGTAATGACTTTTAAGAGAAAATGCCACAATTTTTTTTTTTTTTGTCAAAACAGATTACATTGTCCTATTTCTTCAAACTCTAAGAACTTCCTCATATGAATATGTTCTTATTGAACAAGCAAACAAACAGAAGGATGAACCAATCTTAGTTGATAAACATCTTTGCCTGATGTGTCATGAAAGTGGAAAGGTCTTCAATCTACTTTATTAACACTTGGCCCACTCACTTGACACTAGACTGAGAAGTTTTTATCTTACGTGCATCTTAACTGTTGGGTAATAATTGATGGACAATGATGTTTTTCCTTGATCATTGTATTATCGCGCCCATCTTTATGAATTATGCACTTATCTACCAACATTGCATGTTTATACTCTCAAATAATTTGAAGTTGAAAAGTTTACACAAAAACCTATACCAAATCACTCACCTTCACTTTTCACTTCCTACACTTTCGTTTTCAAACCTTATAAGAAAATCAACCCTTTTTTAAAACAAATCCTTAGAACAACCCTAACTTCATAATCATGACCTCATCAACAACATCATTTGAGCAAGTCCATACAACTCTCAAGGGAAGAACTGTAACACCCTAAACTCTAAAAGCGATAAACACACGCAAATGATCCAATCATATAAAGAATTTAGATGTCATTTCTTCTATAATTCATAACATGCATATTAAAATTTTCCAAACATCGCAGCGGAATAATCATCTCAACAGTTTCACCAATAATAAAAGAAATCTTCAAGTAGCCATGTCAACATACTACATATATCATCATCAATACATTCTCAAAATCCTCATCATTCATAATAAAAGGTAAACATCAAGGACCGACCCCTAAGTATATACACAATTTGACAAACTTCGTCTATGTTTGCAAAAACTAGCATCTTCCGATTATTCTATCAAAATCAAAGTAATCAAGTTCAAACACCTCAACCAAGTATATACACAATTCACATTCATATACGTATAAGTATCATAGACCAATTCCGACAAATTCTGATATTCACCTAAATTCGTCTCATTTTATCATTTTTCAAAAGAATTCCATTCTTAAAGTAAAACCAAGTTAAAGCAAATGATTACCATCCAAAACATTTTTATAAATCAAGGTTACAGTAAACAACCCTAACCCTACCCTTTTCCTTTGAGAAAAATGAGTTTCGGAAAAAATCGTGTTCTTGAACATTTTTCAAAAGTTTAGATCTGATTTCACTAAACCAAGTTCAATCCAATTCATTTGATTTTTCCGAATGTTTAAAAGACTCAAATACAGTTAAATACATCAAAAGAATCAGTTTGGAATCGCCCGGATCGACCCCAAGTACCCAGAATGACCCGAAACATGGGTGTCTTTCCTGTGCAATTCGCTACAGTGAGCTACACCAGAACAAGTCACCTTGTTCTTGGTTGTTCCCTCTCAGGAACTCCCCAATTTTCATCCCAAAATCCCATTTTTGATCCCCTTGACCCCAAATTCAATCCCAAAACTTGTACATTAGTTTGTAAACATCAAAAGGTATTCAAAACAACAACAAATTTGGAATCATAACAGCAATTCACCTCAAATTCATCACCTAGTTCATTTTCCACCAAAACCCACAATTTTTTCAATTTTCATTCAAACTTCATAAACAACCACACCAATTCAAACCACATCAGCATACAAACATAAACAAACATTTATGAAGTGAATTCAAACATATTTCAACAACAATCACTCATCAGTTCATGATTTACACTCAAATAATAAAAAATCATCAAAACAACTTATCAATAGCAACAACAACTAGGAAGTTTAAGCTCTTAACACAACAATTTCATGAAGTTTATCATACCCACAAATTCACTTGAACTAGGAGCACGAATTTCATCATTCAAAATTAACAAAAGTCACAATTAACACAAAAACACTTAAACTCATAATTGAAAATAGTAGATTATGACTTAATTGATGAAAGGAAAGCATCCCCCTTACCACTAGCTCTTGATTCCTCTAGCTTAAGCTTCACTTTAGCTCCTAGCTCTTCAAACCCCAAGCCCTCTATCTAGCCTCCTCTTTTATCCTCTTGGTCCACTTTCTCTCTCTACCTCTCTCAAAATATTTGTGAAGTGAGTGAATGAATGTAAAGACCTAATTTTCTCATAAGTGTTCTGTTTATATAGCCACCTCTCAAATGGGCTTGGTTTCTAATTGTCTTAATGAGCTTAGCATTCTTACCGACTAATTTTCCAAAGTTACTACTCACTTAAACTGTCAAAATAACGAATAAATACCGCTTCTAAATAATTACCCCACCTCACTAATAACTTAGTAAAAATAACTATTCCTGCTAAAACACTGAAAATAACCCTCCTAATAAAAAGGACTATTTACCCTTGCTTACCAAATGACCAAAATACCCCTGAGTCTAAAATGACTAAAATACCTTTTTTAGGCCAAAATCCATTAATCCCAAATAAAATACGCACAAATACAAATAATCACATACAAGCACATATAAACACATATAATAATTAATTAAAATAATTCTAGCGAAAAACGGGCTGTTACAAAACTATGACGATTCTGGAACGTGATCTCAAACTGATAAAGGAGTTCGTGGTGGATTTTGATTCATTTTTTGTTAATGGGAACGACATGAGAGCAGAGTTCATCAATATATCTGACACTTTTTTTTATAAAAATTCCATTTTAATGTTGCTTGGTTTGTAGGCCTAGAAAAAGCCAGTTTCTTCCATCACGTTCATCTCAAATTCACTTTGCATGAGATTTGAAAAATCCTCGCACATTTTTTCTTTTGTTGAGCAAAAAATTATATCATCCACTTAAACCTGAACTATAAGTAGATCAATTTTATGCGTTTTTCTAAAAATTATGGTGTCAATTTTTTCTCTAGACAATCGATTTTTAATTTGGAATGTACTCAGTCTTTCATACAAGCTCTAGAAGCTTGTTTAAGATCATAGAATACTTTAGTGAGTTTGAAAACATGATTAGATTTCTTTTCATTTATGAAACTAGGAGGTTGGCTTCAATAAATTTCCACATTCAAGAAACCATTTAAAAAACTTTTCACATCTTTTGAAAAGTAATATGCTTTTATGTGCAACATATGCAAGAGAAATTCTAATTACTTCTAACTTTGCAAATGGAGCAATAACCTCGTCATAATTAACACCCTCTTGTTGATTGTATATTGAGCAATTAGCCTTGCTTTACTTCTGACAACTTTGCCATCTTCATGTAGTTTGTTTCTAAAGATCCATCTTGTTCCCAATGATGGTCTTACCTTAATTATTTGGAACTAAATTCCCTGCATTATTTTTTCAAACCGAGAAAGTTATTCCATGGCTTCAATCCAAGAGTCATCAATAATTTCTTCATTGATTCACTTTGTATCTATTTGTAAAATCATTGCCATGTTATTACCTTGAAAAGACATTATGGTTCATACACCATTTATTGTGCCTCCAATGTTTTACTATTTAGGATGAGCACCGACTATTCTCCAGATTCTTAGAGGACTTTGTAAAGATGAGGCTTGATCATTCTGATCATTACTCTTATCTACTAAGCTTACAACATTTTGACTATCAACATGTGTTGCAACTTCAACATCATTATTATTTCTTGATTGTAAAGGTTCGTCATATTCATCAAAAATAACATGCTTGCTGATTTCAATTGTTCAATTGTCTGGGTTTTAACTTGTAATCTCTATGCCAATTAGAGGTGGTATAATATTCCAAAAAGATATCATTATTTGATTTAGAATCAAATTTACTCGATTTTTCTTTGTTGTTCACAATGTAGCAATACCAGGCAAATATGTGAAAGTAAGATATGCTTGGTTTTATATTTTTCAAGAGTTCATATAAGGTTTTATTTATATCATTTCTTATTGATACACAATTCAAAATGTCAAAAAATGTATTAATGGTCTCGGCCCAAAAATAATCCATCTTCAGCATTTTATTTCATTTATCATAGTTTTTGTCATTTCTTGTAAAGTTGTACTTTTCCTTTCAACAACTCCATTTTGTTGAGGAGTTTCTAAACATATCTTACTAAAAGATTCTATTGTTGATGAGTAACCAAGTACAACGAAGATTCAAGATGGCCACATGAAGGAGGTACAAGCATTGAAGGAAGTTCTCCGCCACTCTCAAATCTCGAAATTTAAATATAGTGAGACCTGCCTTGCGTATACATGTATGTACATATTGTAATTAAATTTTAATGGGCAGTGTTAACTTGTGTCCTAAGGGTACATGATAAGAAACTCAAAAGAAGAAATGTTCTCTCAAATTTTATGCATTTAATTCATTAAAAAATTAAAATTAAATGTAATGCACACATTCCTATAAACCTATTCCTATATTTGATTCATTAACTTGTGCCTTGAGGCACAAGTTAGCATTTCCCAATTTTTATCGATATCATTGTCTTCTTTTTAAGACGTCCTTTTTGGAAAGGGTGAGCAATCAATTCACAAAGAAAAATCTTTAGACAATATTAGGGAGGTATGTGTTGTATAAGGACAAGTATATATATTCCCCCATTCATTTAGTTCCTATTTTCAGCTTTGTCCGATTCTCAATTTGAGGGCACCACATTACAGTAGACATTTGAACACTTTCCTTTATGATGATACTTCTACCTTTCTCTAGCATCATAACCAATTTCCTCTGGGCGACTTGTTGTTCCTTCATAGGCTGAGGGAAAAAAAATATTTTAGATAAAAAATAACTATTTATTAATTTAAATTCTTCATATCAAGATTTTGTTAAACATGTACTCTAATATAAATAAAAAAATATAACATGTGATCTTTTATGGTCAATCGTCTATCACACCGTTTTCATAGTTATGATGTAAAAACTAATACGTGTCATATTTTTATTGAATAATAGTACCACACATAATTAAAGAACTTTATTTAATTTTATACTTTGGGACCAGGGTGTCCCATTAATGTATGTCGTCACTGCTTGGTTGAAATATATGAGCATATAAAAAGTTAGTAAAATAAGGCTGCTCAAAATACCACAAGAATCATGATCTTTCTATTTTATTTTCCTATTTCTTAACCCAAAAAAGTCATTCTTAAATTCACACACTAGGGTTAGGGTTAGTCACTAGCAATAAGACACTTACTTGTATATATATATCCCTAGTTAGAACCATCGCCATAATCATCAAGTAAAGGGATTTTGAAAGGATGAAGAAGAGACAAGTTGTGGCTAAAACATCATCTTCAATTACAAGAAATATTAGATATGGTGAGTGCCAAAAGAATCATGCAGCAAATATTGGAGGGTATGCTGTAGATGGTTGCAGGGAGTTCATGGCAAGTACTGCAGAAGGAACAAGTGGGGCTCTTACATGTGCTGCTTGTGGTTGTCATAGGAATTTTCATAGAAGAGAAGTGCAAACTGAAGTTGTTTGTGAGTACTCTCCACCTAATTATGGTCGATGATATCATTCATCTATCAATCTATGTTAAGAAAACACATGACCAAATTTCACACCTTTATTTTCATCAATTTTTTTTCTTAGATCCGTGCAATCTGCACGGAATCTTTATCGATTCACTTACAAGAAAGGTCGAAAATTACAAAAAACAATAAAAAAATTAAGAGTGGAGAGAGTGTGTATAACTGATTGATTTTCATTTCAATTTGATTCTGTGAGGCACCTTGAGATTACCAATAGAGGGATATGATTTATTCTTGTAAAAAGTTTTCAAACTTTCAGGATTTGTGTTTTGGTATGTCATATATAGATCCAGGATTTCTTTTCTTCTTTCCTCTTCAATTCTTTTGATTTCCTTTCTTTCCAGTGTAATATTAATTTATAAATCAGATGTGTTTGGTTTGTTTTTTTTTTTAGAGGTGTTTGGTTTGTTTGTTACTGCTGAAGTGTATATATTTGATCTGGGAATAAAATCCTTACTTTATTGGTAATTGTATTGTTCTTAATTAACTATTAAGGTTTCAAAAAAAAATTCTGAGTGGGGTATAATCCATCTAACAATATATTAGGTTCTGCTTATACTTTCTTAAATAGGAATTTGGTTCATTGATATATCCAATTACAATTAATTTATACATGTATCTAAACTTTGGAATAGTATTCTAGCTTGGATGGATATTCGATTTTTTTTTTTTTTTTTTAGCAATGTGTATTCAAACGAATTGGTATGTTGAGGCTATTCCACAGTTCATTCACTTCGGCGATTCTGTTGAAAACAAGAAGGGCTACAAAGTTAATTGACAAGAGTTTGGTTTGAGGAATCGAATTGTATTTCCAAGTTACAATGTTGATCATGATCCTTTAAATTCGGAAATAAAAATCGGCTCTTTGGGTTGGGTCATTTGCAAGGGCTGAGATCCTCTCCATTTCCACGAGGGAAGGAACTCGGGGTAAAATTTTAATATTGGTATAGTAATCCTATGAGTTGTATGGGAGTTTTACAAATCTTGTTTGTTGTAATGGGTTGGAGTACTCCCTTTAATATAATTCTTTGTTTATATACAAAAAAAATAAAAATTAAAAAATTAAAAGTTTGAATCTCCAAATGCGTTGAAAAAAGCTATTGTTGTATCAAAGGTTCGAATTACTTATTCACTTTGCTAGTGCAAGACAATTACGAATGATTTTTTTGCGTGTATTATGTATTATCTCCATATATTTAAAAAAAGAAAAAGAATTGTATAAAATTTACTAAAATTTCGTATACTCATTCAACATGTTATTTCCTCTCGATTTTTCTTATCCATCACGTTAACAACATTATCATATTTATTCACCACTTTCTCACCTCTCTCAAGGTGTAGATGGATTTCGGATGTCTATCAATCTTTTTTCAATTCTACATTATATAATATATTTAATTTACTAAAATTGGTAAGGGTTGATTTTTAGACTTGTTTTGGAGGACTTTTTTTTTTTTAGGGATTGGAGGACCAGATTATAACGCCCCAAAATTCAAGATATGACATTCCAACGATAATCTTGCTTCTAGAGCATTAATAATGTATGATATTATTATTCCAATAGATGAGAAATTGTAGATTATGCTGATGAATTCAAATTGATGCGAACCACGTATTCTTTACATTGTCTTTCTTCAAAGGCAAGAAAACAGGTTAGTGCTTATGTGATGAAAATATATTATCTTTGTCCCAATCATGTACTATTTTAAGTATTATAATTCCTTAGTGCCCACTGTACTAAGCAATCATACCGAGGATATGTCTTAACAAAAATATTCCAATGATATTTGTATGTATATGTGTGTGCACACGCGCACACATGAGTTTAAATTTGCAATTGACTATCAACGAGATAGAGTCTAGAGAAAGAGGCTACGCTTTTGATGGCAACGTGGTATATATCCCGTTAAGAGAAATGTTCATATTTCGTATTTGACAGTATCTTCACTAAGATTAACTCCAATGGGAAGAATCTATAATAAAATAAATAAAAAAAAAAAACTTAAAAGAAAGAAAAAAGAATTGCAATTCACTAAAGTTTCGGTTGCATAATTAATATGGTTGTGGAGGTGACCACCTCCCTTTTGTATTGTTAGTTGAATAGCTCACACCACAAGGAAAATGTTTCATTATTTCAATAAAGGAAGAAAAAATAAAGCAAGCAAAAACCACGTTACATGTATCTTTATTAAGTATTTATAAAAGAAAAATATGTATCTTTATTAAGTTGGAAGTTGCATAGCTGCACTTCCCAACTCTTTCCTTGAGATGTATGGGCTATTCAGTTGTTTATTATTAATTGTTTGTGATCAACAAAGAATATGCACGAATCTTTTATTTATTTTTTTGCTAAATACACGAATCTTTTTGTAGAATAGGCTTATTTATCATCTTGATATGAGTGTAAACTAGGTAAACTACTTTGGTTCTTAAGTCTGAATTGCTTAATTTATATTGTTCTATCTGCTTGACTGTACTAGGTTAGAATATCTATTTCATTTCCTTTATTTATTTAGTAAAAAATTAGCTACCTTAATCTGCATGATATAAGCCAAAAAAAATAAATAAAGAAGATTTGGTTAAAGTATTTGGTATAATCAGTGACTAGATTGACACTAAGAAAGTCTTATATGATCATAAGACTTGAACACAATATTTGAGTACACACAAATTAAAAAGGTTGAAGAAGAAGATAAATTAAATGATATTTATTTTAAAAATAATTAAATATAACAACTTTATGTGCCAAAATAATTTTTATTTGGAGGTGTGACCAATCAATCATTTCTTGATTGTCATGTAATTAAGTATGAAACAATCATAGTGACATTTTATTTTAGTTTTCATAGTACCATATGATCCCTATATCTAAATATAAAGTTATTTGTAAAATTTAAAATTACAATGTAGTGGTTGGAAAGTATCTAAAAGGCAAAAGGGATATATTATTGTTTTGTTTGCATCAAAATTTCCAGGTGTAAGATATATGGCCAATAGAAACAACTCAATATGAGTAGGGTTCATGTCTATTTTATTATTAAGGAAGAGTACTTTTAGAGGGCCATTGATGTTTTCATTTATAAAAAATAACCAATTTGAAATAATTAAATAATTAAATGGCAGACATAACATATCACACAATCACTAGAGTATTGCAAGGGTAAGTATTAAATCATGCATGTGAGGCCACTAATTAGGTATATAGATAGATATAGATAATTGGCCTTAAAATATGTCTAAGCACTGTCGGGGATAGATGACAGTGAATGTCGTCCTTGTTTGTCTTGCTCATTTTCTCACTTTCTTTTGTAAATTTGGCTAATATTCTACAATATGCATGCTCATTAAAAGAATCAAAATCTCTTTACGAGTCAAACTCTACCACATCCACTACACTATAAGATGCGAAATAATGCAAAGCACAAGTGATTGATCCCATTTGTATAGCTTCTTTATTTTTTTCAATTTGTCTTGTCTTTGGCATGATCTTGCCACTATATGTGTAGAGAAAATTACTGTGACAGAGAGTTAAATCCAATGGAATGTATATTTCAAGGAACTAGAGGGGTTGTATTTTATTGTTTAAGTGTTGGTTTTCACTTCTCTTCTCCCTGTGATTGATCTCATTTTTTTTCATAGGCATTTATCTTTTCCTTGTATTTGGCTTGGAACACACTCTATTGATTCCCTTCTCATATATAAAACCTTTAGTTTAAAAAAGAAAAATCTTAGACAAATTAATTTTGTCTTGTCGGTCTTTGTTCATTTTGCAAAGAGATTTGTTATTAACTAGTTTTTTCATTCAAGAAATAATGTAATTTGATGCTACTACTATTGGACTCTTCAAACTGCAGGGGGGTCAATTTTTTAATTTTTTATTTTATATTTTTTAGAATGTTATTGGCTAATTTGTTAGACTGAAAGGAAAATATTATTAGTAGTCGGAATGGACCATTAGCTAGACCTCATACAATACATTGCTCGAGTGTTCTAACTCATACGTACTATTGGCCTACCCTTGGAAGATGTCGGGTGGTAAGATTTAACATCTTCAGACTATTATTCATATATGTTAGGGGTGATAATTAGATCCATCAAACTCATATCCATCCAATCCATCCACCACAAAATCTATCTAATCCATTCATCAAACAATTTTTTTTAATGGATTGGAATCAATCCATCCAACTTATTTTAAACATCCAATGGACCAATTCAAATGTTAATATAAATCCGATAAATAAAATATAAAAAAATTCTAAAAAAAGATCCCTAAAAAAATCTAGAAAAAAATTGAAATTAATAATTTAAAAAATTAATGTAAATCAGACGCAACCACCTTCGTGCACTGCCGGACCACCACTGCAACTATAACTCCACCCATCACCGTTGCCGGACCACCCTATCGTGCAACGCCGCCGGGTAACGAATCTCTGTCGTGGGTCGCCGAAAAATTGGTCAAAGCTCCGCCGTCATGGAGGTCACTAGAGCACCGTCGTAGTCAACGTCGGCGGTGACCGTTGACCACCACCCACCACCCTTACATTTATATTATTCAATATTTTTTTTTGAGCAAATTATTCAATATTTTTTAATATAAAAACTATTGGGCTTGGTTGTGTAAGAAAATCTATATTGGGCTTGGGTTATAAAAAAATTGGGTTTGGGTATGTGAAAAAATCAATATCGGTCAGTGTAAAATAGAAAATCAAGAGGTTTCATAACTAAAAAATAGAAAAAATCTATTTGAAACAAGAAAGTGTCAAAAGAAATATATACATTTGAATATATGGCTCGGATGGATATCCATCCATTGAAAATATAATAACGGATGCATTGGATTTGATTTTATGTTTAATGGATTGGATTTCTAAAGTTTATATAGTGGATTGTTAATGGATTAATGGATTTTATTTATGCATCCATTACAATACAAATTCATATCCATCCAATTCATCTATCTTGTCATCCCTAGCATATATTACGGATTTAATTGTATAAAATTGGTAACAAAAAATAAAAGGGTTCCGTAAAAAAACAAAAAAATAAAAGGGTTAAATATGTTTATCGTTTCTACAAAATTATCAAATTTTGTTTTTTCATCCACATAAAATAATGCATATTTTAGTCCAAACACTATTTAGTTTCTTTTGTTATGTAAGGTATATTTTAGTCCAAACACTATTTACAATACAAATTCATATCCATCCAATTCATCTATCTTGTCATCCCTAGCATATATTACGGACTTAATGGTATAAAATTGGTAACAAAAAATAAAAGGGTTCCGTAAAAAAAACAAAAAAATAAAAGGGTTAAATATGTTTATCGTTTCTACAAAATTATCAAATTTTGTTTTTTCATCCACATAAAATAATGCATATTTTAGTCATTTCTAGCACTCCAAATATGAATATTCCAAATTAATGAATTTCATACTTTTCGAAATTGTGATTGGAACTAACACAACCTCACAAAACCGGCTTGTGAGGTGATGATTGCCTCCAGTTATAAACACATTGTCAGGTCATTTTCTATCCGATGTCAAACTCATAACACACCCCCTCACGCCCAACACTATTGGGTTTGGTTCGTGGACATAAACGATGGGTGCCCGATAGCGGAAACCAAATAGCAGGTGGCTCAATGGATTTCAAAGAGGCTTTGATACCATTTTAGAAATTGTGATTGAGCCTAACACAACCTCACAAAACCGGTTTGTGAGGTAATGATTGCCCCCACTTATAAACACATTGTCAGGTCATCTTCTATCCGATGTAGGACTCTCTTAACAGATACTAGCAACATTTCTTTCGACCCATGCCATTTGTAGAAAAAGGAAGCAAAAACATTCAAGCAATACAAAGGTCCTTCGGCATTACTGCATATTGATGAATGTTACGGGCACAAGAAAGACGAATGTTCCAGGCAAAGAAGTGTAATAGTCATTCCTCCTTAAAAAAATTGATTTCTCAGGATTAAAGAAACCCAAAAGGAGTTTCTAATACTCATTTGAAGAACACTGTTGTCATACCCCAATTTTTGACCTAACATCTTACATTCATACATTGTTTGATCCTGAATAGTCTCTGACTTTTCAGTGAAAAATTCGGCAGAGAAGTATTTTAATATACCTCATTTTTGTTCTGATTCGGACCCTCTTCTCCCTTTATCTTTATTTATTTTTATTTACTTTTATCTTTTAAAATTCCATCTTTTATTAATTCTCTTTTATTTTTAAATTTTAATTTTAGTTTTAATTTTTATTTTTAATTAGTCATTTTTCTTCTTTTACTTTAATCACTTTTATTTTAGTTTTACTAATTGTCCAAAATGTCCAAAAAATAATAGTGTCAATGTCTAATAGGTCACAAAAAAAATATGTCCAAGGTCCAAAAATATTTCAAGTCAAGTGTCAACTTTGACATTCCTTTTCCAAAAT
>Ga0228711_1007497_pt1 | contig 15778 bp, 9 predicted proteins | sample MedpolnodulmetaG_2_FD_177996 | JGI IMG/M metagenome (GOLD analysis project Ga0228711, IMG submission 177996) | Root nodule microbial communities from Medicago polymorpha collected in Santa Monica, California, United States - brown nodules | ecosystem: Host-associated > Plants > Roots > Nodule...
CGTCAAAACAAAAAGGATGACAAGGTAACTAATATTTGATCGATCCAAAGAGTATGCACCTTGATCATCATTAGTCTTGCTAGTTTCCTGCCAGATTTTAACATCAACATCTTGAGTGGTAACAGGCATTGTTATAGTAATTGGAGGAGAATCTATGGCTACTTGGCCATCACCATCTTCCTACAAAAATCAAATAAAAGAGTGATATCATCATGAATTCTTAATATTTATTGGATCTGCCGCACTATATATATTTTCGTCTAAAATAGGATTACTTCTATATAGAAAAAAATAGAAACATAGAAAACCAAAGAATCCAAATGTCAAAAGCAGTAGACTCGATTTTATTCTCATTATATCAAAATTAGTTTAAAGCTTGATTCTTATAAACACAATAACAATACTTGTAAGCAGAAGACCATTTTAATTTTATAGCTTTGTTACATGAAATAAACTCACCTGTGAAGTTGTTTTATGCTTAGAAGTATCTAATTGACCTAATGATGAACTGAGGGATTTTGAATGAGGTGATGGTATTATTGTCTTGGCATTAGCTGATGTGGTTCCTTCTTCAACACTTAATTCGATGCCCTGCTTAAAGTAAAAATGGAAGTTTAAGATTGTAGTACAAGTCAATTCCTGCATTGAAAAAGAGTAAAAAAGAATACAAGCAATATAAAGGGAAATGCCTTTTTTTTAGGAGAAACTAATTGTATAGGTAGATCATTCCTTGTTGTTTCTGAAATGGTGGACAAAGTTGATGCTATATTTTTTTCTGACGTTGAACCCTCCAACTGATTGCATAACATGAAAATGTAAATTAATTGCAACATATTTTTAAGTAGTATTTGAAGTACAATTTATTTCTTTTAATGTTTCTTTTTTTATCTTTAATACACAATGAGGTGGTATTATATTACATAATTTACATTATTTTCCTGAGAAGGTTTGACGCTAGCATCAGTTTCTGGAAGTGGACGTTGTTCATTCATCAACTCCTGTAATAAGAACATATGAATTAGTGATATTGAGTTATCACTGCAGTTCATTACTAGCAAAGGCTTATACTAGTAAATATGTGTGTATTTGGCATGCTTATTACTTCTGAATTTGTAGGTATCATTGGTACTAATGGCATCTCTTGTTGAGGAACATTTTCAACAAATTCATGACCTGTCCCTAGTGGTTGTTCCATTTCTTTCTGCACAAAAAATAAAATGTTTGATCCAAATACATTGGGTTGATGACTGTATTCATATGTTGTTAGCTTAAATAAATAGAATAGTATTGACCTGTGAAGAAGTCAAATTGTGACCTGATGTTGCTTCAACTTCAGTGATTTCTGAATTTGGATATTCATTACAAGTATCATGGCCTTTGGACGTGTCACTTAAATGGTTGAATAGCTGCCTCAAATCCCCATACAATTCATAATCTATAGAAAAGTACAATGGCAATTCACATCATTATATTACTCTCTCCTGTCATATTTATAGGCAGCATTTTTTTTAGTTTCATTTTATAATATATATATATATATATATATATATATATCGAGTATAATATAATCTAGATACATCAATTATTTAATGAACCTGAAAGATGAATAGTTTCTTATAAATTTGACTAGCGGAGTTCCTCGTGAGAATAATAATAGAACAAACTGTCCACTTTCAATAAGAAAACCTTATTTTCAAGTTCAGAAGTGTAAGCCCGAAATGGAACTGAAGCCGGCGTTCTCTCATACCCAACCATAACTTCCTCTCTCCGGTGACTCACCCTCTCTCCGGTGAAGCTCCGGGGAGGGTTTTTCCACCTCCTTTGTTCAATTTCAACCGGTTTTCAGTCTTTTCCTTCTTTCCCGTGGCGATTTCAGCGCTATTGGGACGTTCTGGTTTTCTCAATTCGCATCCTAAGGTTTTCCATTGAATCTCATATTTCTCCGGTCAGATTTTGATTTCATCTGGTTTTCCAGTTTGGATGGCTTCGTCGATTTGTCCTTGGCCGTTTCTCGCTTCAACAGAAACGCCGGTGCCGAAAAAATCCTTCGCACAGGCTGTGGCGGTGGATTGTGACTCCGAAGCGACTCCGCTCCCTCCGCGCTGTGATTTTCGGCGATATGCTTCGGGTTCGAATCACCGAAGCGGACTACGAAGCTGAGTTCAAGGACTGCAGCACTCACCTACAAGGAAGAGTCACTATGCTGAAGAACGATGTTCCTCTTACAACACAGGCTTTGAAACTCAAGCTGAAGAGCATATGGACGAATTTAAGCAACTGGTCTGTAACACCTCTTGCTCGGGGTTGCTTCGAATTCACATTTAATTCGATTGCAGATATGAGGCAAGCTCTTGCACAAGGTACCATAACTCTTAGGCCTGGTATCCCAGCAACAAACACACACAAATCTGGATTAGATTGATGCACTGCCACAAGAGTATTGGAGGGAGAAAACACTCCTTGAGATAGCTTCTGGGGTTGGTACTCCTCTGTTGGTTGATGATGCTAAGAAGTCTAGGCTTTTTGGGATTTATGCTCGAGTTCTAGTAGATGTTGACATGTCAGGGAAACTATTTGAATCGGTGCTGGTTGAAAGAGAAGGCTACGCATTTCCTGTTGAAATTCAGTATGAGAGGAAACCCCTCTTCTATTCACATTGCAAGACTTTGGGTCATAGCATTCAACAATGTAAGAGGCTAGGTGTTGGTAAGGTCCAAGAAACTTTTGTACAAGGTAAAAAAAGGGGTGAGTAAATCTCACATACCTGATCCTAAAGGAACGCAACAGTATGTCCCTCAGGATCTTACATCACCCACAACCAATCATGGCACAAACTTGACATTGCAGCGAGCTAATTTCACTCATTTTGTGCAGCCGAGTTCCAAGAGAAGGAATGCTTCAGTTTCATTCAATAGGCCGGATTTGAATAGTGACTTGAATTGTGTTAGTAACCACCAAGCTAAAGATAAAGCTGTTGTGCATTCTATCAATTTGGTTAACACTGAAGGCATAGCTAATCTGCTAAAACACAATTCTGTCACTCAAACCCGGAAGGTGGATGTTGGCATCCATTCTGAGGTTGCTCATATATCTCAAGCTCAAATCACAACTCACTGTGACACCATTAGAGTCAATCAACCCAATGAAGACATTGCAGCTATTGTGCAGGAGTGTACAGAAGATTTGAGCCTAGAACTACAAAATTCTTTTTCTTCTTTGGATGTTGTGAACCTTGTGGATTTGGGGGAGGCTTTGTCTGAGGAATTGGAGAACATAGATGCTTCATCTGACATGCAGAAGGCTGTCCATGATGCACCTATTGTCACTCCTACCGAGGATGTTGAATTAGCTCCCGTTCCTATGCCGCAACCTGTTACCACCAAGTTTGCTGGCTTGACAAATGACAAGCTCCCTTCAAGCCAAACCTTGATTCCTGCTTCCAAACCCCTTTCTACTGCAGCCCTAAAGAGTGTGCAAATTATTTCCAAATTCTGGGGGGATGAGGTAGAACAGGGTGAGGTAGAAGAGGACATCGCTGAAGCAATTGTATCAGACTTTGAGCAGCATTATCCTAGCCTATTTGAGAGCACTAAAGCAGAGAAAAAGAAAAAGAAGCATGTGATTAAAGTGAAGCCTGGTAGCTTCAACTCAGCCGGAATGAGGACCCGTGCCCAAAAGGGTACCTTCAAAATTGATTTGGCAACTACGGAATAGTTAGTTTTATTGCAATAGAATCACAAGAAATGTCAATTATTTTGTAAACTTTTTCATAGGGAGGGTAGTCTTGTAGCAGTTGTTATGGCAAAATGGTCATAAACTGCCTAGTATTTTTAGGACCTTTCCTGTCTAGGGATAGCTCTGGATTTTCTTTTCATAGGTTCAGGCATCTCCTGTCTTGGTTGAGGCAACTCCTGTCTTTTATATTTTAGTGCTTTGATCCAAAAAAAAAAGTTCTGAAGTGTACACTAATGTTTATCTATATGCCTCATAATTAAAATCTTACCACTTTTATCATTTATATAGAATTAAAGTTTGTATTAGATAGGTCACTTCACGAGCTCTTACAATTTAGAAGTACTTTAGAAGCTTCAATTGTTTCTATCCTTTAACCAAATGGTATAATTTATCAAAGAGGAAAAATTTGAGATCAAGTTTATAGGAAAATCATCCTGAAATCTAATCCTTGGTATGTTTTCATTTCTGTAAATAATAATGCATGATATGTAATTATTTACAACCAAAATGTAATAGTTTTTAGAAATATTGGATAGAGTATGTACCATAGCCAAACTTCAAATGACGAATATCACTTTCGAGGTCTGCTGCTGATGCTGAAGATAGAGAGAGTTTTTGACAATTCTGTACCAAATGATGTTTTACAGCTTGAAATTGAATTCCATGGACATGACAGAGGCTTGGTAGATTTTCAAATACGACAAATTTCATATTTGGAATCTCCACTTTCTGATCATCGCATTCACTTACGAATATTTCCTCTAGCTCATCTGCTTCTCTTATCATTAGAATATCTAGCTCAGGAAGCTCTTTGCATATGGACATTGGAAAGACATATTTCAACTGATTGCACTTTTGTACAACAAGTGTTTTTAGCTTTGGGAAGCATGTCTTTGTAGACAAAAAATTTGTGGATTTATTCTCCAAATCATCTTCAATCATATGATTCAACTCTTTGCAGTCTTCAATCCTCATATAAAGCAACTGTGGTAGACACCTTATTATAGAAGTGGAAAAAACAGTTTTCAATTTTTCACATTTCATGATTTTTAATCTTGTAAGGTTTTGGAGTGAAAATGAATTTTTGGGACCCACAAATAGGAATTGCATCATAGGCAGAACATACAAATCAATGTCTTCAAAACCTAAGTTCATTTCCTCTTCATTGATTTCATTGAGACAAAAGATACTTTCTACTTTGGAGTTATTATCTACCATGAGTCTTTTCAAAGAGATAAAATGCTCCACATTCTCACTCAATTCCTGAAAGAAAGAAAAAAGGGGGAATAAGCACATGCATAAAATAAGCTTATTACTGCTCTGCTTCACTTCTTCCTCATGGTGATAAATAGTCAGAAATGATCTGAAGTAGTTCATGAAATTTCTAAATCCCTTGAAATCATTCATATAAAAAATACTTCTTTCACGCCATTCATCACACCTTCTTCCGTCCAAATTTTGGGGTGATAATGGAGTTCATGGAAGAAAAATTTCAAGAGATATACGTGTTACCGGAGGAAAATAAAGTTTATGGAAGAGGACCATCAGTCAACATAAAGAAAAGGATTACAAAACATGACTATGTAGAATATCATGCCATAACGGATTCTTCCTACAAGTACGAATAGTGGGGGGTGTGAGTGTGACCATTTCAAACACATGTTATATCAAGACATAAATTTGACAGAATACTAGTCGACGAAAAGTAAACGTTAACTGTGTGTCGACTCATAGCACACAATCTGCCAAGAATAGCTCGGGGTGGTAACTAACGTGATCATGGCTTGTCACTGAACTCACGGTTACTTAGTTTCCCATCTACGTTTCCATGCCTTGTTTGTATTGAAAATTTGAAGTACTCCGTTTTGCTAAACCACATGCATTAATTAGCCGTTGAGATTGTGTGCAAGTGAAGCAAAGTAGTGGGAGGTTAAATTTGTCATTCCCATTTGTCACATTTCTTAATTTTATTCAATTTCTAAGTAGCTATCAATTGCAATCACTGAGTAGATTTACAAGCAACAAAGATATATAGAAATAGGGATACCTTGATGAGTGTATTTTCCACAGATCTTGTTTCCGAATGATGGGTTATGAAATCACCAATAGATTTAATAGCAAACTGTGAGCAATTTATGATATATAGTTCTTCCAAAGGTGGAAATGTTGTGTGATATTGTTTTGGACACATGCCGACTAAACTTGGCAGATGCCAAAGATGGAGACATTCCAAAGCTGAAAGATGAAGGTGAATCTCAATGTGGTTTTTATGATGATCAGTGTAGTGTCCAACTATGTATTCCAATTGCTTACAATCTTCAACTTCAACCTTTCTAAATTTTGGGAAGACAGTGCCCCAGTCATTGCCACCAGTGTTGTCATGATCTCCCGTGTCTATTATAATGTGCTTCAATTCATTACAGCAGCTAATCCACAAAGTCTCCAACAACATTCTTGGAGCAATCGATAGGATAAACACCGATTTAATATTTGAAATATTCCACAGTTTAATCTCTTTAATATTGAACATGATATGTGATTGTCTTGAAAGACATTGAGTACGTTCCCATATGTTAAGGTGATATGAATTTGATTCCTGCAATTATGTAATTGAAATAAAAATATAAGTTAAATTTGTAAAGAAAAAAGTTAAATAATCTCAATGTGCGTGTATAAAATTCAGGAAAATGCAATTAACTTAGTCTCCGTGAGCTTAGCTCAATTGGTAGAGACATTGCATAATATATGCAGGGGCTAGGGTTCGAACCCTAGATATCCCACTTCTCCACATTTAAAAATAACATTGCAGAAGAAGGTAGGAGGTTTACCATTAACTTGTTGTACGGTTGATCCTCAGAAGGTAGGAATTTAGTACTTGTGGTACTCCTCAATTTGTGTCCATATTTTTTACCACAACAATATATACTTGCCCATGAAAAGATACGGCATTTAATTGGGTCTGATTGTGCTTGTGTCTTGGAAGCATCTCCAAAAATGGAAGATGACCTATTAATGGACAAAGACGTGATACCTTTACATTCTGGGAAAATGTCAATCCAATTTGGTAAACTATAAAGCTCCATTTCTGTGAGGGAATCAAGTGTGACATCTTTTCCAAATATGTAATTCAGCTTATCACAACTTTTTATTGTGATGGATTCTAGTGCTGGAAAATCACGAGCAGAGACAAGTGGAAGTATTAATTCAATTCTTGGACACCCCTCAATCCTAATAACTTTCAGTTTCTGAAACATTGAGCCATGACTTGTGTTATCATTATCATCGTCAACTATTTCACCTCTCGATTCCTCCCCCATTCTTTCATCTATTATGTATTCAAGATGTCCACAGTCTCTTATTGTCAAGCTCTCCAACAACGTCATACTACGAGCAGTTGACAGTTGAAATACAGAGATCAACATCGGGCATCCCTCCAAATACACACTCTTTAGATTGCAGAGGTTTAGGTTGCACTTAAATAAGCTTTGGAAGCTTTTGCAATCCTTGATTGTTAGATTCTCTAATCTCTTCAGAGAGTCAAAGGAAAGAGGACCATTGCACAATTCTTTCAAATTTTCAAATTCACAAAGATCTAATACGACCAACTTGGAGAAGACATTCAATACTTGAGATTCATTATCTTTAGTGTCAATGAGGCATTGTAGTTGTGAAAAGCATCTCAAACCAAGCTCGATTAGATGATTCATACCTTGATCCACAGGAACAATATCAGGTATGATATTTCTCCATCCCACATCTATTCTTCTTAGTCTAAGAACCTCTGCCTCTTTCATACAATACTTCAGTGTTGTTTCAGATAGGAAAACCTCATCGTTGTCTACAAGAGACACACACTTCAACAATAAGTCATCCTCTGAATAATAATTGAGATGAAACCTTTGCAATTCAGGGAAAGTTATTTCTCGGCAAAATTCATTAAAGCTAGCTGTGAAATACAACTCTTCAAGTGATGAGCATCCTTCAATCACTTCAAAAGGATTATTCCTTGCAATATCACAATGGCTCAAGTTCAATAATCTAAGTTTCTCCAGTTTTGTAATCTTGTGTGGCAATTCATTAATTTTACAATCAATAAAATCAAGAGTCTCAAGACTTTGAAGGTTTCCCAAAATAGAGATGTCACCCAAATCTACAGAGTTAAGAAAAAGAGATCGAATGTTCTTCAATGACTGAATTGATTGAGGTAACGATAGTGTTCCATGAAAAAACACACAAGAAAAAGAAAAAACTCGAAGGCCACTATTATTTTCAAAAAGTGAATTTGGGACTTCGGTGTTCTCGTCGTGGCAATCATCATCCTCATACATGGTGACAATTAGAATCTCAAGCATTGAACTATCAAGCTTACAGGAAAACAAATCCCTTTGATTTCCTTCATAGAACAAATATTTAATATTCTTATTCCTTTCAACCCTTGCCTTTTGATTTTTATCCTCCAACATTACTGTCTGGATCTCTTTGTTCGCTATCCATTGGGCTACATCACGAACCAAGTCGTGCATTTTCACGCTGTATTGACTGGCCTCCAACAATAAACAAGAATCTAGGAGTTTATTTTTGGACATAACTACTTGAATTCGAGCATCTTCGTAGCTGCAATAGCTTTCACCAAAAAGGCCTCCCCCAATGCCAAGTCGAGTTAAAGTTTCAATATCAATTTCCTCATCTTCTGGAAATATAGAGCACAAGAGGAATAGTCTCTTGGCCTTCTCATTTTTCATATTATCATAGCTAACTTGCAAGCATTTATAAATTTTAACAAGATCATCATCAACACCGTGCATGGGTTTCTGCAACGATTTTAAGGTCCCATCCCACTCTTCCGGATGTTCTATGCCCTTCAATCTACTGGCGATAACAGCAATTGCAATTGGTAACCCTTTGCATTCATTTGAAATTTTACGGCCCTTGTCAAGCAAACTTTTAGTTGAAATTTCTGATAGACCAGCATGCCTTTGGAACATGGTCCATGCCTCTTCATCAGACAAGAGCTCCAGTTGGATTGTCTTACTGCATCCTAATCTGTTGCAGACATCGAGATTGCGCGTGGTTACAAGAATTCTACAGCCTTTGTGATTGTCACTGTATGAAATACCAATTTCATTAAAATCAACATCTCTCCACACATCATCTAATATTAGAAGAATCTTCTCACCATTGGTTAATCTGCTCCATAGTTTTTTGGGTCGGTCTGATTCACTACAGTCTTTAAAATCCAATCCCAAGCGTCCAGCAATATCATTTTGAATCTCTCTATAATCAGGAGTATATGACACAGTCGTATCGATGACATGAGTAAATTGTTTGGATTGCTTAAGTTCCATACCCACTTCTTTGGCCAATAAAGTTTTTCCTGTGCCACCCATCCCATGCAACCCGGTTATATAATTGTTGTCATCTTTCAGAGCATCTAAAAGTTCTTTGTATTTGGATTTTCTACTTTCAAAGGATATATAGTGTCCTGATGAATAACGCTCAACATCTGGAAGACGAGCAGGAAGTCCAATTGCAAGTTCCCTTCCAGTTTCAATCAGATTTTTAATTTGCTCCGTTTTATTTGCCAGATCCTTTCCCCTTCTATATCGCCATATGCAATGGGGGAAAACTCCAAAAAGGCATTTTTGTTTTGTTTTGGTCTCTTCTCGAATGAGCTTTTCAGCTTCATCTTCCCAAAAAAGAGCTTTACGTTGAAGATCATCTCCTTTTCTTGTTGCCACGTCAACACGCTGCTTGAGAGTTGTCCTTTCTATTTCCAACCTTTCTTTTTCTTCTTCGAAATCCTTAGCAATGCACGTGAAGCAACATATATAACTTGATTCTGCAATCGCCCCATTTATCAATTTCTCCACATATGTCTTCGCCAAATCAGTTAGGAAACTTGCCATCTAAACAAATTTCAATAGATCAAATTTAGGCATATTTAAATTGTATCGTGCTTGTATTGGAATTGTTTTTTTATTTTGTTCAAACAAATATTTCAAAAATCTCAAACAAGCATTGCTTCCAATATTTAGGTTTAAGATCCTTTACGAAGATTTCTAAATACCCAATTTATCTTTGAAAACAATAAACAAGTGAATAAAATTGATCATGTAGAAAAGTGAAGTGCATGCCGAAAATGGAAATCATATACAAATAGATAACCTGAGAAAGTAACAAAAGAAAAACATCTATGAGCTTGCTTTCTACCTCAATCAATATTTTACTGTTATCAAATTACATACTCAAGTCTTTTGACAAGTCTGTTCCTGTCCTGGAAGCAGCTAGCAAACGAAAGGTGCATAAACAATGACATTTATAGATTCAATTATTCAATAGTCGCGTTTTAAATTTATCAACATTCCACATACTTTAAGCAGTGTTCCCAATTGAAAGACTTGCTGGCCAAGGTTCCTAATTGAACCAATCATCAAGTGACAGCTGTCACAGTACTAACTGAGCTTCAACTAACCAGTGCAGTAGGTTATATTTTACCATGATGAGTATTGTGTGTAATTGTTTCTAAAGGAATATTAAGATTTGGCAAGAAAGTATGACTAAATACTTTTGTAATTGTCAATATGTATTGTTATAAAACTGTTTCATAGTTCAAATCATTGTTGTCAAAATCCCGACTTAAATCCTAAAATCAATGATTTTGCGACTTTCTTCATCTTCAATGACTCAAATTCATAGTAGAATCCTAAAATAGGCAAAATCCATCGATTTTGATTGCGATTTTACGATTTCTTATAAACGAAGTCATTTATGACTATATACCATTTATAACATATATTTAGTATTATTTTTTTGGTAAAATCAATTGATTTTAATTGCAATTTTACAATTTCTTATATCGATTCTACAAAAGTAGTTGAGTAAAATCCTTCGATTTTGGTTGCGATTTTACGATTGTCGATTTTGCTCTTCTCTTTCAACCTGAAGCAAAATCCCGATTTTGACAACCTTGGTTCAAATAGAGGTAGTATGAGTATTCATTCAAGACAAATAAAAGACTTCTATGTGGTCAAAGTGGTGGTAAGGATCTCCTATTATTTAATCAGAGTAGTAATACTTGACAAACTTTTTGACACTTTCTAAAATTTTGTAATAGTGTTTCTTCAGGTTCATCTTATTAAAATATTCTTGCTCTTGCAGCAATTCATCTCGTTTTTATTGAAGGATGGGGATCGTTTCTTAGATGACGTCGATTAGTTGCCTCGATTTTTTGTTTAATGATGGATGAATGAATTTGATGTTTTGGAGCCTATTTCATGTTGATTTTACGTATTTTGGTCGATTGTTAGTTTCTGATTTCGTTTCTTTGCAATATCTTTCTCGTTGTGTTTTGTCTCATTCTTGTTGGATTTTGGCTCTATTTTATCCCCTACTTCAGTCTCAAGATTGTTATTTTTTCTTTTAACAAAACTTGTAATTGCATGTCAATTTGTGAATTCGTTATTTTCCGATGTGCACAGTTTTCTTCTATTCCAAGATAAGGTCCACAAGATTTTCAATAATAAGGAGTTGAGAAGAACAATGTTATATAACATTGTTCTTGACTCATCATATAACATTGTTCTTCTATTTATATTTTGATTATTATTTGTAGAGATAATTTATTCCTAATTTTACAACAAAGTATGTCTCTATTTTGGTTCTTTCATTCTCTACTATTTTGGATGAATCAACTCCTTTTGCTTCAATTGTAATGTATCAGAGAAGAAATAAATTTGATATGCTTATGAAACAACTACAATTGCTTGAACCTGGGGTAAGTACTGAAAACGATTCCTCTATTGGTGATTCTAAAATGTTTGATACTTGTTATACTAATCTTGTTAATTTACCCATTACTTTGAGAAAGGATAAAAGATCATGTCAATTTAAATATAGACATCCTATTTCTCAATGTGTCTACACCAAACTTCTTTTCATGCAATATGAAAAAATTATTGCAGCTATTAATTATGTGAGAATACCCTCATTTGTTGAAGAAGCATTTGAAGATAGAAATTAGGTTGGAGATATGAATGAGGAAACGAAAGCTCTTGAGAAAAAAGGTACTAGGGAGATTGTTGAGAGGCAAGTTAGGAAAGAATCCAGTTGGATGCAGATGGATATATATTGTAAAGCACAAATTAGATGGAACCATTGATTGTTACAAGGAAAGACTAATGGGAAAAGGTTATAATCTAACATATGAAATTGATTATGAGGAGACAATTGCACCAGTGACAAAGATGAATATTGTTTGAATCTTACTATCTCTTGCTGCTTAATTTGGATGGGAATTGCAACAATTTCATGTTAAAAATATGTTCTTGCATGGAGACCTAGAGGAGGAGGTGTACATGGAGATTCCACCTGGCTTTAGTCTCACAAGTGGAGCTAAACGTGTGTCAATTGAAGGTGTTATATGGACTAAAGTAGTCCCTTCTAGTATGGTTTGGAATATTCACAAAGACAATGGTGTGCTTCGGCTGCTATAAGCAAAGCCAGTAGGATCATACATTATTTTTCAAACATTCGCATGGAGAAAAACTGATTATACTTGTTTATGATTATGATATTATAGTTACAGGAGATGATTTGACTGAAAGACAACTGGTCAAAAGAAAATTATCAATAGAATTTGAGGTGAAAACCCTTAAACAACTCAAGTATTTCTTGGTAATGGAGGTAGCCTACTCAATGCAAGACATTTTTATCTCTCAAAGGAAGTATGTGCTTGATTTTTTGTAGGAAAGCGGAAAACTTGGATGTAAACTGGAAAGTGTTCCCGTTGAGCAAAATCATAGGATACGTTTTGAGGAGGAAAAGGCCAATGTTAATAAGGGGACGGTATTAGAGATTAATAGGAAATGTGATTTGGCACACACTGGGCCTGATGTGGCATATGCATCGAGTGTGGTGAGCCAATTCATGCATGACCAGAGGGTGAGACACATGAAAATTGTAGATTGTGTTCTACGATATCTGAAAGTCACTCCAAGGAGAGGACTCTTGTTTAAAAGAGGTGGAAGTCTAATAATGGTGCTTTTTCACTGATGTTAAGTATGCATGTTCTTTGAATGATAAAAGATCTATTTCTTGTTGTACTTTCTTGTGTTGAAACCTTGTTTCTAGTAGGAGTAAAAGGCAAAGCGTAGTTGCTCGATAAAGCATTGAAGGAGAATTTAGAGTCATGCCACTAAGAATTTGTGAACTATTGTGGATGAAACAAGTGCTAGAAAATTTATAGATACACTGAAATTGATGTGCATTTAATCAAAGAGAAGTCGTAGTTGGATTGATAACTACAGCCTACATTCCTTCTGGACATCAGCTGGCCGATGTGTTAACGAAGGGTTTACCAAAATAACGATTTAACCAACTTACTTGCATATTAATATTTGTATATGAGACCCATTAACCAAACTCATTAGGGTTAGATTTGTCTCTATTTAAGCAAGTTAAATTTAAAGCATTATAATTTACAACGAAAATCATTTCACATTTCTACGTTCAGTCTCATTCTATCGTTTGATGTAATGATTTTTCCCATATCAATACAAAAATTATTTTCAGCTTCTGAATTTTCTCTTCCATAGCGTCCATCAAGATTTCTAACATTATAAACCCTTGTAATACTTTCAAGCAATCTAATGCTTGGTCCCTTTTAACAAAAAAGTTATCCGGTGACTATCCAATAGTAGAAAGGGGGTCCATAAAATAAATATAAACTATAGCAGGAAATAACTATTCTATATTTGAAGGAACTACTTATGACAATAAACATAATAGAAAAAACTTGAAGCAAAAAAAAAAAATTAACACTGTAATGACAATATAATTGTTTGTTACCTTAATTCCAGTTATTTCAGCCCATGCTCAAGTAGATAGCTAGCATGAACATTCTTCCTGATCTTTCTCCAATCTGTAGTATCTAGCATCAAGAGAACAATAAGGCAGTGCTCACTAAACTATAACAGTTATTCCCCTATATGCTAGTGTCATTTATTCTAGGTTATGAGGAAATTGTTATTACTACATGGATTTATATAAAATAAAACGATTGGGTACTAAAATTAACCCATGAGGTGTCAACTCAGTGCTAGAGTACGGATGTAAAACTAAGCCATTAATCCAGCAGCAAACTCGAAGATCCAATTCAAACCAATTAACTTGGTACGGTTTTTGTCCATGTTGGATTCGAAACCAATCAAATCCGGTATATCTATTAGTTTCACGTCATTTTAAATCGACCACATGAGACATGAACCAAACTAATATATTTTTATAATATCTCACATTATATTAGTGTTTTTTTTAAACATCTCACATTATATTAGTGTTATCTGTCAAATATGGTGTTTTCCTTATTTCCTTACTCATTATATTATATTTATCATTTGAGCCTAAGTACTTGTTATAATGGCATTAAAAATTAGAGCATTTGATAAAAAATTATTCTTTAGATTTTTTTAAATGAGTTTCTTAAACTTTTAAAAATGTCATCTGATTGAATCAAATCAAACCAACATGTTGATCATCGGTTTGATTTAATTTGGTTTAGTTCAATCCATTATAAAGTTTGCAAAACGTGAACCAAATCAAACTGATGTGTTTGCTTTAGCGTTCAATTTATCAAACTCATTGCCGCGGAAGCTTAGAATTGAAGCTTTTATAAATTGCGGTAAATGCCACTCTAGATGCACGTTTCTCATTTATGTCATGCAACCAAACAAGCTATTTTTTTGATTGATTATGATTTTTCTCTCCAAATTACCAAATCAATTAAAAAAGTTACACCCCTAGATAAAAGTCTAACCTTATAACTTTAAGGCACAAAGTTTATATCTCATATATTGTTTAGGTATATCTTAAAGTTTCACATTTCTTGGAAATCGAGATCAAGAATAGTTTATACACAACATTCACACTCCTCAATTCAAGGTGACATATCTTAGAAGTGACAAAATTGTGAAAGACTTAGACTTAAACCGTACAATATCTCGAAAGGTGGTGTGACATATGAGGTTGGAATGGAACAGAAACAAACAGTGGCAAAATGGTCACGACATTTTATTTAATAATAATTTTTCTATTTTTAATTAAAAAAATACTAAAATTAAATTTTTTTTTTCTAAGGTGAAATGGATTCTATGTTATGAGCAACAACAATTTAAAAAAAATGAAGGGAATCGTATGATTGTTATTTACCTTAATTCCAGCACGTTCAGTGATGCTCAAGTTGTATGAACAATCTTCCCCTTTCTCCAATCTTAAATTCGAGTTGTGCAGAAAATAAAAGCACAGAGACTATAACAGCTTTTTTCTTTCTTTTTTGATTTCTTACAACTGATCATATGTCTTGAACCGACAAATTTATACTCCAAATAAAGAAGAAAGGGTGGAATACAGTTAGATAGGAATTAGGAAAATTATTACATGACGTAAAGTACATTCCTTGAGTCTTTGAGTGATATAGCTAGTTAAGAAAAGCACAAACTTCTCTTTTTTTCCTTTATTTTTCGAAAACAAACTTATGAAATTAAGAAGAAAAGAATCCAAATATGCTAATGCTAGGTGATCAATATGGACATTGGACATTGGGCAGGGAATTCCTCTATCATAACGAATATAAATTGAGTTTTGAGATAGCAATATTAACCGTGGATTTGGATCATCTAAAGTAAGTGGAAAATGAGAAAATTAAGAGTTGTTATTTTCACAAACTAATAATTTAGCTTTCATATTTTTTTAATGAAAATTTTCCGGAAATAACTAGCATATTACAATAATCTCTCCCAAAATTTGACATTGTGACTTTAGCTCAGTTGTAGGGACCACTACAAGAAAATTGCCATATAGCAACGGTCACTTTTAGCAACTGCAGAAAAAAGAGTTGCTATAGATAAAATTTAGCAACTGATGTTCCAATACCCCGTTGCTATAGGTTAAGAATGAAAAAGCGCCACTCAAAACCTTTATAAACCAATAGACAAAATCATTTTATAAACCAATATTTAAAAACTACTTCTAAGAAAAAAAAACTAAA
>Ga0228711_1007500_pt1 | contig 15775 bp, 10 predicted proteins | sample MedpolnodulmetaG_2_FD_177996 | JGI IMG/M metagenome (GOLD analysis project Ga0228711, IMG submission 177996) | Root nodule microbial communities from Medicago polymorpha collected in Santa Monica, California, United States - brown nodules | ecosystem: Host-associated > Plants > Roots > Nodule...
TTTAGGAGTTGATGCTCCACACGTTGATTTTAGGAGTTTATGCTCCACACGTTGCTTTAAGAGCCATTGCTCTACACGTTGAATTGAGAGCCTATGCTCTAACACGTTGATTGGTACCACATGCATATTGCATAGTCAAGTTGTTGTTGTGTCGTTGCATTGTCGTTAATGTTGAGTTGTTGTCGTCGTTGTTGAGTTGTTGTCGTTGATTTTAAATGCTAAGTAGAAATAAATGAAGCATATGTGAATTATTATTGATAATAAGTATATGTAAACTATTATTGTTGTTAATTATTGTTGCTTAGGTTGTTAAATTCCGTTGATGAATTATATGCTTATTATTATTGAATGTGAAATCTCACCCCTTCTGTTTGAATGTTACCTCTACGTGGGTAACGTGCAGATAACCAGGATTAGCTGCTGATGTGAGTTGACTCTCTCGTGCGTCGTCTTAGGGTCGCTCTGATACGTAACGGGATGAGGATTATTTGCTTGCTTTCCACTGTTGCGTATTATTTATGAACCATGTTGTTGAACCTTTTTGGATTAAGAATTTTAATTAAGTTGTTTATGTTGAGGCTGTAGCGCCAAAGTTGTTGAACTATGAATATATTTTCCACTGCGATGTCATTGAGAATTTGACGAGGTTGTTTTAATAAATAGTAACTTTACTCTATTTATACAATTTGATAGTGTGGCATTCCGTTTTACGTTGAATACTCTGATTATTTGTATTATTTACATTGTTGGGAAAACGGGTTGTTACATAAATGAGTGAAGTGAGAGTGGTTTAGGTTTTTGGCAGCTGGTGCAAAAAAAAAAAAAATATGAGGAGGTTCAAAATGCAAAAAGCATAGGGGTATATGTGAAGAAAAAAAATTGAGGGTTGGCAGGTGCATCCCCTCAGCACTATGTATCTCCGCCACTGAGTGTAGTTAAAATATCTTTAACCACGGTCATCAAGAATAGAGAAAAAACGAAAATAAAAGGAAATTATACTTATACGGTATAAAAATACGGTGTTTGACAACTAGATGGTGGCGAATTGTTGATGCTAGTTCAGTGATCAGTCATTAACTGTTAGTGTATATTAAATGAACTGTTTTTTGAAAGGAAACTTGCATGGATCAGCTGATAATTAGAGCCTTAACAAAATAGAATAAATTGCATTAAAAAAAAGTAACAAATAAATTAATCATTATCATCTAGAAAATGATACAACTGCTATTTAACTAAATAAAACTATAATTCCTTACAAGTTCATAAATGAATTATTTGTTGCATATAAGGAAAACATAATGGAATAATCATTTAACATCAATTTCGGTGCTCCTTCTTGTATAAGCCTTAATCTTTTATGTGAACATTCTCTGGGGGCATTACCACGATTGACTTGATCCTTCTCATGAATGGTTGTTAGCTCTGAATTTGTCTTGTTAGTTGCATAATACTATTTTGCCAAATTAGTCTGCACTTGTTAATCAGATACAAGTCTCAAAGAAAAAGTAAACAAATAAAGGATTGAACCAATAAATGGTATAGCTAAGATTCAAGAATGTAACACAAAAAAGAATCAAATACACGGAAAATATGCAAATTTATTTTACATATCACAGTGAAGATCTTAGTCTGCATTGGATGTACATCACACATTAAGAAAATCAACTTAACTCCAATGTTACCCTACAATAAATAAAGGCATAGAATTGTCTCCACAATAAAATAATAACAAATATGTAAATTACATCTGGGTCAAGCCAACCCAAGATTGCTATCAGTTAATCCAAGGTGAGGAAAGACATCCAGCTAGGCTCATAGGACCCAAGAAACAGAATCAATTTCATCCCTTGCTGCTTTATATAGTTCAAGCCTTTTTGCACACTGTTGTCTCCTCTCCATCAATGCAGGGTCTTCGTCCAACATTAGAGATAGTTGTTTACCCTATACCAGGAAATATCATATCACGGATATATTGAAACTATGTAAGATAAGTGCATAATAATGTCTAACATTTTGCGAAGTATAGGATATAAACACATTTCACAATAAACATCAAAGTAGAGGAAGGTGAGCTTATATCATGAAATATAGAAAAAATATGACAAATTCACTTGATCAGTGGTGGAGCTTGACTTAAACTATATACTATTGTTAGTTTGTTTACAAAAACCAGGTGAAGGGTGAATAAATCATGAATCACAGAGGCAATGCAAAACTATATACTTAAGTTTGACGATCAATTTTCGCAAATCTTAAGGGGTAAGCTGCAACAATTGTTCTATCTGGCCTACAAAGTGAAATTTGACGCCAACAATTATGGTCATAAGAAAAAAAGCAATAAACAACAGACACAAAGTGAGAGCAAGAGATAACATACCTCTTTCTTCCCTATTTGTGCGTAGAAATGATTAAGCAATGACTGTTTTGCTTGTCTGACCTGACAATAAACAACAGCCTTTGGAATTGTGTTCTTGAGTGTTTCTGCTACCAGTCCTATGTAAGACGACACATTTGATGCAATTCTCCTGAAATGACCTTCTGCATATCGATCTACATTCGAGGGAGCAGGACTTCCAGTTTGCTCCGCTTCTTGAGGTAGTCTCCGGAAGAAATCCACAGTGAGATATGAAGATTCCATATCTACAAGCCGAAGAGTTGTCTTTTTACCTTCTTCACGAAACCTTTCTAAAGCCTCATTTGCTGCTGCAGCTAGTTCAGCTTGAAAAGTTGGGAATCGCTTCAGTTCCTGCTCAGGCACATGTCAGTATCTCCACAAACTAACACTTCATGAACAAGGTAAGTACAAATATACTCTTGAAAGTTACCTGAGTTTCAGCTATTGATTTCCTCACGAGTTCTTTTAAGACAAAATTAACCTACAGAAAAATCAAGAATAGCCTACCTAATTCTTTAACTGTTGCATGAAAATAAAAAATCAGAGAAGACAATAAGATTGCTTACAGCATCTACTGAAGCTTCAGCTGGGCCTTTAAAGTATCCAAGAGCCCTCTCAATCAGGCGCCGGTAACCTTGCTCTGGCGCAATCAAGTGAGGCTGATAACCATCCGCCTCTGACACCACTTTCCTTACATTCTGGAGAGAAAGATGACGATCAAATGGAAGCTTTCGTAAGGCAGAGGGAAGCTGATTGTCGAAGACATTATATATCCTGTCACCTCCTGGCCGCCTAAAGATTTAAATGAAATTTGTGCGTGAACATACAGACCTACCAACCAGTTCACCAGTGATAACAAACTTACATCCAAAACAGTCATTTCAATTTGCCCTGGTTAAGCTTGTTTTACATTATGCAGTAGGCAAACTGCATCAAAAGTTTTCTTTTAGTGAAAATAGTTTTTATTCAGCATAAGTGTAGAACAAACAGATCATTCAACGTTTCAGGTAGTACACAATATATCATCATCGCCTTATACAACAATATACAAACAACGGAACTAGGTAGTTTAAAGAGAGGAATGAGCACTATTGCAAGACTGTGAAATCCCAATCATGGCATGCATAAAAAGTAAATAACAACAGCAACAACCACCACACAAGATGATTGTATATGACAAGTCAGTAAATGGGGGTGAGGGAAGAAAGGTTGTATTAGACATACTTCAAACTCAAAGGGTTCTTGTATGAGAGAGCGTGTTACAATTTTATAATATAAATACCATTCATATGTCTTCACACTACAACTTAAGATATCAGAGTTGTAAAATTAGGACATGCGGCAAATATTTTTCTTGGCCCTCTGCATTTAATAACTTGCGCAAGACAAAGCAAAGGTTTCTCTGTTAGGGGATCATGAAGGAGAGCTACTGCAAGTCCTATACGTTGGTCGAAGGGTTGAAGGATACAAAACAAGTCATTATTAACAATACAGCTTCTTTTTTTTTAAATGAAGAACAGAGGAACAATCTCAGAAAAAAAAAATGCAACTCAAAATTTGGGCTGTGATACCATCAAAATTCATGCCACAGTAGCTGCAATATCACACACAATGCAAACGAGAAACAGACCTCTACAATACAATGCCCTAGACGCACTATTATTTGACATGAATCATGATTTACTACTGTGATTCAATGAAATTTTTATTTTTGACGAATGATCTTATATTCCATGTTACAGTTTCACAGTGTGTGGTTACATTCCCTATCTGACCTTGATAGGACATGGCATCTTCCAGTTTGAGAAAACAGCATAAAAGAGGAAAACAATAGAAGATATTTACCCTCCATCTAAATGTTCCTTGAATATTCTTTCAAATGCACGGCAAAGTTCTAGGATAGTGTATAGTTGAGCCTGAAACAGAAGGTAACATTCAGCAAATATTCAAGAGGACATCAAAAAAGAACCTTGCTCTTAAAAAGAAATCATCAAAAGTACAAACCACCCACCCCAGCATCAAGAGCAATAGGTCTCCCAAGATGATCCATCTCTGATTCAAGTTCCTCAATACTTTTGTTTATTAAAGATGTTATACTAGGTATCCTTGCCCTAATTACCGACTCCAAGTGCTACAGAAATAAGCTCACATGATTAAGATGATAATCCATCTCATAAAAGATTAGCAAAGAACATACTTAAGAAGGAAACCTTTGAGAGAAGCTTTGCAAGGTATTCTGAACCCATTTTATTGGCCAAGTGCCCATAATCAGGACTGGTTGCAAAATATTCACGCTCCTTACGTCTAGCAACAACCATATCAACATTTTTATTGATCTCCGCCTGAGACCGATTTACTATGCCAACCCAGGGATGTTGCAGACGGTAAGACCTTCCCTCCAGAACCTTGAGGGAATAAAATTGGATAACAGTAATAAATAAGTTACATGATTTTACAGGCGCATTTTAATTATGAACATTAAAGGAATGAACATCACCCCAAACAAAAGGGGAAGAGAAAAATTACATCTAAAGCATTAGTTCCTTTGTCCATCAAATCTAGCTTTGTCAACACTCCAAATGTCCTTTCACCTAGAGTGATCATTAGACCAGAATTTTAGTCCAAAACTATGAACAAGCAAGGAAATTATTGACCATTAAGAAAAGCGTTCAAAAAGTACCTGTGGGATCAACTTCCCTGGCAAGTTTAATAGCATCAGAAGTTGCTATGTCTTGATTGGCTGGAGATATTGCTAGAATGATGGAATTGGGCTGTTGAGAATAAAGCAATCCAAAAAATAAAATATGAACGTTTGGGGTAAACCACATATAGTAATTATGGAATTAGGCTGTTGAGAATAAATCAAATATGAACCTTTGGGGTACACTCATATGTAGTTTTTAAAAATAAAAATAAAACATGGGAATCAACAAAGCCTACTTATCTATCATCAATAGAAATATTGCAGAAGGAATGTTATTTAAAAATAGATATTTCAAGCCGTTGGTCTACAAACTAAATGAAAAAGAAGTAATACATAAGTACAAAAGAAATGTGCTCTTATTTTAAACGAAAAATAAAGAAAAGAAAAGAACGTCTAAAATTTCATATTTTAGTACAAAGAAAGGCAAATGAACAAAAGCCGAGAAGTTATGATAGGACTGAAGCAGTACACTTGAAGAGCACAAAATATCACAAACAACCTGCTGACTCTAAAGATCTGAAAGAAATAATAAAGTTAACATACATATTATTGTTTACCCATTCATACATGTCATACAAAATAGGTTTATCATGCTTTCACAGCTTCAGTTGCATAATAGGTCTTCTTTACATAATCACTACACACAAAAAATTGTTCACATCTGTCAGTATATCTAGATGTAGATCATTTGGATGTACATAACATGGTGTCAAGCCTAGACAAAGGTCCATGGCGAGTCATAGCAGTTGACCTGAAAAACGCTATAATGAATTGTGGAGTGGCAACTATAGTCAATATGAAGGACACTGCAAAAAATATAAGTCACACACACTAATGCACATTCAGAATTATATTCAGAAGTCCTAGTTTAATCTAAAGGAATCACTAAAAACAAGTCAATACCACATCTCTCTCATTTTTTCTAAGACCTGATATTTTGCTTTGGCTGAGATATTTGAACAGGGGCTGGAAACGAGTCATGAGGATCAAACAGGACTTATCTGAGAAACCACCAGGCTGCTGGAATTCAGCCAGAAAATGCATAGAGGTGTCAGAGAAGTGCAGACAAAGGGAGAAGCAAAGTAAGATACAGTGTCTGTGTAGTTGGAAAGGGCACTGCAAAACAGGTGCGAGTCTTTCCAAAACTACGGAAAACATCCCTAAAATATGTGATTTACAGGCCGTTCAAACAAAGGAAATGGTTGCTTTTTTATTTGAGAAAGGATAGCCCTAACCCTAACAATCTTGTTAGGCAGAGTCTCAGCCACACTGTAATGCTCACGTTTGAGGATCGTGCACTTTTGACAGCCCGTGGTATACCTTCTTCCTTAATTTCTCATTATCAGAAATCTGCATCCTAAATTTCAAAAATTTATGTTGACTTTATTATGAAATGTAGATATGTTATTCAAAATTTAATTGTTAAGCTTTATCTGAGGAATTTCGATCAGACATATTTATTGCGCAATATGTGCAAGGCACAACATTGAATCACATCATGATGTAAAAATCATAGTGGCTGATAGCTGCACCATCACACAACATAACAAATTCAATATGGCACTATTCACTGCTGTAGCTTACTCTAGTACATGAAATTTAGAGCACGGGGTGGTTGTCTTAGGTCGAGGCAAGCATCTAAGTTCAATGAGTACTAAAGAGAACTCATCAGCATACCACATCCAACAATAGAAAATGATTAAATCCGAAGTTCTGTAGTCCAATTGGGATAAAAAGACAAGCAAACAGATTGCAATCAAACAAATATGTGTACAATTTATATTGAAGAAGTTATTTTACCTTCTCAACATAAGATCGGACCATAGCTTCAATGTCTTGAACAATACTCTCGGGCTGGCCCTCTGAAAAAGAGATGAATATTTAGCAACTAAAAATCATCATTTCATCAACATAATTGATTTTTAATTAGCAATTAAATCAAATCATACCTACAGCCACTTTAGTCAGACCAGGTAAATCAATCAAGGTTAGGTTGACAACTGTTCAAAAGACAAAAAGAAGAAGCTTTAAGTCAGCTGTTTTAGTCTCATTACGTGCCATATAACAATACTGCAAAGGAATACACATTTGAACATACTTGGAAATTAAAATTTTATTTCAATCACAAAATTATGAAAGGTTCCATTCCGCAACCTTCAAAATAGATAAGCAGCTGCAATGTGGCTGACTTTTAAAATATTACAGGTTAGCTAGTTAGAAATTTAGAAAACTAGCAGCTTTGATTTCATTAGTTTTTAAGTCAAAAGAAGTTGAAAATAAATATACTGCAAATTTGGTCTAAAAATAACCAGGTTTTGCTCTCAAATGTCGATATTTGAGTTTAAGTCAAAAAGGAGTAAAAGAGATAAAGACTCTTGACAAGAAAATATATGATTGATAATTTGATGTGATACGCTAACCAAATGCTACCATTATGATCCTATTTCTATCAATAATTAGGCTAAGTACGTCTAGCACTAAATACAAATACTACAATAACCCTGATGATATTCAAACATCAGACAATATTAGATCATAAAATTATTTGAAAACAAGACTTTGACAAGCTAAATATATGTATAATTAGTTCAAATCTATATTATGTAATCAATTTTAATTTACACAAAAAACCCTGTAGCATTAAAAGCTCTCGCAAAAAAAGGAGATTGTAACAGATGAAACGCACCATTCGGAGAATAGATGCTAAGATGAATAGGAATAGGAGATATCTGTTTTGTCTTCCCTGTTACTCGATCAGTTTCATCCTGAATTTCCTGGCGGACCAAGGCTGCAATAGGAAAATCAGATTGTAGTGACCATCATCCATATATTATCATACAGAAACATAAAAAAGGTCAACTAAATTAAAATCCTAAAAATAGTAAACTAATAAGCAGTGTAACAGTTGTCACATGATAAATTTCTAGTCAATGATGAGGTGTTGCCGTAAAAAAAATAAAAAATCTGTTGCATCTTGAAATTGATTTTTCATCATTATGAATATTAGGAATAGAAACAGGAAATTGAATTCATTGTAGGACTTGTTTTTTTGAAAAGATATTATATGATGCCATGCGCCAGTCAGACTCAAACCGAGATGCTCTAGCAGTAGCACTGCTTCCGAAGAGCAGCATTGAGAGAAAGAAAGCCATAACGGAAACATATAATATAAAACCGAAGAAAAGGGTTCAGGTGGCAGGAGAACAACCTAATCATCTTCAACTGAGACATTAAAAAATAACATCAAGGTCAAAATGTCAAATAGAAAATGCCCAGTAATGTTGACACAAGAAAAGCACAACATTAGCGGTAGTTAAAAAGTTTGGTTTCGCGAGCTAAACCCAAATTTAGACGCTACTCAAAAGATAGTAACACATCAATAATCTTTTACAGCCAACCAGGAAACAGAAGCTATCCTATCATTAGTTAAAACATAAAACACAATTTTACGGTGTATATATATGGAGGGTTACTTTCATACCAAAATCTGTGAACTTTCTCCTTGGCAGGTGAAGAAACTCAGCGTATTCTTGTGTCCCACTTTCCATCTTATGCAACTGCAACACCAATGGACGCCTTGTCACAATCCCTACAATTCATTCACACCAAAAAACAAACATGAGCCAAATCATAATTAATAATTTGAGGAAAAAATGAAAGAAAAAAGTCAAAACGAAAAGGCAAAATTAAAAATAAAAAGTCAAACCTGATCCTCTTGGCAGAAAGTCACGACCAACAATGCTTTCCAAAACTGAAGACTTCCCTGAACTCTGCACAAATTTCAAATGAAATTAAGACAACCCAATGTACAACAATGAAAGAAAAAAAATCCCCAAAAATTGGATAGTTTTTTTCTACAACCCCCCTCCCGACCCAACAAACAATTTTCAAAAGCATTAAAGCTGAAAAAATGGAAAATCTGATCCACACCGAAGAAACAAAAGGAAAATACCATTGTAAAATCATGCAATGATAAAATGAAAGTTTACTTAAAATCTACAAAATTTGAAAGAAAATGGTTCAAAATTCATACCATACCGAGTTAAAAAAAATATCTTGAGTTCAGTCAGAACTATTTTCTTGAGCTCTACTCTACTTAAAAAACAATAAGACATAAAAAAATTCAGAACTGCATCAATATTTTAGATATAACTAAAAAAAGTCATTGCAGAAAAGAAAAGAAAATGAGATAATCTTACATTATTCACGAGTACTCTAAGTTCTAACAATTGGCTCTCACTATTTATTCTCCTAACTTGAAATCAGCTTCTGCAGCTCAATTTTTTAAACACATCTACCCTTTAGTTTCTACAAACTAATAATAAGAACCTTTCAAAAAAAAAAAAAAAACTAATAATAAGAAAGTTCAGAAACAAAATTTCATATTTCAGGTGAAAACCCATTTTGAGCTAGAAGCTAATCCTGAACAAGTACAAAAAACAAAAACAAAAACAAAATAATAACACAAAAAGGAAAAGTAGCTAATTTCAATTATCCAATTTAGCTCTATTTTCTCCACCGCAAATTTCAAACATTAAGTGAAAAATCACTAATTACCGAACAACATTCCAAAACTGAACACGTCCTGAATTCAGCTCAAACGACACACTCACATACACACACAAATGGTTAAATATTCTTAGTCCTATAAAGTTCACAATTTTTCACATTTAGTCCCTACATAAATTTTGTTCGAATTTAGTTCTATATATAGACTAAAAACATATGAAGCACTCACATAGACACGGACACCAGACACTAAAAACTTCTAAAGGGGTCAAAATTGATTATGGAGGTGTCGAATTAATTCTGACATGTTTGGTTGCTTTCGAGTAGAATTGATTCTACTTGAAGCTATGATTTGTAGCTTTTGATTCTAGAATTATTATTACACACAAATTTATAATTCAACTCACTTTTACATGAATGTATTGAAACACAAATCACTTTACCTTTAACTCACTTTCAGTCAGAATCAATTCACTCAAAATCAATTCTTGTCAAAACAAAACCAAACATACACTTAATTGAACGTAACTACATGCGCCGGTATCAGACATTGACACATGTCAGACAACAAACCAACAACGTATTTAACCGAATAAAGATACAAAATAAAAAATACCCGTTAACAATAAAAAAATATGAATTTCCCATTCTTGACCACAAAACTTGAAAGAACAAGAAATTGAAGAGATGAAATGAAAGAACCGAACCTGACCACCAACAACAGCAACAGAAGGAAGAGCTTCCCAAAGAGAAGAGAAACTGTTTCCATCATCACCACCACCATAGTCACCAAGAACAGTACAAGCTCTCTGAATTCTATTCACCAACCCAATCAAACTCTCCATTGTAGTCATCTTCTACAAAACCCTAGATTTTCTGAATTGACTTAGTTGAAAACGACGACGTTTAACGTGAATGATGTTGCAGAACTGGTTTTGGTGTTTATCTCTTCGGTTTAACAAGAGGTGGTGGAGTTGGAATAATTTGAAATTTTGAAATTCGAGGTGGGGTCCACTGACGTTGTTGGCGGGGACCACATCGCCTTTGTTCTTTTCGCGGTTTCATTATGAACGTTGGATTTTGATTGTATGAATGAACAACAAAAATCATACTACTAAAAACTAATCGTCATATGATATGATGAGTTTATTATATATAAAATTTTACAAATACATTTTACGCTAATGTTTTACATGAATTTTAATTATTTTTTTGGTGGGTGAAAATAAATAGAATTTTTGTAAGGTTAGCTTCACAACACATTTGAAAAGAAAAGAAAAATCAAAAATAGAGAAAATTATTGAGTGTAACTCAATGAGAAAATAACAAAGAATGAATGGTTCCTTAAAAAAAACAAAGAATGAATGGATAGCGGTGGCAAGTAAAGGAGAGTGAGTGATGTAAATAGTGTACAATTGTACATAAATAATAAAAATATTCTCTTATTTTTAAGGATTTTTTGAATTCATAGAAAAACAAAGAATTTGTGTTGCCCAACTACATTATAACCATAATGAATAAATTAAGGGAGTCATGATCGATTGTATGTTTGATTATGTTGTTTAGATGTATTTCAAAATGTATTTGATATGTATCTATTGCCTGATATAAACACCACCTACTTGAGGTTATACAGTTGTGAGGGTCGTGATTTTGGATTGATTAAATGTTGGTTTGAAATCGTACTTTGAATAAGTAGTTAATTCTTATGCATGCTTCGGTTCATGGTTACTCATACAATTTGATTACAAACCCTAGCCCGACTTTTTTTTTTACCTTAGTGGTTTAACTTAAAAACATAATCCCTTTCCAACTGAATTCACATATGATAAATGAGCCACTTCAAAAATAAGTCCTAGGTTTTATGTATAAATTTGGAAAACAAGTCATTTAATTCAAACTCAAGGTTCAAAGAAATTGATCATTGTAATCCATTAAAGCTCAACGCGGGGCTCTATATTCCAAATAATACTATAAAAAGATGGCGAAGACTGTTGGGCAAAACTCACTTTCCACCATCCAAAATAGATCAATTTAAATTGTTCTGCATCTTCTTTGCAACCTAATTCTGCTTTCAAAGGAGTCAAGATTGCATGATTTCATCATAACGAGGAATGCCTAAGAAGGCGTCGAGGGATTGGTTAATTTAAAGGGTTGGTTGATTACTCTTTTAGCTATAAATTGGCAAACCATAATTATTGTGTACATTGATTTCGCTTAATAGTTTGTGTTATTTTTCTTTGGATATTGCTTCAGTTTCTCTCTATATGTATGATGATGTACATCCTTAATCCAAGTATGTTTCTCTCTACATGTATTATAGATCCTAGATGACGTCACAATGCTTGTGTTTCTCTCTCTTTCACAAGTATTGTGACATTACGATTGGCCAATGTCACCAATGTCACCCAATGTCACTCAACTCTATGTCACCCAAGTGCTATCCTACACACGCAAGGTTTGTCATCCCTATAAATTTTGGTGAATTTTCAACATGTGGAATAACTCGAAGAGTGATTTGGCCGAGCTAAACGCTAAAGCAAAGCTTATCATATGGGATGAAGCACCAATAATACATAAACATTGTTTTGAATTTGTTGATCGTGCTTTAATGTATGTTCTTCAATCTTACAAAAATGGAGGTTTAAGTATTCCATTTGGTGGAAACTTAGTTGTTTTAGGTGGAGATTTTTGCCAAATTCTTCTAATTATACCTACAAGACCAAGACATGAAGTTGTTCATGCTACTATAAATTCTTCCTATCGTTGGAACTTTTGTGAAGTTCTTACATTAACTTTAGGCATGATACTTATATCGGGAAGTACATAATGTGATGTTAAAGAAAGAAAGGTGTTTTCATGATTGGATTTTGGGGATTGATGATGAAACTATTGTAGAAATTAATGATGTAAATATCACACTCAATATATGACAAATTTTGCTTATTCCAATCTATGGTGATCCACTCCGGTGATTGTTCAGAGCACATACCCTAACCTTTTGCATAACATTAATGGCGCATCATTTTTCAATATGGAGCTACATTGGCTCGTAAGAATCCAATTGTTGACGCAAGTAATGATTATGTTTTGGATTTGAGGTTTGGAGAAGAGAAAACTTATTTGAGTTATAATTCTCCATACAATGCCAACTCAGATACTGACAAGCCAAATGATATGCATACTCCTAAATTTTTCAACACAAGCATTTCATTTGGACTTATAAATCACAAGTTAAGATTGAAAGTTGGAGTCCAACTAATGTTGTTGAGAAATATTGATCAATCTTTAGGAATGTGCAATGGAACACGATTGATGATTACAAAAATGGAAAAATATTTCCTTAAATCTAAGGTGATATCAAGAAGCAATATTAATCAAAAGGTTTATATTCCGAGATTATCATTGAATCAGTCTAATAAAATAATCCCTTTGAAATTTCAAAGATGACCGTTTCAATTGATTGTTTTATTTTCAATGTCTATTAATAAAAGTCGAGGGCGATCACTTAGACATGTTGGAGTATATTATCCACAACAAGTTTTCTCTTATGGGTAACTAAATGATGTCATGTCCAGGGTTATTTCAAGAAAATGTTTGAAGATATTGTTAACTAATGATGAAGATGAAGATACATATGTAACATCAAATATTTAAAAAAAAAAAAATAGTATTTTAGAATGTTCATTAGTTAATTACATTGTACTTTCTTTAAAGAAAATGCAACTTTTTTAAAGAGCAATCTTCTATTTAAATTGTAAATAACATCCATAAACATAATTTTTTTTATCAATGTGACTTAAACAAATAATATTCATATTCGATTCAATAACATAAAAATTTATGACTGTTCCTGGTCAATTCCGCAGCATTTAAGTTGAATTAGTAAATAAATTAAGAAAAAATAAACAAATAAACAAATAAAATTCCAAATCAACAAATTAGCAAAGAAGATCAGCAAATACAAAATAAGAAATAAAATGATGCAAATGGTAATTAACTGTCATTGGAGGTATTTTGAGTAATTTGAAGTGTGTGTGATCAATTACTAAGTGTTTACAGAGCAATTCTCAACAAATGATTGGGTGTTAGTCATTAAGGCTACATATATAATAAATTTTTTAGGCCCCATTATTTTGGGAATTCTGGTCTTTACCCAACAATTTTTGCTCATTCCCAACTGAAAAGACCATTTTACCCCTACGTAAGTTAAGCTACGCTAGTGCAAAATTCAGCGTGCCTTAAGTCACGCAGCGTGAGTTAAGTCACACTAGTGTTAAACTGAGCGTGAGTTAACTCACGCAAGCTTCTGTGCTCGTACTAGAACAGGTTGGAGTGCCTTGTTCCCTGTTTTCCCAAGTTCCTTCATTCATTCAACCAAAACTCACAATTTAAAGAACATTCATTCAACAATTCATTAAATCATGCATTCATTCATTCATAATTTAGATACGCAATATTAACAAAAAATAACTAAAATGTCATAAATAAACACAACCGCGCAAATGTAAATATATTACAACCAAAATGTCATAAAAATACTACAAATATAAAAAAAGTACTAAAATAAGACACTACTACTGCTCCTGTGGACTATGACTCATACTCCTCCTCCGTGGAACCGGCTCCTAGTCAAACACGCTATACTCGGTCTAGAGGCCCTCCAAAATGCTGAAAAAGAGTGGATTTGAAACCACCTCTAGAATCTCCATCGCATGCTCCACTCTGACTCTCATGTTGTTGATGACCTGCAATGGATCGGGAGGATGTCTGGCCCACTCCTGCTCAACAAGAATCTCCTGGTAGACAGGTCTGGGAACTACATACTCAGGAACGGGAGCAGGGCCGACGATAAGAGGATGGATACACGGTAGAACCATCTCATGTACCCATCTAAATGCTTCCAAGGCTCGTCGTCTGGGACCGGCTCACCCCTCTCCTGCTGGCTAACGACATGCAGAGCAAACTCCAAGAAGGCAGCAGCCACATCTGCTGGGGCAAGAGGCAGAATCATCGTAGGAGGTCGGGTAACGGTTTGAACATAGTCGTACTGCCTCAGAACCCGCTCGGGCAAGTGACGCACCATCTTTTGTTTACCGGCCATGATCCATCCGGAGTACCAGCACACGACCAGTCAAAGGAGGGTGTGCTGCTTGCTTCTCCCTTTGTGCACTACTAGTAGAATTCTGCACTCTCCCTAACCTAAGTCTGTCACTCGTCACCTCAGGCCTATGAGACATATTCCTCCGAGACATATTTGCATAACATTTCAAAAGGCAAAAAATCAATGAGACATTTTCACATGTACATTGTGTCATTTATAACAATTCAACAACAACACTTAAATTTTGACAGTGTCATTTCAATCCGTAAACTACCACATTGTAGTCAAACTATCTATAATCAACATTAACAAACATATTTCTAACTAATTTCATCATTAACAATCCACAAAACAAAACAAAAATCATTGAGACATTTTATCAAACACCTACAATGCAACTTTCAATCAACTTAAAATCAAACAATTTCAAATACCTAAAACTACCAGATTTCACTCTAAACAACATCTACAATACAATTTCTAACTTAATTCATTACTAACAATCATCAAAACTGACATGCAAGCAAAATTTATAAAAACCTAAAAATGTTAAATTTCTTAAAAAATTCGAAAATTTCAACCAAAAAAATACAATGAAGTAGGATAATCATCACTTACTTGATTTTGTGGGAGAAATTGGCTTTAAATGGCGCAAGAATGATGAAATTTGAAAAATGGGGACAAAACTCGAACTTGGGAGTTTTTGAAAATGGAGGAAGTGTGTTTTGTTGGAACAAGGGTGTTTCACAAGTCACCTATTGAGTTTTGACAATAACAAGGTATTAAAAATAATCAATTGGATATGCTAAACAATTTGTTCAAGTGTGCAGGATCCATAATCAAAGTACTATTCTTAGAGATTCTGATTGAACAAGTTCTAGAGCAAAGGAATTTATTTGAAGCTTAAAGCATCTGGAAGACTGCGTCTGAAGAACGGCGTCTGAAGTACTGCCTCTGAAGTGCTGCGTCTGAAGAAACGAGTCTAAAGAAGAGCTCCTGAAGACACGTCATCAGAAGCGCTGAACATCAGAAGCGCTGAACATCAGAAGCGCTGAACATCAGA
>Ga0228711_1007504_pt1 | contig 15765 bp, 14 predicted proteins | sample MedpolnodulmetaG_2_FD_177996 | JGI IMG/M metagenome (GOLD analysis project Ga0228711, IMG submission 177996) | Root nodule microbial communities from Medicago polymorpha collected in Santa Monica, California, United States - brown nodules | ecosystem: Host-associated > Plants > Roots > Nodule...
TTCACTATTAATTCTTTCAATATTCAAAATGCTTGATTCATTTGTTGGGAGGGTACAAAAGAGTTTATCAGTCTTTGTCCCAAGAAAGCATGCATTGAGTTACAGGAATGAAGATCATGCCACAACCACAAGTGAGCTTGCTGATGATGTTATGAAAGGTTACTTTGCTGTTCTTGCAAAGAAGGGTGTAGAAACTAGAAGGTTTATTGTTGGGTTAGATTACTTAACTGATCCTGCTTTTTTGGGATTGCTTGATGATGCTTGGGAGGAGTATGGTTTCAGACAGAAGGGAACTCTTGTTGTTCCATGTCGGCCGATCGACTTACAGAACATTCTAGATAGTCGAAAAACTTAGAGAAGCAGGGATGCAACAAGTAAATTAAGATGTTGGAATTGTATCCTCGAGTCAAGATTATGCGAAATGGATAGCTTCATTTACGAGAGAGATAAACACAAAGATGAGATTGGTGGGATTCATTTTTAAAATTATTTTCAAACATGAATCTTATCAAATCCTCCTTTGTATCCGTTTCTCTTCGAATGAAGTCTTCTATTTCTTTTGAGAAATGAAGAAGATCCGGACGTCATATCCACTGTGGGAGAAGAACAACTGTTATAGGAAGAATATATTTATTTTACGGCTATACTAGGTACTAGCTAGGAATATCAAAGATATTTCTTGGTCAATGTATTAAGTTATTATATTTATGCACTTCCCACCCTTCTTGTGTTATGCATCGATCAATGTTTTTCTGTTTGAGATGCTCAGGTTCCATAGAGTTATATAAAGTTTTAATTTATCATATCCACTGCCACTGATTTACGAAGAATTGTAAAAGATTGGTGAATTCCACAACACCTTGGCTAGAAGGAAACTGGTGGGCCTATATTATATTGCAACGCTCTTTATTATGCATAAAAGTAAGAAAATTGCTCTTCTCCCGTCAACATTTGCTCACTCTCAACTGAAATTTCTAAAATACTCCTCAAGTGATTTAAGTCGCGTAGGTGTTAAACCCAACGTGACTTAAACTGAAATAAAAACTATGTGACTTAAGTCACGTTGCAATCCAACGTGAGTTAAGTCACGTTGCATATCCTTTTAAAGATAAGACATCATTTCCTTATTTCATATCTAAAATCTCCAAAAACTCTCTCAAATCAACCAAATCCCGTATTTCTTCAAGTTCAAATCAAACAACACACCAATAACAATTAAGTTTTCATAATCAAACACCATTAACATTTTATGTTTATATGTTACATTTTTCCTTTTAAATTAGAAATTGTTTAGTTTAAGGGTTTGTTTAAATTATGATTTTTTTTGCAAGAAATGATACAATGTTTACATGTAAATGACTTATATTGCTTAATTGTTTAGATGTTTGCAGGTTTATGTTGTAGTTTTGAGTTTTAGGGTTTATGTATAATTTGCATTGCAAGTGTTTGATAAAACGTTTGAATGAGTTTTTCATTGATTGTTTAATTTCTTATGGTGTAGATCTGAAACAATGGACAATTTGTTCAGCGTTCAAGTACACTTCAATGGTTGAAACCCTTATTTGTTCATGGTTTAGGTCAATGTCACGTTAAAGGATCTGAAGGTGATCGATAACGCACTCCTGGCCTTGTCCACCATCTCGGTCTTCTTCGCTCGTGACATGGTGACCGATAACGCACCTTCACCCTTCAAAGCTTTCTCACACTTTTGTTGTATTAACACCGCTTCCATCTTTACCTTTCATAACCCAAAATCGTTATCTCCGGTAAACTTCTCAATATCCCACTTCGAACCCATCGTACTTGATTATCCTTTGACCCTTGCCCCACGGTGGGCGCCAATTGTTGTGAATTTGATGAAAAATCACACCAATAACAAACTTGATGTGTGGAGCAAGTGATAATTAAGCAACCAAAACAAAGTATATGTAACAATTATAAACACAAGCCAAAAGTAGGAAAAACAACGAGAGAAAAAGAAGAGAGAACACAAAAGAATCTGTTTACCCAGTTCGGTCCAAATTAACCTAGTCTGGGGGAGAGAGCAGCCCTCCGTTTCACTATATTAATGATGAGTAACTTTACAAATGAGATATCAATGGGTTACAAGAATAAGTCTCCCGCCTAATTCTACCCAAATCCCCAATCTTTTCCCGTGCTCCGATGTTTTATGAATAGAAAGTGCCAATTCTTGTCCAAAAATAGTACTCTGATTTTTCAAATCGTGCTCCAATTTTGACAGCTTCAGCAAACTTCAATTTCTCCAATTTTGAGTCACTTTCACAACAGTTTTGCCTCTTGCTAAAATTACATTACATATACTCTGTCTTGATTCTACCCAGAAGAAATCCATATGTTTTTAGGGCTTATTTCCAAGTCTCAAACCTCCCATTTAACTATTCCCTCGACTCTGCAAGTAGGACAAATCAGTTGCAAAAAACATGCATCTTGGGCTCGCTGTTGGATGTCTTCCATAAAAAGTCCAAAACTAAGGTGAAAGATAAAGGTTTAGTATTGATAATCATATAGATGGTAAGAATTCTATTGATGAATACTTTTGCAAATGTACCGAATTCTTGTTCAAGTAATAATATTTATAAGTTATTCTTCAAATGGATTGTTTCAATTTCAATTAAGCAGTAATATTGTACTAAGGATGTGTAAAATTGGGGGATGCACAAGGCATACAGTTGGTTCGATAAACTAGATTTTGATAAAATTGGGAAATGATAAGTACCGCTTCTAAATTACTACAATTGATAGTATCATGATTTAACAAAATAGCTAACCCTAATGTCTTGGCGCTTAACCCTATTCTCCAATAAAAACCCCGTAGTGTATAAGGTGAGTCCATGACCTTTGAAGGTTTTACTTAGAAATTTAAATCCTTTGTCATAAATACAATAATACGATATTTCTAAAACTATTACGTATGGCTCGAACAATTAATGTTAGCACGAGTCTGAAAAGTTAGGGTTAGTAATCATTCGAAACCTAGATCGATTCACGAACATTCGTAAACACATGAAAAGCGTTAAGAACAAAGTTTAGCTGAATATGAAAAAAATCAATTGCCCAAAGAAGTACTCAACATATTACATGGTTCAAATTATATCTAGGAAGAAGTTCATATACTTTACCTAATCATATAAATCTAGCTACTCATAATCAAAAGAGACATGTCAATAAGATTAAGAAATTACACTCGAGTAGATGATAAAGAGGTTGGTGAAATCTTGTTTCCAAGTTGTTTCCCCAGCCTCCACCGTATGGAAACATACATGTGCATCCTGCACAATAGTTTGCGCATTGCGCACAAGTTGCCTGCAACTTCTGGGCTTTCAATCATGTGTATTGTGCAGCTTTCCTACGTATCACACAATGATTAAAGTACCACACATAGGCCATGTACAGATCAACACACCTCACTCGTGTTCTTTTATTCTTTTCCCCTTTCTCTTCACCATAACGTTCGTGGTGGCTATACCCAAAGAGACACATTAATTCTTCTTGCAAAAAAAATAGTATGATCAAAGACTTGTCTGATTAGGGTGATTAGACATGGTTTCAAAGTATTCTTTGCATATATTCAGTACAATGCTCATTTCTTTACTTCTTGCTAAATTCTACTAAAACAAACCTAACAAGGACTCAAATGACTGTAAAATGACTCCTAAAGGACCATAAAAATATGGCATGATAGACCGTCATCATCTATGCTAATTGTTATTCGGTAAGAGAAAATCCCATGATACCAGATGAACGTTAAGATCTTTAGATAAGAGGACGTCAAGTGCGCTATGACTAAGATGCTATCAATGATTATTTGAAAAAACCTTATGATGTTCGCCATGAATATTTTTTTGATTGATTCTTATGGACAACAAGTTGTACAAGGGAAATGAGGCAATAATTTGATTGCTAATGACCTCTGAGAGCTTGGAAAGACCTATGCTTATCTTATTTGACAACTCACAAAATTGATCATTTGATTTAACTAATGCTTAGAAAAGAATTTTCAAATAAAGACCTAGAATAATTCATCCGTGGATACTAAACTTTAGGAATAGGTTTATCCATTTAAGTTTACAATCACAAATCACTGATGCATCGTAATGTTATCATATTGGTTAACTGAGTGAGGGATCAAAAGTTAAGCCATATGAAAGATCTAACGTCGTTTGTGAAGAATTAAAAAATACGAAAAGCGACATGTGAAGATATTAATGATAACTAAGAACATAAATAATCAATTGTAAGTATACATTAGAGAACTGTTTTACGAAAGTCTAATTCCAACAAGTTTACTAATACGTTAATTCAATCATTTTTATCATCGTTTTATTTTATGGACAAAGAATCTACCAAAACCCTACGTTGAAACATAAATGTTGTTGAACTGAGAAAATATAGAACAAGTCTCCGTCTATACAATAATTAAAAATACTTTGATGCCACTGTAGTTATCACTAACTATGCCTAACTTTGGCCAATTCAAGGTTAGTTGTAATACTTCATGACATCTTATATCTCAAAAGTATTTATAACTAGTTATGACCAACCAAAATACGGGCAAATTTGGTCCGGAAATTAAGTACTTTTTTTTTTTTAGAAAAGAAATTAAGTACTTTTAAAATAGAGAACTGCCGCAATTCAAATATGCGAAAATAGAGTTCTAAATAATAATAGAAACTAACTTTAGATACTGGGTCGGGATTCCAACATAAGATTCTCAATTTTTCACCTCAAAAAATATGAATTTCTAACCGATAGATTTCTTGTAAAGAAAAAAAAAACCAACCTCAAATGTTACAATAATAAGGGCCGATTCTATACAATAAAAAGAACTATATACTGCCATGACAATCACTTTGTATCTCATCTAAACACTCTTGGTCACTTCATATCTTTAGTCTTATTCTCTTATTCGTTTGTCATCGTCATCTAGCCGCATAAATGATGCGTAGTTAGCCATAAGAACAACAATGTAGATTATCATTCTATCACATATGACATCCTTTAAATCTTGTAAATATCCAAATATATGGCAGAAATTTATATGAACCACCAATATAACTGACTTAATATCACCACAAATATCTTTATTTTAGGGGTTAATATTATCACAGTATCTATTAATATCGCTCATTTTTGTGTGTTTCAATTAAACATAATATATGGATCAACACCCCTTTAAAAATATAAAACAATATATGGAGCAAAAATATAACTGGTTTGTGCGAAGAATCTAGTATATGTATATCTGCAAGTATTCTTTCGTGCGAATTTCCATGACCAATGTATATTATTTATGAAGTATGAACTGTACTATGTATGTTCTTGTCCTCAGGCCCCTACTCTCTAAGCAGACAACGAATTGAAAGTGTGTTTGTATACTAAAGCCCCCATTATCATTGCAGATATTACTAGTACCAGACATTTATCATTCACTACTCATAATTTATCAATCATCATTTCCCTTCCCATTGCCATTTTCCTTGATCTTACCATATTGTGGGAACATGACAAAGTGCAACATGAACCACAAAACCATGTACCGACATATATTAGTATTAAGATTTTTCTTAACACTTTTACGATCTTAAATTGAATACAGAACAGAGTTAACTTGCTTGTAAATAAATTAATATAAATTATAAATCTTGAGAAAATCAATAAACTCTCGGTTTTATAGGTTCTACGAGCTAGATCACAAATAATTTTGATATCATGATAATCCATATTATATAGTTCAATTCATTTTGTTTGATACCTTAGTGAAAAAGTCCTTGCTTTTTTAATATAGTTTTTTTTTTATTTTCCAACTTTTTTTTGGTATGTTGAATGTACGAATGTACAAAGAAAAAAAGCACATCAAATGTTGGCCAAAAAAATCCCAACAAACAACAAAAGATCACCTGCCAAAAGGCACTAAAAAAGAGCAATGATATATGAACAACCATTGATGACAACTTTCAAGACAACGTCATTTTCCTCTATTTCTATTGGTTAAAAATAATAGAGAGAGAAAAAGGAAGAGAGAGGATAAAAACATAATGTGAGTATGAGAGAGAAAGTTATCCGAAAGTTGTTGCAAAATGGTTGTACAAATATCATTTCTCCTAAACAAAACCACCAACACAAGAAAACTCTTTCCTTCCCTTCCAATGGTGATATGTCCAAGTGGCTTGTTAGGCTTGAACCATCTCATACTATTGTTTTGTTTGGTGGTAAAGGGCTTGTGGCTTTTGAAGTTGTAGTGTCTAGCTAGTTAGGTACACGTTTATTCACCAATTTTTTGAATGTGGTGCTTGAGAAGATCTTGGAATATTTTTTCTAAGGTGTGTTTGGATTGAGGGTTTAGGAAAGAAAGGGAGGGGAAGACTCACTTTTATTTTTTAAATTACGAACAATGTAAAATGTTTTTTTAAAATAAATTAAGTATTTTTAAAGTATTATATGATCATTTATCATGTAGTTAATTCAATTTTTTAAGAATCATTTTATAATGTCTGTAATTTAAAAAAGAAAAGTAAACCCTTCTCTCTCTTCCCCTTCTAAACCCTCCATTTAAATACACCCTTAGGACTGACCCCGATATCTTTGGTTCCCTACAGTGAATTAAGGGAATGGTGTCCTCATAATGAATGAAATTGTTTCTCCTTCCGTTTTTTGTTGCAAAATCATAAATAGACATGTAACTTACTACTATTAGTTAAAACAATTTATTTAATTAAATGTGTTTATTTAATTTAATTCTCTTTAAAAAAAGTGTTTATTTAATTTTATCAATAAAATATTTACACATACCGTTAAGAAAAATTCGGTGCCCCTCTATACACACTATGTGCACAGTATTAGAAAATAATACGCCCTTAAATATGAAGCCTTGGGCGGTCGCCCCTCCCTCCAGTATCTAGGGCCACCACTAGTTGCCATAAGTTATGCATGCTATTTTAATGATTTGCTCCTCTCTCACGGCAACAAAGTATGTACAAAGTTATTATGGATGATACCTAGTTGATCCTTTCGGTAGTCATACATACTTGTATAATTCGATTGAGTTTTATAATTCGAATGTACTAGCAAGACCTTGTTTCTTAGTAATTTCATAATATTTTTATTTTAACCTAATTTTAGTAATTTCTGTTTTTGTTTCAGTTTATTATTTTCAGCCTATTAGGGTTTTGTTATTTCTCTATTTAAACTTAACAGTTGTAGCTTAAGAGACAACTTTTATTCATTCAATAATTTCAACTGTTATTTCTCTGTTTTCCTAATTTCACAAGATTGTCGCTTGTAAACTTGTTTTTCAATCTAGGTTTAGCGTTTGCTAGCCTACGCTTCCGACTGCGTCAATTGGTATCTAGGAAGGTTTCTCCTGTTCTTTTCCTAACGTGATCAACCATGGGAGATCAACCGATGATGAAAATCACGACTTTAACTGCGGCCATCAAAGCTCTGTCAGATCAGATGGCGATGTTGACAACTTAGGTTGACGACGACAACAACAACAACGCCAACAACAACAATAACGCCGCCGACAACAACAACAACAACAACAACATAAACAACCCGAATAGGGGGAGGACTAATTCTGGTTATTAGGGTTCATAATAACAACCATACTACTTATATGTACAGAATATCAAAACATACTCGTGAATCTGATCTAGAATACTGTGAGCGTAGATATTACACAAAGTTGAAGGATGATTACTACCGGTTTAAAATCTCTGATTCGATGTATCGTTGTCCGTTTTGTTACTACAATGATTACTCCTTGACCGACCTTTTGAGACATGCTTCCAGAATGGCAGGTAACTCGCGTAAGACGATTAAAAATATTGCTAAACATTTTGTTTTGATAACGTATATTCAAAGGTATCTTAATGTTAAAGTCGATGAAACATTTAACAACATCAATAATGACACAGCTGAAATAAATGATGCTTCTGTCGTTTGGACTCCTATGAGTACGAAGGACAAGACATCAATTATAGATGCTACATCGTATGTCAAAAATAAAAGGGGTTCTGATATGATTGGTGAAGTAAGCAGCAAACAAAAGGTACACCAAAGTGCTAGCTCTCACAGTTCAAACCCAACTCTACAATTTATTGAAAGTGGTAGATATTTTGATGTTTCTGATAATCTAGAAGTTCTACAAATATATAGCATGAAGCCATGAACTGATCGGCAACCTCCACTAGTCAAATACAACAAAGAAGTTTCAACATCACAATGGAAACCAATAACTCATCTCTTAGTCCACTTTCGCCACTGCCGAAACCCCCAGATCCATCACCGAAAGCGCCAGATCTGCCTATAACTCAGCCATCACCATCGTCAATCTCTGTATTATCTCTAGTAATTTCCTTCCCACCTCCACAACCACCGAAACTCATAAATTGAAGGATCTTTGGGAAATTTAAGAGAGAATACAGAAGAGCACAAAGCAAAAAGTTGATAAATTTATAGGAATCAAAAACATATATATTTTTTTTGATAAGGCCAGAACAAATGACATAAAAAAAAGAGTGGCTCCCAACTAAATTGGTACCCAACTCTAATATTTTGCCAGATGCCCATAAATATTTTTTTTAAAAAAAAGGAAAAAAATACATAAAAAAAATTGGGGGACATAAACCTAACCAGTTTATCCATAAAATAGAGGTCTACCCAAACGGGTGATATGAAAATTAAAAACAACACAAATGGATTATAACAGCCTCTTAAGTAGAGATCTAGACCGCGGCTGATGGACATAGCCAAATAAGATCCTCCTTCTGACGCGGGGATGAATTCACAACCACCATCCAGAAACATCTGGATCAACACACCAGTGCGTGCCTTATCAGACCTTGAATAACGACGACAACCTTGAGGATGACGACGACGGTAGGTTGGGAATCCAAACTGAAACTTGATCGTCAGAGAGGAAAATGTCTAATATGCCATGTCTACTCTACAAATTGAACGAACCAATTAAAGACAAGCATGAGCCTATCTTTTTAGGGATGGGGTCTGAATGAACCGGCAACACGGACAAAAATTAAATCCACGTACCAACAGCCCCTGCAACAAATCACATCAAGCATTTTCAGCCCTTTCGAGCCCAACAGACCCCGCACACCGCGAACCACACTAGCATAACAGTGACGGGTGTCTGGAATATAACCGCACCAAACCAGCCATATCAGTTCAACCAGATCCAGATCGATGACCTAGATTTTAAACAAAATCAATAACTTCCCGACATATTAGATCCAAAGATTCTGCACAACAGAACCACCGAGGAACGATGGCGCCATCTGCAAAGCTTAAAACCCACAATCTCACGAACCAAAGAGAGAGCTAAGAGATGAGCGAACCCAATCGAACGCGATAAAACCACCACCGCCTGAAAAGCAGTGACTCCAAAGGAAACCGACCCTTGCGGGTTTTTGAGAGGAAACAGACCTTCTGTCGAGAGCTGCGACATTGTGGGTCGCCGGAGTTTGCAAGGCAGCAGGCTAGAACCTCTAACATGCCAAACCCACCAGAACAGAAGTCATTAGTAGATCTAGCAAAGGGGTGATGTGGAGGGCCGAAACCACTCATCACACCACTGTGTCGTTGTGGCTACATCGTGCTGTGATGTTTGGATTGAGGGATGAAGAACTGGGCTAAAAAGAAGGAAGGTCAGAGGCGGTGGTTTAATGAATAGAAAGGCGGCTGAAGAGAGGAAGGTCAGGGTGAATATTTTGCTTTTACAAACCATACATCATAGAGTTTTGACCACGTCATCATATTTAACCTAAAAATATTTAACGAATGTCGAATGTTTACTTGTTTGTTTTTTGACAGAAAATGTTTACTTATTTGTTAATTCTATCATTTTTACCATCGTTTTATTTTATGCTCAAACAATCTACCAAAACCATACTCAACAATCAACCAAGACCCTACATAGAAACATAAATGTTGTTGAACAGAAGACAAAAAATATAGCACAAGTCTTCGTGTGTACATTAATAACTAAAATTAAAACTATTTTAATGCCACTGTAGCTATCACCGGCCCTGCCTAAATCAAATATTCAAAGTTGTGATACTTCGTGTGACACCTTATATGTCAAAAGTGTTTATAAACTAGTTATAACACAAGCACAAATAAATTTAGTCCATAATTCAAATACTTTCGAAATAAAAAATTGCCGCAATTCAAAAATGCAGAAATAACAAATAAAGAATAACATAAACTAGCCTAGATTGTTACAATAATAAGATCCGATTCTATATAATCCTAAATTACTGCATTCCATAAAAAAATATTAGTTCTCTCAAAAAAAAAAAAAAATATCAGTCAACCGACACGTCGGCGTGTTAAGCAATAAAAAAGATAAACTATGTATTGTTATGACGACATGACAACTTCGTATTTTTATGGATGTATTGTAGAAATTCTCTTTTTTTTTTTGTTGGTTCAATAGCCCGGTGGCTAGATAACACTTTTTAAAGTGTGAAGAAGTGGGGAATCTGGGGTTCAAACCCCAACCCCTGCAAATATTGTCCCTGGTAGCTACTAACTGAATTACACTTATAGGATAGAAATTCTCTTTTTACTATTAGTCTTAATCTCTTATTCGGCTATCATCTTGTCATACACCCTCGGCAGAATCTTCTTTTTCAAGGGATATCAGAAATTTACATGAACTACCAATATAACTGACTTAATATTATCACAATATCTATTGATATATAGCTATTTTTGTATGTTTGAATGTAATGTAATATATATCCATTCAAAAAAATTAAACATAATATATGGACCAACAATATAGTTGGATCGTGTAAAGGATCTAGTATATATATATCTGCAAGTAGCCAATCAAGTGCTCTTTCGTGCGAGTTTTCATCCATGACCAATGTTTTATTATTTATGTACTGTAATATTATGTTCTTGTCCTCAGACCCCTACTCTCTAAACAGACAATGAAAGTCTGTTTGTCCACTAAAGACCCCATTTTCATAAGAACCTCAACTTCTAAAACATTTAGCTTCTCCTTAACCCAATCTTGATTTAATTGATTCACTAGAGTCTCCATAACAGGTTCATCATCATTCACACATAACAGTTTAAAATGAATCAATTTATGATCATCCTCATAATCAACCGTACAGGTATCCTCAACTAACACAAAATCAAGGTCCTCAATAATCTGAATCGAATATTTATGTCCATTAACCCATATATCTTCTAAAATATTTAGTTTTTTTTTCTTTCAAAATTTTGGTAGTAATAAGAAACCAAGGAAAATCAAACCTTTCTTTGTTCTGATCGTCAATCTTTAGTAACCTCCCTAAGACCGATATTAGTTCTACAAAAAAATCCACTATTCCAAGCGTGAATAAGAATAACATAACATCTCGCCCAAGCCCATCTTTCATACTGAACAAATTTGTCCTTCGACAGAGGCCGACAATCGTACAAATAGTATTTAGAAAATTCAGGCGCTTCATTAAAGACTGACATCACATCCACATCCCCATTATGATAGAAAAAAACATTATCCCCTCCCATAGCTATAACCTTGAACTGCTTAAACACAACATCTAAACAATATTGTTGTAGCGTAGGAAAACATGTATCATTTCTAACATTAGCTGTCAAGCCACTGCTTGCACATTAAATATCTTCTGTTCCAGATTGGGCTATGCTCAATCTGGCTCCGCTTGGGTCTGACCTGAGTTCATTGTGCAGACGATATCATACGATGGACACGACCTAAAACACACCAAATTACAGTACGGGATGAGGTTTACACACGATGTTTGAGGGTTGACCGTGCCTACAAGGGCCGAAGGCGACTCTCATAGTCGAGGTTTACCCATGTTCGTACGAACAAGTACGATTAATACTTGTTAGGATAAGGTTCGCCAGCTAAGCTCTGCCTAACTCCTATATATACCCAAGCATTGCCTTGGGAAATGTATGATACTTTTTATCCTAAATTTGTGACCTCTTCTCTTGAAACCCTTACTTAGTTGGGCGTCAGAGCAAGTGTAGGTACACAGCCCCCTACGTCTCATCGGGGGCTTACGATCAACCATCTCACCAGAATCATCAGCTCACCACAGCTTAACAGAACTACGCTCACAACGGACAAGTCATCGGTTCAACCTCTACATGCAGCAACTCCACCATCCTCTTAGGTCAAACCTGATCATCTTTAGACAAAGACAAAATACTCTTTCCGATACCACCTGTTCTTGAATTCTATCATAAGGTAATGCTGCCTCCTTTTTCATCTTCGACACAGCACCAACATAAGATACTCCTTTGACAACATAAGATACTCCAACCATCTCCCTACACATTCAACCACCCCACCCCATCCAACATCACCATCTTCTTCTTCCTTTCTTCCTCACTCCTTATTGCTTTCTCTTTCACTCTCTCCAAAACTTTCTTCCTTCCCATACCTCCATCTCCTCTTCCAATCTCTCCCTCGGATTTTTTCCTGCACCAACTTTTACATTTTTTTCTCCCTCCTGTCTAAGACTTTTTTCTCCATCACCCAAACCACCTCCACTACGAACGCTATTCCTAAAACTATCAAATTTGGCCATTTTTGTGAATAAAGAATTATCTCGAAATAACACATTGTTAAGAGATTTGTTCAATTTTTCAACATGACATACTTTGAGAAACTTGGCAAAACCAAATATATGACCTTTAACATTAAGGTTTCTTAAAACATAAACATCTGCAAGCATACCACATACCTCCAACCCCCTCCTCAAATTAACATATAATAGATGTTCTCGAATATAAGCAAGATAAAAAAACCACCGGTACTTGAGATGTTCCCTCTCCTTTGCCATGATCACAAGATCACCTTGTTGTAACTTTTTGCACTCGGTTTGCATTACCATATTTACGATGAACAACAACATGCTTTTGAATTACTGAAGAACCCACCCTAACCAGCGACCTCCTTTCATCCCTCTCTGATTGTGATAGCAAAAGAGAATGTTCACGTTCACACCAGCGAACATGTCACCTTCCCCGAGCTTAAACCTTCGTAACCCTAGCCGAAGAAAAATCAGACATAACATGTCTCCCTGTTCGATCACATGACCTTCCCTGCCTGTACCGAATTGGCCTGAATTCATCTTCCCTGCCAAATCCCAATTGTTTGTTGCTCTCTTGTTGCAGACACTCTCTATGAAAATACGGTCTCATAGCTTTTCTACGTCTATTACTCATCTCAGTGCTTTCTCCTATATCCCATCCCTTTTGGGCCTCCCCTTTGGGAAATGTATGATGCTTTTTATCCTAAACTTGTGACCCCTTCTCTTGAAACCCTTACTTAGTTGGGCGTCAGAGCAAGTGTAGGTACACAACCCCCTTACGTTTCATCGGGGGCCGACGATCGACCATCTCACCAGAATCATCAGCTCACCACAGCTCAATAGAACTAGGCTCACAACGGACAAGTCAGCGGTTCAACCTCTCAATTCAGCAACTCCACCATCCTCTTAGGTCAAACCTGATCATCTTTAGACAGACAAAATATTTTTTCCGATACTACCTGTTCTTGAATTCTATCATAAGGTAACGCCGCCTCTTTTTTCTTCTTCGACACAACACCAACATAAGACACTCCTTTGACAACATAAGATACTCCAACCATCTCCCTAACACATTCAGCCACCCCACCCCATCCAACATCACCATCTTCTTCTTCCTTTCTTCCTCACTCCTTATTACTTCCTCTTTCACTCTCTCCAAAACTTTCTTCCTTCCCATACCTCCATCTCCTCTTTAAATCTCCCTCGGATTTTTTCCTACACCAACTTTTACATTTTTTTCTCCTTCCTCTCTAAGACTTTTTTCTCCATCACCCAAACCACCTCCACTACGAACGTTATTCCTAAAACTCTCAAATTTGGCAACTTTTGTGAATAAACTATTATCTCGAAATAACACATTGTTAAGAGCTTTGTTCAATTTTTCAACATGACATACTTTGAGAAACTTGACAAAACCAAATATATGACCTTTAACATTAAGGTTTCTTGAAACATAAACATCTGCAAGGATACCACATACCTCCAACCCTCTCCTCAAATTAACATATAATAGATGTTCTCGAATATAAGCAAGATAAAAAAACCACCGGTACTTGAGATGTTCCCTCTCCTTTGCCATGATCACAAGATCACCTTGTTGTAACATTTTGCACTCGGTTTGCATTACCATATTTACGATGAACAACAACATGCTTTTGTATTATTGAAGAACCCACCCTAACCAGCGACCTCCTTTCATCCCTCTCTGATTGTGATAGCAAAAGAGAATGGTCACGTTCAGACCAGCGAACACGTGACCTTCCCCGAGCTTAAACCTTCGTAACCCTAGCCGAAGAAAAACAAGACATATATAACATGTCTCCCTGTTCGATCACATGACCTTCCATGCCTGTACCGAATTGGCCTGAATTCATCCTCCTTGCCAAACCCTAATTGTCTGTTGCTCTCCTGCTGCAGACACTCTCTGTGAAAATCTGGTCTCAACGCTTTCCTACGTCTATTACTCATCTCAGTCCACTCTCCTATATCCCATCCCATGTCATATCCCCCCACTGAACTTCTCATCTGGCAAAAAAAGGGTATTGACGTAGTGATCGTAGGTTAGCTCATGTTTGTCGCCTCTCTCTCTCTCTCTCACTCAAAGAAACACGCCGCAAAAGATGTAATTATCATTCTATCACATTTGACATCCTTTAAATCATGTAAAGATCCAAATATATGTCAGAATCTTCTTTTTTAAGGGATGCCACAAATTTATAGAACCACCAATATTATTGATTTTTTTTTTCAAGGGCAATATTACTGACTTAATGTTTATCACAATATCTATTAATATCGCTCATTTTTGTATGTTTAAATTTAAAATAATATATCCGTTAATATACGGAACAACAATATAGCTGGATCGTGCGAAGAATCTTGTATATATATCTGCAAGTGGCCAATCAAGTACTCTTTCGTGCAAGTTTCCATGACCAATGTATTAATTATTTATGTACGTAATATGTATTTTCTTGTCCTCAGACCGCTACTCTCTAAACAGACAATGAAAGTGTGTTTGTATACTAAAGGCCCAATTTTCATTACAGATATAACTGTATAATTCAATAAAACAGTTAGCTATATAGGGGCCGGAGTGGACATACATTTCTCATTCACTCATAATTTATCAATCATTATTTCCCTTCTGATTGCCATTTTCCTTCATCTTACAATATTGTGGGAAGGCAAAGTGCACCATGAACCAGAAAACCATTTACCGACATTATGTTAGTAGTAAGATTCTCTTTAATAATTTTACGATCTTAAATTGAATACATAATAGAGTTAACTTTCTTGTAAATAAATTAATATAAATTATAACTCTTGAGAAAATCAATGAATTCTCGGTTTTATAGGTGTAATTGGCTTGTTGATTCAGAAATAATTTTGACATCATGATAATCCATATGTATATAGTCAATTCATTTTGTTTGATACACCTAACCAAAAAAGTCCCTCTGCTTTTGTAATAGTTTTTTTTATCACTACTAAAAAAACAAAAATTAGTGAGGGATCTTTAGTGAGGGAAAACGTGAAATCCCTCTCTAATTCCATCACTAAATTTTGCGACCAAGGAATTTGTGAGGAATTTCATTTTTTCCGTCACTAATTTCCCTCGCTAATTTTGCTTTTTCTAGTAGTG
>Ga0228711_1007506_pt1 | contig 15763 bp, 12 predicted proteins | sample MedpolnodulmetaG_2_FD_177996 | JGI IMG/M metagenome (GOLD analysis project Ga0228711, IMG submission 177996) | Root nodule microbial communities from Medicago polymorpha collected in Santa Monica, California, United States - brown nodules | ecosystem: Host-associated > Plants > Roots > Nodule...
TAATTATTCAACTATTTATTTTATCTCATATTTGTTTTTCATTATATTTTTGTGAAGTGAAACATGTCTGAAGATGCACAAGATCCAGTTAAACTTGAAGTTCGTTATGTAGATGTGAAAAAGAGGGTTTGGTTCACTGTAAACCCCACCGACAAATTGGACGAGTTGAAGACAAATTGGACGAGTTGAAGACAAAACTTGACGACTTCTTTATCCATATTGGTTCAAATCATAGAACACGTGATGTGATAGTAAATGTGTCAGGCCTGGACTTGGGGGAGGATAAGGAAGAGGACTTCTGTAAGACCTTGTATTATCCACAACTTCTCAAAGATGATAGCGACGTTGATTACATGTTTAGGCTAATGGTTGAGAATAACACTTTGTATCTTTTTGTCCTATCCGTTGAAGTGTAGTATTTATTTAAGTGTAATAGTGTAATATTTTCCGAATTTGTGTCTGTATTGTTGATTTTTAATGAATTTGTGTTTATGTTATTTAACGATGAATTTGGATCATTTTGACCGTTTATGTGAGATTATGTAATTTTAGAAATTTATGGACAAATTTGTGTAATTTGGATCGTTTACGTGTCATTAAGTGTGTTTAAGTGATTACGGGTCATTACCGGCGAATTTGTGAAATTTCGACCATTTGGATCATTACGTGTGATTATGTGATTGTGAGAAAAACGATGTTTTTGTGTAATTTTGATTGATTATGTCGTATTATCCAATAATCCTGTTAAACTGGCGTAATTCAATTCAATTATAAGCGTGTAAAGATTACGGGTCATGAATAACACACTTAGCATTGAATGCATATCAGTACAACATTTAATGTTGTATTGATATATCAGTAGAGCGTGAGTTAACTCGCACATGTGTTAACACTTTGCGTGAGTTAACTCACGCAGTGTTTTACATGTTTTACACATGCGTATGTTAAGTGACGCAGCGTTAATTAACTAACGCATAGTTTTACACTTGCGCTAGTTAACTAACGCAGGGGCATTTTAGGCATGGCTGTAGGGCGCGAGTGTTTTGTGCTGGGGGAAGAGCAAAATTCTTTTTTGTTTATTAGGATGGCTAAAGGGCCCTAAAGTCAGACTCTAATGCATATTCATGCATACAGAATTGGGTTTTACTACCAAAAAGGAACCAACAATGTGAATCAAATCAACATCCAACCTACTTAAAATCTTTATTGAATTTTTCTAATTAAAAACTGAATATATGGGTTATGCATTATCCGATAACTTAGCACTAACAATTTCAAATTTAACACTGCTTAATGAAACATGTTTCATCTTGAGCTGAAACATGATGGTTGATATTTCACAATTTGACATAAGAAACAAAGCTATCATCCATGCCTCTTCATGCTTTTTTCTGTTTAGCTTCTGGTGGGGGGAAGATAGCTTTAAATAGCCAAGCAGCCAATATTGCTCCAGTGAAGGGGCAAATCCAGTATACATAGAATTGGTCCCATGTGTTGTGCCAGTTGTTTAAGTATGCCCAACCAAAGGCCTGCATAGCCAACAACCATAGTGTTGCTCATTAGCATTATATCAAAAGGATCACTAATTTAGTCACTGAAATTAACCAAACTTCAATATGATTTCTTAAATTGAAAATTCTGGACTACATTAGTCCCTTCAGGTCAATTTCAAGAACTATATTGACCGGGTCCAAAAATACTAATGTTAACAAGAACTTTCAATTTCAAGAATTACATAGTCCAACCTCAACAATTTCGAGGATGAAAATGGTGATTCAATCTAGGTATAAATTATTGGAACTTCAAAGAAATAAACAGTATGAACATCAAAGAATTTGGAATACAATGAAGAACATCACATTGCTGATGTTAAGATTACTACTTGGAGTTAAACCATGAACAATATGGAAGACGGGGAGACAATTTCGACGTCTATTGTTTTGTGTGTGTGTGGGGGGGATGGGGTGGGGATTATGTTGGCGCTACTACATATAGAGTGAATCAAGGTTATTTAGTAGGATAGGGTGCACAAAACAGAGTTTCGAAGAGTGTGTTGCTAGCATTTCTATAAATTCCAGATTAGACTGGATGGGATCTGGTAGGTTTAGGAGTCCTTCCATTATGTTGACTCAAAAACTAGAAAGACGATTGCAATTTCCAAGCGGTCCTTGAAAAAACCATAACCAGCCTAATTCGGATGAAAATCTGCATAACTTGATTACTGTTTTATTTAAGAACGATCAACATCAAATCTATGATGACTAAACCAAACACTCAACTGATCTAAACCAATATAATAGAATAGAGAACATGAATCTGACAATTAGCCATGTTCTGTCATAAAATTGAGAAGGTAAAAATATATGAACTACTTTCATTGAAAAAATAAAGTATAAACAACACCATATTGTCCAGGGGAAAAAAACTGGTCATGCTTTTATCAGCATTGTGATCAAGAAGCAACCTACTATGGTATGCAATCATAGACATAACCAATAGATGGTATTGATAAAACTAAAGCATCAAAATGGAGATTGACGATTTCAACCATAATGATGATACTAAAATTGAACGATATTGGCTTTTACTTGTGCAAAATGTTGATGTTGAACAACCAATTAGAACGTAATCAAAATGGGATGCAGCAAGTCAAAACGGAGGATCTATTCAAGATAGCCATAACAAAGATGGCAATAAGAGTTGATACCACTATCCATCCCATAGCAGAGGGTTAATGCTTGATAGTGATATCAACAACGGCAAATCCCATTGGAGCATTTTTTGTGAAACATCTGACAGATTCCAAGCCTATAGTCTCAACCTCATTTTAAGGGGACAAATCTCTCCGCACATGCTTTCTCATTCACAAGACTCGAACTAGAGACATTGATTAAGGGGAACCAAGCTCCGCCTATTTTCGTAACATTTATGTTTTGCATTTTTATTGCAAATAGCAATGTTGACAAAAATATATTTACAATATAACATTATGGCAGGCGTATCAATTGCGAGGAGTAATTACTGTGAGAGGATCAAATATTAACCATAGGATTAAAACGAACGGCTGTGATCTAATTTTTGCTTTAAAAACTGCACGCACGTTCTTTACTACATATTCACTGATTACCCGTCCACAAATTTTTCGGCCTTTTTCTTTTTTTTTAATCATGATTGACACACATTTCAGCAGTTCAATACTGAAATCGACTTCTCCAAACTTACAGAAGATCAGAGGAACCCCTTTTAATTTTTCTCCCATATCGTCTCCCTATTTCCGCATAAATGCTTCTTTTTCTTTTTTCAAGTTTGTTAACATATAGTCGTAATTATTCAAGATTCTGGGTTCTATCTTCTTCAATACTTTAATAATACATATAATTAATAAATGATTCAACTACAGAAGCTAATTGTGTAATCTTGATAGAATCTCATTATAATTAAAAATATGCTCCCATAACACAGTGAGCAATAAGTTATAAACTACATTTCTTAAAATGAAATTTGAATGGCACCAATTTTTTTGCTCAGAAAATCGAATGTCAAAATTGGACGAAGTCTTTTCTTCAGGTGCTAAACATTTACTGTGTAGCGAAGGTAACGACAAAAAACAGCCTAAAGAACCAAGATGAAGTTTATTGATTGTAGAAGAACAAAGGGGAAACACTGGTGGGTTGTAAAAGGGGGTAGGTCCTGAATGAAGTAAACTTAGAGAAAACAAATACAAAGAGCACCAGATGGCAGATGTCAAATAAGAAGATTAATGGGCTTGAATGAAAAGTGAAGAACGCATGTGCAGGTTTTAAACAAAATAAAAAATAAAAAATAGATCAGAGCTTTCCTTTTGATCCGATGGTTAAAATTTGACCCTCTCACAAATCACAATAATTACTCCTCTCACTTTACGCCTGCAAACATTATAGTATCAATTTAACAGTATTTGCATCGAATGAAGTAAACTTAGAGAAAACAAATACAGAGAGCACCAGATGGCAGAGGTCAAATAAGAAGATAAATGGGCTTGAATGAAAAGTGAAGAACGCACGTGCAGGTTTTAAACAAAATAAAAAATAAAAAAATAGATCAGAGCTTTCCTTTTGATCCGATGGTTAAAATTTGACCCTCTCACCTCTCACAAATCACAATAATTACTCCTCTCACTTTACGCCTGCAAACATTATAGTATCAATTTAACAGTATTTGCATCTTTTTATTAGTAATTACACATCAAAAGGTTTTTTTTAGTGATACGTCAAACAATATTACTCCTATCATACTCACTTCCTTTCAGCCCTATTGTTTATAAAAAAAATTACAAAAACAAACCTTAGTTGAAATCAAGGTCACATGCACATCGACCAAACACTTATTCAAGTAACAAGTGCATGGAAAAACAAAAAGGTGATTAAACATAATCACCTCCCTTTAAAATCATTTCATATCGAAATCGAATTTATAAAAATCAAAATCATTTGAAAATCAAGTTCTCGGATAACCAAACATTCGTTCCAGTAGCACACATCAAAACAATTATATTAAGAATGAAAACAAGTATAAACTCACATTGGCTGGGTTCATGGATGGACCAGTGTAAGCAGAGCCAACCATGACCAAAGTGACAGTTGACATGGCCAGCAACCAAATCTTCATTAAATCATTACGAGGTCCCTTGAGGAATATGCAGAGAACAGCAAAAGTAATCACAAATGTCAAAACTAATTCAGCAGCAGCTCCGGTATGCAAGTCCACTTTCAAAGAAGGACCCCTGATCATGTGTTTGTATTTCGGATGAATCAACTCCGCAATTGCCATTGCACCACCCGCAGCACCAAGCGCCTACACAACGATTATGCATGTTTTAGGGTAAGCATCTGATATACAATGTTTATTTTAAAAAATTGATCGGGATCCAATTGAGTTTGAAAAGTGTTGTCGGCGGCGGATAGCGGAAATTGTGGCTTGTTCAAATTCCACTATGCTACAGAGTTATAGTGCCGCAATAGCTTGTTTGGTGAACAAGCTACGGAACAAAAGTAGCTTGTTCAAATCCCACTGTGCAGTATTGCTATCACATCACTATAGTTGCTATTTGACAACACTGATTGAACAAAGTGACGCTGAATTCTTCAAGTTAAATTTAGCTTGAATTTCAAAATTAACTAGAGCAAATAATCATTAGTCTCATCAATTCAAAATCCTAAAATGTTTCGAAATTGAAAAAAATTCTCCAATATATATCATTATCATTGCAATTTGCAACAATTTCAAAGCTAAACTGACTGATTCAAAGTAATTGTGAAAGAGAATTTTCAATTTTAGAGATCAATTTCATTAATTTCAGTTGGCCTAATTCACCAATGCCTTTTGTAACAAAAAAAATGAAGGTCAATTCCTTCAAAAAAAACACATTTTTATCACTTCACAAGCTAGGGTTTTAAAACTAAACACTAATTTTACTATAATCACAATGCAAAATTAATTATATAAAATCAAGTCAAACACACTATATCCATCAAATTTCAAACACCCATTCAAAATTTCCACAACAAAAAAGTTCTAACATGGATCAAAAATTAAAATTAAAACAAAAAATGAAGAAAACCCTAAAAAAATATTGAATTTTTAACATCACAAAAAAATGAAAATGTTGAAAAAAAGAGAAGAGTGTATAGTACCTGAGCAGGGAAACGAAGAGCCATAGAGAAAAGGGTATCAGAACCAAGACCAACAGAATAAAACGCAGCAGTACCAGTAGGGTTAAAGCTAGCACCACCCATTGCATTACCAATGATGGTAAACAAGAAAACAAGAAGAAAAACAAGGGTAGTTGTTACAATCAAAGAAGGGTAAGGGAAACCATTGTATGAAACGTTTTGAAGATCAAGGGCTTTGGTTATAGCACTTGAAACTATACCTAACATGGATGAACAAAACACCCACATGAATGTTAATACTAAGTCTCCTATTGCTGCTTTTACAGCACCCACCATCTTCAAAGGTTGTTGTTGTTTTTCTCTGCTTTGTTTTTGTGAATTGAATGAATGAGATGAGTGTTGAGGAAGAATGGGTTTTAAATTGGTGTTGAATGTTGTTGACGAGGAAGAAGGTGAAATGTGAATGACTCACCTAATTATATGGGTTGGATCATATCATGTTATGCGTCAGCATATCACTTTTATTTTTTTTTAGGCCAATTGTAGTGCTTTGTTTGTTAAATTACTATTTTACTCTTTGGGTTGGAACCTAATCTCTATCTCTTTCTATTTATCTCATATAAACTGGAGTTTGATCCGAAAATAAATAAAATATAAGATTGTTTCATCAAGATATCGAACTTAGATTTTGTCGGTGATTCTTCTTTTACGAGACTCTACTAATCACTTGACTCTAATGGTTTGATTCCCTCTCATTATTTTCATAGTTTGATTCCCTCTCATTGTTTGCAAAGTTAAATATCAAGGATCAATTTATTCTGGATATTGTATCTAAAGAATTATTTATGGTATAGTATAAAAATAATTGGGTATAGTATCAAATATTTTGTTATGAAAATATATGATATGTAGAATGGAAATATTTCTTTTTATAAGTATAAAATATTAAATGAGAAAAAGAAAATTGTTGGCATGAAGGAAAATGATATGATATCGGCTAAGAAAGACCTTTATAGTTCGTTTGATGTGCACGATATAATAGTTAGAGGCATGATAGGATAATGATAGTGACATGATAGACACTTATCATATCATGCGTTTGATGCACATATGATAAAGAAGATGATAGCATTATTTAAAATATTAATTGATACAAAATCAACCTTTCACAGTCCCATGGTAGCATTTTATCTTCAATCGCTACATATAATTTTTGAATCAACATTTTTTTAAAATTAACAAATTGAATTTTTCTCTTTGATTATTACAATCGTAAAACAAATGAATCTATTGATGAAAGAAGTAATGAATCAAGCAAGCAAATAGGAACATATGGAAGAAATAATGAATCAATCAATGAAAGAAAAAATTGAGAGTGAGGGACCTGTGAGAGGTGGAGAAGATCAAGAGAGAACTCGAGAAGCAAGAAGGTTTGGGTCGTGAATAGAGAAAATAATGATACGTGTGAAAGGGTTTTACTATCATGGCAGGTTTTGCCCATTGCTCGAACACTAGGGATTTCATAGTTCAAAGTGCCTACATTGCTCAGAGTAGTAGAGTCCCATGTTGTCATGTTTCTAGAATTCGCTCCAACCGGAAGCCCAAAATACTTGAAAGGTAGAGCTCCTTCACTACACTCCAAGAAATCACATGCCATAACCATGAACTTTGATGGGACATTCACCCTTATTAAAAAACTTTTGGAGATTATGAATGAACTCTTTAAATGTGGTGGATCCTACAAAAATACTTTGGGTCTAGCCGGTTGTGGTGGTCTCTTATGAAATTCAGATGGTAGATGGTTTAAAGGGTACTCACGCAAAATAGGCACTTGTGATGCTCTCACTGTTGAAATGTGGAGAATGTTCTTGGGAATGCAGCTTGCTTGGAGAGAAGGATTTCACCACCTTCAAATGGAAAGTGACTCATAAACTTTGATTAACATGATCAAAGAAAATATCAAAATTAATGGCAAAGCACCCACCTTAACGTGTCATATTCAAGAGTTTTTAAAGTTAAAATGGTAAGCGATTTGAGATACAATAAGATAAATTTAGTATGGTTATGAAGGAGCAGTGGCGACAACTCATGACAGGTGATCTTCGTGTACTGACAATTCATGGCAGGTGATTTCTACGGCCAAGAGGACACCTTGTTAATTATGGCTAAGTTCTCTCAAGTGACCCACATCTAAGCGACTTAGGATTTATGAATATGATATATGATTTATGGTATATAGACAGGGGCGGAGCCACCCCCCAGCTAGCCTGGGCACTAGCCCATGCTCAGCTCCAACTTTCTTTGTCGCAAGCCCAGCCATTACTAGAACTTTTAGCTTTTCCTGCGGATTTTTGTGTAAATTCCGCAGGAAACACATATCCTGCAGATTTTGTCAAGGATTTAGGTTTCCAGGTGAGATAATACCTTAGGATTTTAGGATCCGCAGGAAAGATATATCCGCAGGAAATGTGAAATTATCCGCATAAAATGTGAAATTATTCGCAGGAAGGAAGTAACGTCTTGCAATAAATTTTTTGCTCAGGCTCTATAAAATTCCTGACTCCGCCACTGTATATAGATAGATAAATGTAGATATAATGAAAGAAACTTATTCTATATTTATAGTTTATGCTTGAATGAATACATCATTGTTAAGATCTTAAGGTCGTGTACATTACTTGAATTATGATCGATAGGAATATATTTTATTATGAGAGGAGTTTTACATACTTAGCACGTCAAGCATGGCTACAAATATCTTAAAATTATTTTATCTTACTAAATTTTATAACTCGTTATTTTTTAGGTAATGTTCATAAGTATCAGAAACTTTGAAAAACTAAAGAGTATATTCAGATTACTCCTAGTCGTCAAAAGTAAAGAATGTAACTTAATTGTAAGAGACTCATTAGGCACGGGATTTTTCAAAAGCAACCGACTAATTTCATTAGTCAAGCCATAACAAATACATTATTCCTTTTTAAATTAAAATAAAGGAAAATTTAAAACAATAAAAGGAAATCAAAGGTTAGTTTGATGACTTTTTAAGAAGACAAATTCACCCATAATTGGATATGTAACAAACAAACTATCGCTAGTTTCATGAGAGCTTATTTTTGTTTGCTTGTCTATTTGTATTCCCATGATCAAAAAATATCAAACCAACTATGAAAGTCTCTTTCGATGTAAAGAGATAAGCTTTTTGAAAGAAACTCGTCATCTATTTCGTTTTAGTTTTGTTTTGATAATTTGTATTGCTAATAAAGTTTTATATTTAGTAGTTGTAGACATCAAAAGTGTCAAAACAACATGAATAAAATCAATGATTCAAGTGATTTTTTTTTTTTACTTTCATATTTATACTTGTATATTTTAGGGCATATATCTAAAGGGTTTTGCTAGAAGCCACCCATGAAGGTGTCTTTTAGCAACTCACACCTCAAGGTGTGATTTCCACTTTTTAGTTATAACTTTGCTAAAAGACACCTTCATAAAAATTAGTTGGTGTCTTTTAGCAAATGTTCATTTTTTTGAAAAAACTAAGACATATTTATTGATTAAGAATGTCCCGAAGGACCTCAGACACAATACAGGGGGTGTTTCCTCTAGCCAGATCAAATTGGGCTCACTAATGGCATAATGGGTCAGCTTGTGGGCTGCACCATTACCCTTCCTACCCACATGTCTGAATGCCACATGTCTAAAATTCATAGCCCTACACTGGATTCCCCTTATCACATTCCCCACATAGGTATTGGGTATGTCTTCATTTTCATTTAGAATTTTGATATTCCTCTCACAGTCAGATTCAAAAACCAAATCCCTAAAGCCACAGTTCGTTGCAAATTCCTGAGCCAAGTAGATTCTGAATGCTTCAGTTGCGGTGGGATCTGAGGATCCGTTCATCTTCCAAGTAGTTGCTGCCATTACTTCACCTGCTGAATCACGAATGACCGCGGCTAAACCCCGGAATTTTTTTCAGAAAGGTTTGCATCCGTGTTAACTTTGTAAATGTTGTTTTCTGGCTTCTTCCATCCATTCATTTTTGCTCGCTGTTGTTGATTGTGATTCCTAGAGTTTGATTGTTGCATCGAATTTTGCTTGTTGTTGATGTCGTTGCATATCATGTAGTCTTTTATGGTTTTGCTTATAATGTTTAAAATATCTTTTTCACTGTTGTTGACGTCTTCAAAAATTAGCATGTTTCTAGCATACCAGAGATTGTAGATAACTGATGAAATGTAGATTAAGATCTCTGCATTTGTTGTTTGAAACATGTTCCTGAGCCAGTCTTGAAACTCAAATTCTGGTACTTTTGGTAATTTGATGTTTATGTTAGAACCAAACCACACTTTCCTCGCAAAAGGGCAGTCCATAAAAGTGTGGCTCATAGATTCTATTTTAGTATCACATCTGGTGCAAAACATGTCCCTGGTGAGCCCTTTAGAATGTAGAGCTTTTCTAACAGATATGGCATCATTAAGAACCAGCCATAAAAAGTCTTCATGCCTTGGAATGGTGTTTAAACTCCATATAGTTTTCCATATACCTTGATTAGTGTTATTGCTGGAGGGGCCAGGTAACTGATTAGAATGCCAATCCTGGATAAAATTATAACCATATTTTACAGTGTAATTTTCATCCTGAGAGAACATCCACATATAGCTATCCTCTGAAACTTCCTGCACAAGAGGTAATTGTTGTATGTGTTCACTTTCAAAGTTGTGAAAGTGGGTCTCCAATAATGGTTGATGCCAACCTTTAAGGTCTTCCACTATTAAATCCTTGACATGTCTGATAGTTGATGAGCTGATAACTGGAGTGTAGATCTTAAACCCATTATGTTGGGGAATCCAGTTATCTTCCCACACTTTAACATCACTGCCATCCCCAATTTTCCAACATCCTCCTTTCTGGATAATCCATTTGGCATGATAGATGCTACTCCATACAAAACTAGGATTATAGCCCATTCTGGCCTTTAATAAGTCAATGTGAGGGTAGTATTTTGCCTTCAGACATCTAGATATCAAAGAGTTGGGATTTTTAAGCAGTAACCAAAATTGTTTTGCTAAAAGGGCTTCATTGAAGCTGCGCATTGTTCTGAATCCTTGCCCACCATTGAGTTTGGATTTGAAAAGAGCCTCTTTATTTTTCCAATGAATCATTCTTTTGTCTTCATTTCCTCCCCACCAGAATCTACAGATAGCTTTTTCAATTCTATCACATATACCTTGGGAAATAAGGAAAGTACTCATAACATAAGTAGGAATAGCTTGAATAACAGCCCTAATTAAAACTCCTCTTCCTATGAATGACAGGTTCTTCTCCTTCCATCCTTTAAGCTTCTTTCTGATCCTTTCCATAAGAAAATTAAAAACTTGAGTCTTTGATCTGCCCACTTGAGTAGGGAGACCTAGATATTTGTTAATGTTGCTGGTTATTTGTATGGGCATGAATTGTTGAAATTCTGTCTTAATGATCTGAAGTAGTGTTGGATTGAACACCATTTCTGACTTATTGAGGTTAAGCTTTTGGCTAGATATTCTTTGGTATTTATCAAAGATATCCATGAGATTCCTTGCCTCTGACTTGTTTGCTCTGCAAAACACCATGCTATCATCAGCAAAAAATAGGTGAGATAAAGTAGGGGCATCTTTTGCTATAGTGATACCATGAATTTTGTTTTGATTATGATACTTAGTAATAAGACCAGAAAGCATGTCTGCACATAGAATAAACAGATAGGGAGATAAAGGGTCACCCTGTCTAATGCCCCTCTTAGGCTTGAACACTGGTGTTGGTACACTATTAATAGGAATGGAAAAAGAGACTGACACATAACATTAAGGTGTTAACCAAATTCTGAGGGAAGCCCATAGTAATGAGAGTGGCCTCAAGAAAGTTCCATTCTACCCCATCATAGGCTTTTTCCATATCAAGTTTAATGCCAACTACGCCTTTCTTTTTATTCTTAAGATTTTTAAAAAAATGAAAAAGCTTCATAAGCAAGAATAGTGTTGTAAGTAATAAGCCTATTAGGAAGAAAAGCACTTTGTCGGGGGCTAATTATATTAGGCAAAATCTTTTTAAGTCTATTTGCTATGGTTTTAGTGACAATTTTTAGAAGTACATTGCAAAGGGCAATAGGTCTATAGTTAGAAGGCCTAGTAGGATGTTTAATATTAGGAATAAGACATAAGTAAGGGTAATTGATATTACCCGGATCTCCATTATGATTAAGGATATTGAGCACAAAAGTAGTGATATAATTACCAACAATATCCCAATAAGATTGGTAAAATAAAGCTTGTAAACCATCAGGGCCAGGGGCAGATGAGCTTTTCATTTGTTGAATGGCCTCAAAAACTTCTGTAGCACTGAAGTCTTGTTGAAGGTATGACTAGTGCTCTTTAGAAACTCTGTCTTTAACTACCTCTAAGGTGTTCTGCAAAATAGTAAGGTTATCAATATTAAATATAGTATCAAAATACTCAATAAAAGTGGAGTTTATTTTGTCTTGGTCCCTCCAAGTGTTTCCATATTTATCTTGGATGCAACTGATATTGTTTTTCTGCTTTCTTTGGGAAGCTTTTATGTGGAAAAATTTAGAGTTTTTGTCCCCTTTTTTGAGCCAATTGACTTTTGCCCTCTGAGCCCATCATAGTTCATCCTCCTGCATAAGGTAATCTAGCTTCTTTTCATGAGCCTTTATCTTCTGAATGGTAGTGATATTAGGAATTACCCTCTTGAGATGCTTTAACTCTTGTTGGATAGTTAAAAAAAATTGGGAATGTCACCATATTTGTTCTTTCCCCAATTGTGGAGGTGTTGCAAGGTATCTTTTAATCTATTTGTAGTATCACCTGTGCTAAGCTGCCAAGAACTTTTAACAATTGGAACACTGTCATCATTTTGAAGCCAAAGTTGCTCAAACCTCAGAAGATGTCTATTATTCTTAGAATTCCTGCAAGTATTGTTAGTCCAAAATTCCAAAATCATAGGACAATGATCAGAAGCAAATCTTAGAAGGTCATTATTTTTGTAGTTAGGATAAGTAGCAGTCCAACTAGGAGTTGCTAAGAATCTATCTAATCTTTCATGAATGTGAGTTTTATCAGCCTGATTGTTGGCCCAAGTGAACTTATCACCAATATAACCAAGGTCAATGAGATTACATGCATTAATAGTATTATGAAAGTAATCAGAGATACTAATATCTATAAGGTTACCACCCATCTGTTCACTAGCATTGAGAATCATGTTGAAATCACCAAAAATAATTCATAGAATAACTTGCTAAAAGATACCTTCATAAAAGGTGTCTTCTAGCAAAACCTATATCTAAATATATATTACAGAGTAGTTAAATATGAAAACATACCCAATTATTTAAAAAATAATAATTGGGTAGCGAAGGCCACCCTAATGTTGTTGTGAGACGATTCCCTTCTTTTTTTCTTTTTTTGAAATAAAACCAAATATATTTAAACAAAATTACAAACCCATATATGTTTAGATATAAGGAACAAAATGAGTTGGGATATGAGTGGTCCAAACTTTGTTGGAGTAAATAGAGGCCTATCTAGCAATCTCATGCACTACATGTTGTTAGATCTACGAATCGACATAATCAAGACATTCATATGGTTTGCACGAAAAAGAATGACAAAACTGTTATTGACCCCCAATAGTTTATGTGAAATTTCCTACTATTCACAACGTCTACAACCATTTTATCATCAAAATTTATTCACCACAACTCCTAAATCAAATGCTTATGTCACTTCCTTTATACAACACGTTTTTGCTATTTTTACATCATCTCCACTCCTAATAAACTTGGTCACCACTGCAACCATGCCATCGTCCTCCTATCTAAGGATTAACCCTAAACCCCAACACCTATCCCTAGTAGGTGAGCATCCACATTGATTTTTAAGGCGTTTCTCGAGGGAGGACTCCTTCAAATGTTGGAGCCATGCTGGCCACAATTATTAATCAGAGCTCTTTGGCGATTTAGGGTATTTTGAAGCTTGTACTCACTTATAGTTGTTTGTGCTTTTGTTATGGCATCCATTACATGCATGAGTTTCTTTTGAAAGACCAATATTACAAGTTGTCCAAATTTGATATGTTAGAGAAGTTACGAGTTCCAAAATTTCCTAATTAGCTTGTTGTGTCGTCTAATTTAAGTAATCATTGAAATTAATGGTTTGATTGTTTTCAAAATTTAGGGTCACAGGTGATGCAAATCAGAGTTGCCTAGCTCACATACATTCAATAAAGGTGCGATTAATTGTTTCATCATGATTTGAACATCTATGGCATAAAGGGTTGCACACAGGCACAGATACAGGTTAAGTAAATTGGGGGCAGCTGACCCCACTAACATTCTAATTTCTTCATGAGTTTTTGAATATATTTAATTTTTTTCTTAGGTTAAATTTAGTGTTGCCCCCACAAAAAATTATTGAACAATGTAAGTTGTGAAGAGTTAAATATACAATAATGTGAGAGATACATTATTGAATATTTTGTTGGTCATGCTAACAAGTGCTTTTAACATTTGTTTAAGGAACCTATAAAAATAAATTTTATCTTGTAAATAAAAGTCAAAGTAGTTTCAATGTAATAATTATATTACTTTTTAGACAAAAGTTATTTACTATAATTGCTTAAACAACGTCGTAAATTCATCACAAAAAGGGGGGAAGAAAAAAAAAAAATCGTAAAGGTGCTTGTTAGCATTTTGCATTTATTTTTCATATTTTTTTTTGCCAATTACAAATAGAAATATTTTAACAGGGTTGAAAATGAAAAAAATTCTAAACATTATGTTAGGTATGCAATGATATAATTTTATAATTTTTAGTTCTTTCCATAATGAAAATGATGTCATCAATTTATTGTTCATATGTTGATACAAATTTTACAAAAATATTTGTGATATATAATTTTGCCCCCATTAACTAAAAATTCTGGATCCGTTAATGGTTGCACACAACCCCCATTTTGAAAAGATTTTCCCTAACATTTTTGTGAAGGATTCTCGAAAGCAAATTAACATACTTACGAGGGACTTTAAGTGACCATAGGTTCTTCTAGCTTGCATATGTTGAATTTCAGCAACCACCAGTCATTCCACTTAAGCTTTCCCTTGATAGGAAGGAACAAATCCTTAATGATGTTTGATTTCCACTACTTGGTGTTGCTATCAATAAGATCCCTTACCATGTTATGATTGATTCCCATAGGTCTTTTCCTCCAAACCTTAAAACCATTATGGTTAGGGAATTGTCCTCCCATGTGTTGATATTATTCCCATCGCCTACACAACTTTTTTTCTCTTAAGGATCCAACTAGCTTGTATGATACTTCTCCAAAAGAAACTTTTTTTTTGTGATGGCCGGGGTTTGAACCACGAACCTTACATATATTATGCATTGTCCATATTAACTAAGCTAAGCTCACGAGGACTCTCCAAAAAAAACTAATATCATTACATATTTTTACTTCTAAAAAGGAATACTTTAAATGTTATTTTGAGCATTCTTACAATGAGATAGCTCTGATTAGTCATTAATCTCGAGTCTTGTTTACAAGCAAAATCTCATTGAAAGACATGAAATCTCTAAAACCCATGGATCCTTGTTTCTTCCACTTAAATTATTTTATTTTTTATAACTAGTTAGTTTAGTTTTTTTTTTTTTTACAATCGCAACTCTAGTTAATTATTCTTTTTTTAAACCTAATTTTCTATTTATTGAACGGAAAATATACAAGTAATATTGCACACATTTAAATTACTCCATCCATTCCTTTTTAAGTGTTGTTTTGGAATTTTAAAACAAAACAAACAAACTTTAGTTTTTCTATATAACATTAATTAGTTTTATTGAAAAATATAAGATTAATTGATAAATGGTATAATTGACAAATCATACTTTTAAAATACTAAAAAAACACTTAAAAAAGAACGGATGGATGGAGTAGTTATTTATTGTTATATAATTTTGAATTAACTTAGATTAAAAAAAATCTAGATTCTACCAAAAAAAAAAAAATCTAGATTCAAACTACACAAATCTTTTGTCAAAAGATGGGGAAAA
>Ga0228711_1007507_pt1 | contig 15761 bp, 9 predicted proteins | sample MedpolnodulmetaG_2_FD_177996 | JGI IMG/M metagenome (GOLD analysis project Ga0228711, IMG submission 177996) | Root nodule microbial communities from Medicago polymorpha collected in Santa Monica, California, United States - brown nodules | ecosystem: Host-associated > Plants > Roots > Nodule...
TTTGATTATGGATCCTGCACACTTGAACAAATTGTTTAGCATATCCAATTGATTATTTTTAATACCTTGTTATTGTCAAAACTCAATAGGTGACTTGTGAAACACCCTTGTTCCAACAACTTGGAGTAGTAATACGTAGATGGATAGGTGCAATAAAAGACATATATAGACTTTTCCACATACATGCATTGTTAGAGTCTAAATTATCCGACTTCTTCGTCACTCCAGAATTTTTTTCAGGTTCTGCTACTTGTCTTAGATACTCAAAGAGATAAAGTGTCTTAGATACTCATTCAACCTTCTTCAGATTTTGTGTTATCACTCAGAGGCAAACATCATTTTGAGATAAAGTGCATATTCCGGTTCTTTTTAATAAAATTAAATCTTTCAACACATAAGGGTTGTTTAAATATATCAGCCCATTGATTATCAGTATCAATGAATTGCATATCTATAACACCTTTTTGAACATATCTCTGATGAAATGATGCTTTATCCCTATGTGCTTAGACATACAAATAGCTGCAGTATTATCCTAGTAGACTGGAATACTGCTTTCATAAATCTGATAGTCTCTAACTGATGTTTCATCCAGAGTTTGTGGGGTGCAACTTGCAGCTGAGATGTATTTTGCTTATTGAAATTCTAGCACGTTAGTTTAAGATGTTCTATGCGATGTTCCAACACCAGACGTACAAAAATGAATGTTGAGTTTAATGTTTAAACATCATACTAACTAACACAAAATACGTAAAAGTAAAAGACAAGAAAATAAATGGCACAAAAGAATTGTTAACCCAGTTTGGTGACAAACACACTTACTATGGGGGCTACCAAGCCACGAAGGAAATCCACTAGTGTAGTCCTTATTCTAAGTTCTCAGCAAACTCGTCGTTTACAACTCTAGACCTAGGACCTACCCGTCTTAACTTCAACCTAGGAACTTCTAGATCTGAGATCCCATCTCACTTCCCTCAATCAACCACAGCCCCTGTGATTATCATATTACAACTCAATTTGGTGAAGTTACCTTCAAAAAACAAACTACTTCCGTGCTTCAAAGCTTACGTGTAGCAACAACTTACAACTCAATAAGTAGTAAAGGAGATACAAGAAAGGCTCACAATTAACAAACACTAAAACTCAGTCCCTATCATATATCAAAGCGATACAAGAAAAGATTCACAATTAACAACGACTCAAAACTCTAAAAACTATATTCTTGATATGACGAATTGAATAATGAATTAGGTATTATAGTCTTGTATATATACTGAAGCAACATGGGCTCAAAAGTCTTATTGGACTTCTGAACATTGTAGATCCTCCAACTGATCCACGTAACAAATTAGTAACAAATATAGCAATTCCTAAAAAGTAGGAACATCTTTAGGAACCGCCAAACACACCACCAAAGATTCCTAAAGTATTATCTATACTTTAAGAACAAATCACCTAGCTGATTCTGGACAAAAACACGTTACTTGGTGAACAAGAAATATGGCGTAGTTTCCTTAAAAAGATAAAGCTCGCGAAAACCACGCCACACAAACAGGGCACACTGATCTGTGCAAGGATGTTTGAACATCATATCCAACATCGTACAAGATGCCAAGATGTTGGAACAACATATCCAACATCGTACATGAATATTTGTTTTAGCAATAATGAAGCCAATACACAAATATCCAACAATCTTCCCCTTTGACAAATTTTTGGCTAAAACAAACTGAGGCCATAAAAACAAGGTAGAGAGATACCAAACACCCATTTCTTCAATCATCTTGAGCACACATCCATGAAGAAAAGGCAGCACATCATAAAGCATATCTAAAGAGACACCACATATACACTTCTTTAAATCATCATAAACACACAGCCATGACGAATAGTAGAACATTTTCAAAAACTACTTCCAGAACATTCTTTCAATGAAAAGTAGCAGAAAACAGTATCACTAAAGATAATTTAGAGACATGTAGAAAACTATAGAGATACCACACATAAATCTTCTGTTACTCCACTTAATCAAACAGACATGAAGAGAATATGACACTTCTAATAAAAACCATTTCCAATTTTTCAAACAAACTTCATTAGGAACATGGTTGACAAGAGATATAACGTATCACTAAAAAGAATCAGAGGCATGCAGTAGCGGATTAAAAAAACTTTGCCTCACAGAAAACAATACTCAGTAAGGGAAAAATAAATTCCCTCATTCACATGTAACTGGATGTTCCAACATCCTATACCACATCAGAAAGGGAAAAATAAATTCCCATCTGCAAGTGAAAAAAAAAAATTCCCATTCATATAGGCAACTCTCATCTAGATGTTTCAACATCCTGCACCGCATCCTCACACAGCTTGAGTTCCTCCAATCACACTTCATATTATCACTCCTCCTCAAAATAACAACCTATGAGTGAATACAAACACAAAAAACAACTACTACTCCCCTTGAACACATGCATGCATACTAATAAAGGAAAACTTCAAAAGCATACTATACGTAGGAAAACTTCAAGCAAAAGCATATGTTTCAACATCATCAGGCACATCAGCTCAGCATCAGGCAACATGCAATAAAATGTTTCAATATGCATACAAATAAAATACTACCATGCAAAATAAATGCAAAATGGTAGAAAGGGCATATAAATGGCAGAACGACAAAAATAACATACAAATACTACTTCAACATCTACTCTCCCTTTTTAGCAACGAAATGTGCCAAATAACCAGAAGCATGGAGTGCAGAAATAACCAGAAGGTACCAAAGGAAACATAAAGTGCATTAACACCAAAAGAAACAAATTATGGATAATACCATAAGGATTACAGACCAAAAGCACATAGAGTGCTCAAAAATATCCAGGGCTTAGCCCACACACAAAGACGTGCAACAAGAAATTAAGAAGAGCATGTCTTACACCACATATCATTATAACTCCTCATGTAGGCAAATTCCTAACTTGCCCCTTAATTTTTCAAACTACTTAGCATCTAAGGCTTTGGTGAAAATGCTTGCCAACTGTTCCTCTGTAGCAACATGTTCAAGAGTCACAACCTTCTCTTCAACAATATCCCTGATAAAGTGATGACGTATGTCAATGTGCTTAGTCCTGCTATGTTGAATATGATTCTTGGAAATATTAATTGCACTCAAATTGTCACAGTACAATGTTAGAACATCTTGTTCAACATTATATTCTTTCAACATTTGTTTCATCCATACAAGTTGGGATCAACTGCTACTAGCTGCTATGTACTCAGCTTCAGCAGTAGATAGAGACACACAGTTCTGTTTCTTGCTAAACCCATAGATCAAATTGTGACCTAGAAAGAAACATCATTCAGAAGTAATTTTCCTATCATCTGCACTACCTGCCCAATCAGCATCACAGTAACCAACCAATCTAGAACTTGTATTGTGAGAGTACAAAATGCCATAATCACTGGTGCTGTTGATATACTTCAGACTTCTTTTCACCTGAGTGAGATGGCTCATTTTAGGTTCAGCATGGTATCTTGCACAAACCTCTACTGTAAAAGTTATACCAGGTCTGCTTGCAATAAGATACAGTAGACTTCCAATCATGCTCATATACATGCTTTGATCAACAAAAACACCATTTCCATCTTTGGACAACTTCAAATGAGTAGTTGCTGGTGTTCTTTTATGACTACCATTATCCATACCAAATTTCTTCACTATATTCTTGGCATATTTACTCTGAGAAATAAAAATGGTGTCTTCCATTTGCTTGACTTGAAGACCAAGAAAGTAATTCAGCTCACCTACAAGACTTATTTCAAATTCTGACTGCATCCACTGGACAAAATGTTGAACCATCTTGTTTGACATCCCACCAAAAACAATGTCATCAACATAAATTTGTGCTATCATCAGTCTTCCATTATCAGCTTTCACAAACAAAGTCTTGTCTGTTCCTCCTTTTATGTAGCCTTGGTTGACAAGAAACTGTGTGAGTCTCTGATACCATCACTGGAGGAGCCAGCTTAGAGTGAGGGGGTTCACATGAACCCTCTGAAATATTAAATCTTGGACCAATTTTTTACTATTTCATGATTGTGAACCCCCTGAAAAACAATACCTGAAACCTTATTGCACTAGTATAATTTGAAAAGTTGGCTGCAAATGTGCATTTTAAGGTGGCAAGCAACTAATTTATGCTATTGGAATTGGAATTCAAAGTAAATTTAGAGACTTTACCCATGCATCAGAGAACCCAACATGTTAATTATATAAGCAGAATTTATTTATATTATACATGTATATTATACTTCGTATCGACATTAATTCCATAAGCACTTTCCCTAAGAAAAAATTTAATTCCCTAAGCACTTACCATTTAAAAAAATTAAAAGTTCCCTAAGCACTTATAAATATAGTAATTTGTTTACATTTACTAATATTAATTTCATTTAATAGTTCAACTCCATTACCTAAATTATCCTCCATCTCATTGAATTCAATAAACAAAAGTGGGGTATGGAAAAGAAAAATTAAATTAGAGAAATGTTAACTGGTGTCCCCGGACACTAGTTAAGGATACTAAAAAAAGAAATTATATAATAGTAATTGCGTTGAAAATTGTGTAATTAATTTATAAAAGTAAAAATAAACTTTTTTTAGTAATAACTTCTTTTTTTGCTATCTTTAATTAGTACACCGGGGGCACCGTTTAGATAACCCATTAAATAATTAAAAGAAGAGAGAGTGGTTAAATATCAAGAGTATAATATGAAAACTAACATTGGTAATTCATTGATACCGGAAAACAACTTGTAATTTAAGACAATTTTTTCTCTAAATCGACTTATTATTTAGTACAAGAAAAGTATTATTTTTATACATATTATTATAAATATTTATTAAAAATTAATAGTTTGAACCCCCTGCCTCAGGGTCCTTGCAACGCCACTACATACCATGTTCTAGGTGCCTGCTTTAAGCCATACAAAGCTTTCTTCAATTTGTAGACATGATTGGGAAAGCTAGGATCTATAAATCATTTTGGCTGCTCAACATAAACTTCTTCATTTAGATACCATTTAGAAAGGCTCACTTCACATCCATCTGAAACAATTTAAATTTGAGGATACAAGCCACTCCCGAAAGTAACCTTATGGACTCCAATCTAGCAACAGAAGCAAAAGTTTCATCAAAGTCCAACCCTTCTACTTGTGTATAACCTTGAGCAACTAATCTTGCCTTGTTTCTGGTCACAGTTCCATTCTCATCAGACTTGTTCTTGTAAATCCATTTTGTCCCAATGACATTCATGCCTTCTGGTATTGGAACCAAATCCCACACTTCACTTCTCTTGAACTGATTCAATTCATCTTGCATTGCATCAATCCAAAATTCATCTGTAAGAGCTTCTTTGACATTTTTAGGTTCAAGCTTGGACACAAAACATGAATTAGAAATTACTTCATTGGATCTCCTGGTGGTGATTACTTGATCAAGACTTCCAATTATAAGATCCCGAGGATGGTTCTTCTGAACCCTGATGGAAGGTCCTTTGCTTGTTGACACATGATCCTGCTCAGCTTGCTTAGATTCTTCTTTCTCAATCTCAGGTTCATTCACCTGTGAAGGTACGTTTGTTTCCTGAACAGATGTCTCAACATCTGGCTAACCATCGGGAACTCTGTCTATCTACAGAAGCATCATCTATCACAAAATTGATGGACTCCATAACAAACTTGGTTCTGGTATTAAATACTTTGTATGGCCTGTTGTTTATAGAGTATCCAAGGAATATCCCCTTATCACTCTTGGGATCCATTTTCCTTATGTGCTCTCTATATGCTAATATGTAGCACTTGCTTCTAAAAACATCAAAATATTTGACAGTAGGTTTTCTTCCTTTCCATATCTCATACAAGGTAGTTATGGTGCCAGACCTCAGAGTAACCCTGTTGTGTACATGATAAGCTATATTCATAGCTTCTACCCAACAATAATAAGGCAAATGTTTTACATGAAGCATAACTATAGATGATTATTGTAGGGTTCTATTCTTCCTTTCAATTACACCATTTTGTTGAGGTGTTATTGTAGAGGAAAATTCATGTCTTATTCCTTCACTAGAGCAGAATTCATTGAACTTTGCATTTTCAAACTCTGTCCCATGATCACTTCTGATCCTTATAATGGCACTATCTTTTTCTCTTAGAAGTTGTGTGCACAAGTCTTTAAACACATGAAAGGTATCTAATTTTTCTCTAATAAAGTTCACCCAGGTAAATCTTGAGAAATCATCAACAACCACAAAAACATACCTCTTTCCACCAATGCTCTCAACTTGCATAGGTCCCATCAGATCCATGTGTAGAAGTTCAAGAACCTTGGAAGTTACTTGATGTTCCAACCTTGGATGAGACATTCTAGTTTGTTTACCTTGGAAGTTACTCATGGAAGATTCATCATTTTTTACATCTTGGGCTTGTTGTTTCTTTGTTTATTGTTTAGAGTTTTATAATCGAAAACAATACCTTTAGGTTTTTCTTGATTCTGGCCTTCTAGGATTTCCTCTAGTACATTAGTACATGTGGTCATCATCCTAACTTTCTTCTTCATATGTTCTAGTTGAGAGTTTAGTTGGATTACCTCATCAATGATTTCAGAAATTTTTGCAAGATGATCTCTCTTTTCAGCCTGCAGATGACTGATGGTCTTCTCCTGCTTCTCAACCAACTGGCACATATTAGTACCTCAGGCAACCAATTCATTGTAAGAGGCAACTAAATCTTCATAAGGAAATACTTCATCACATGAATCAGTATCTGACATTATTCTACAAATCAAAACCGTGACATGTTTAGCAGATTAACTCCCCACTTCCACTTCCGAGTCATCATCATTAAACCAAGAAACAACCAAGCTTTTCTTTTGTCTTTTGAGCAATGTGGAACATTCTATTCTGATGTGACCATAACCTTCACATTCATGACATTGAACCCCCTTTGATTCAATGCTCTTCTCATCAGTTCTTACATTCTTCACATTTCCAGGTTGATTATCGATGTTGGACCTGATGTTCTGAACATTTGACCTGGGTCTTCTGTTGAATTATTTCAAGATCCTCCTGAACTGTTTTCCAAGTAGAACAATATTTTCTGATAAGATATCATCATTCTCATGATTTCCTTGTGTCTCTTCTGCATCAACATTTCAAACAAATGCAATGCCTTTGCTTTTCTTGTCAGTTTTGTTATTGACATTTAATTTAAAGTTCTGAAGTGATGCTATCAGCTCATCAACCTTCAAACTTGAGATGTCTTGGTCTTCTTCAATAGCATTTATCTTCATGTCAAATCTCTTAGGTAGAGATCTGAGAATTTTTCTAACAAGCTTTTCATCAGAAATTTTCTCTCCAAGAGTCAAAAGTGTTAGCAATATCAATAATTTTCAAGTGATAATCATGTATGTTCTCATCTTCCATCATTCTTGGATTCTCAAATCTTGTAGTAAGAAGTTGAAGTCTTGCACTTTTTACTTTAGATGTACTTTCATGAGCAGTTTTGAGAATATCCCGAGCATCCTTAGCCACAATGCATTGCTTGATCAATCTGAACATATTCTTGTCAACCCCATTGAATAATGTATTCAATGCTTTGGAGTTACCAAGAGCTAACTCATCTTCAGCAGTAGACCACTCTTCTTCTGGTTTCAGAAGAGTTGTCCTGTTCCCATCTACATCAAGAACCACAGGATGTTCCCAACACTTCAGAACTGCCTTCCATGTCTTGCTATCTATGGATTTAAGGAAAGCAGTCATACGTGATTTCCAATAGTCATAGTTGGTACCATCCAACATAGGTGGTCTGTTCACAAATCCTCCTTCCTTGTCCATAACGCTAGAAAGTAAAATCCATGGAGCTCACCCAAAAATAGGCAGGGTGCTTGCTCTGATGCCAATTGAAATTCTAGCACATTAGTTTAAGATGTTCTATGCGATGTTCCAACACCAGACACACAAAAACGAATGTTGAGTTTAATGTTTAAACATCGTACTCACTAATACAAAATACGAAAAAGTAGAAGACAAGAAAATAAAAGGCACAGGAGAATTGTTAACCTAATTCGGTGACAAACACACCTACTCAGAGGGCTACCAAGCCAGGAAGGAAATCCACTAGTGTAGTCCTTATTCTAGGTTCTCAGAAAACTCCTCATTTACAACTCTAGACCTAGGACCTACCCGTCTTGACCTCAACCTAGGAACTCCTAGATCTGTGATCTCATCTCACTTCCCTCAATCAACCACGGCCCCTGTGATTAGAAGATTACAACTCAATTTGGTGAAGTTACCTTCAAAAAACAAACTACCTCCGTGCTTCAAAGCTTAGGAGTAGCAACAACTTGCAACTCAATAAAACAGTCATATGCTTGCATCAAGAAGATACAAGAAAGGCCCACAATTAACAAACACTAAAACTCCGGTCTTATCATGTATCAAATCGATACAAGAAAAGGCTCACAATTAACAAAGACTCAAAACTCTAAAAACTCTATTCTTGATATGACGGCTTGATTAATGAATTAGGTTTGGTAATCTTGTATATATACTGAAGCAACACGGGCTCAAAAGTCTTGTTGAGCTTTAGAACATTGTAGATCCTCCAGCTAATCAACGTAACAAATTGGCAACAAATATAGCAACTCCTAAAAAGTAGGAAAATCCTTAGGAACCGCCAAACACACCACCAAAGATTCCTAAAATATTATCTATACTTTAGGAACAAATCACCCAGGTGATTCTGGACAAAAACACATTACTTGGTGAACAAGAAATAAGGCGTAGTTTCCTTAAAAAGATAAAGCTCGCAAAAACCAAGCCACACAAACAGGGCACACTGAACCGTCCAAGAATGTTGGAACATCATATCTGTAACACCCTAATTTCGGACGGTAATTTTTCATAATAATGATCATGGTTTTAACAAAAAAGGATGTCACACACATTCATTCATCTTTCAAAATAATTATAATAATAGAGAATCAGATACAACAGCGAAAGATACTTCATAAAAATTTCACAATTATAAAATATCTTGTCTTTAACATTATTTAGGAAAAATAGCATAAAACATTATGGTGCTTAAACTTCATAATTCAAGGCATTCAACGTTTAACCCAACCCAGTGTTACAGATCAGAGCACGTATTTATTCGACTACATAATATCATAAATAATAGCTACAGGAGTATATCCTCGTCGTCACCTTCTAAGCGGCCCGCAAAGATAAATCTCCTCGTCCTGAGTATCTCTACCCCAAGGGTACAGACACCAAAATACACAAACAACAGCAAAGGGGTGAGAATTCACATCTTAACATATATTGGGATACATGAATAATAAAATAGGTAATCATATCCTCATTGGTCCGTCATCACATCATCATCAATCCTTCATCATATCATCATTAATCATTCATCATAATATTCATACAATTTATTTCATAAACATCATTGACAAATACATCATATGCACACCTTTAACACACATATCATATTCACACCATTAGAACATATCACAGTTCACCTAACATGACCTATATGCAACATACTTCATTCTTAGACCTACATACATACCGGTACCGGATCCTATCGTCATAATAATGTAGTTCAGAGACGTGTTACTGAATCATACATTTCGTCATTCGTCATTATGCAGTATGATATGATGCATGAAGACTCACCAAACATCATCTAGAAAGACACATAAACAACACATCATCTTTACATCATAGTCAATCGTCATTTTTCATCATTCGTCATTTTTCGTCTTTCATCATTTTAATAATCATCACGTCGTTTTACATCATCATTAACACCATATCATTAATTAACACCACATGTTCGTCTAATTATATCTAACTCATTTCCTTGTTAAAACTCACGTCATGTTTAGGACTTACACTCATTATTGGTTTCCGTTACATCCTCTACACCCTTTACTCCTAGTAACCTACCTTATCCTTCATCCTTGGTCTTTATGATTTTTACTACCCCTTCGTCTTCCCTCATAATAACTTTCGTCTATATGACTAGACTTATTAAGTCATAAGAACTTATCGTTAGTTATTAATTTCATCATGATCATCGTCTATTACCTAAGTCTTATATTATCTTTATCCCTTGTTTATGGTATATTCCTAAAACTGTCCTCTTTTCTTATCTTATCCCTTATCTTTCTTCGCATTCATCTTACTCTCTTCTATTATATTCATATCCAGACTCACCGCTCTTACTACCCCTCACTTCTTTCATTTACTTCATACACAACTTCCTATTTCCGTTTACATTTCATCCTAACGATCTCATCATTGTAATCAGTTCTTTAAATTCGTCCTCGCTATTTGTATCGTTATGATATTGTATCATTAATCATAGGTAACTCGTTATCCATCCTTTCCGCGACTGACATCTTTCAACACATCCCTCTATTTAACCTACTCCTCTCTAATCCTCGATCACCTACACCTAGTCGTGTATTTATCTTTACCATTTTACCTCGATTCCTTTCCTCTTCAATCTGACAACTTTCCTAAGTTCACACTCTTTATATAGTCTCGTCGTTGCATTTATCCCATACTATAATTTACTATCATTTTCATCTTTATTGGTGTCTGAATAACCCTCTTACAACTTACTCTATTTTCCCCTTAAGTCTTTCATAAGCATCTTTTATTACGTCATTCATCATCGTCATACAACATTTATACTATCATCATACCTCATCATCTTATAACGTTAACATCTCATTCGTCTGTTAACATCATATATACATGTTATAGTTTACATCTTTGTCAAATCAATATCATGTTTAGAACCCACACCCATCATAGGTTTATCCCCCATTTCCTACGTCTTTTTGCCTAGAGACATGTCTTACTCTTCGTTCTCAGTCTTAAGATCTTTATCACTCCTTTCGTCATTCCTCATAATTTTTTCCGTATATTCTTTTGGGCTTATTAAGTTTAAGATCCTATCTTCATATATAGTTTCATCGTTGCTATCTTCTATTGACTTAAGCCACTATCAATAGTTCATGTTTTAGACTCACTAATACCTTGAGGTTATCGCTTCTAATTATGAATCAACACAATTCCACATTTAGATATATAGTTAAAGGACCCCTTACTTTTACTTTTAACACTAATATCTTGCTTAAACTCGCTAATGCTCTCATAGATGTTTTTGAGTCCATTGGGAGGGTTGTGTTGAAATTTTTAGGAAAAATGCAGCATGACCTAAGTGTAGTGTTTTGATTATAACTCAGGTTGTGGAATTCTTATTGAGATTAAACCAAAACCTATTTCAAGATAACATTCATATCTACAACTTTTGTGAAGACACCTAGATCCAATTCTGAACAGAAAGTGGTGGAAAAGTTGGTTTTTCCTAAGCCTAGACAGGGTGCACGACTGTGTTGACCCATGTGTAGTATTTCGATCATAACTCAAGTTATAAACATCATTTTGAAGTCAGACCAAATTAATTAGAAATATAACATCCATACCTACAACTTTCATGTTTACACCGAGACCCGGTTCAAAACAGAAAATGGTGAAAAAGTTGAATTTTCCCAGGTTGTCTAACAAAAATTGGGGACCAAATTTAAAAAATCGGGGGACGATTTTTGTCGAACCAAAAGTGTGAAAAACTGCTCAAAATTGGGGGCCAAATTCATCAATTCGGGGCCCGACTTTGGGTTAACAGACAACTTCAAAAATCAGTTTTTGAATACGTTTTTCACCCAATAATCACTTTTAAACCACTAAACTCAATTACAACACTCCTAAATCATCATCCTAAGGTTACCCTATTATTCCAGCTTTAATTATCCATTAACCTACCTAATTATCTACCCTTTTTTTAGACTATAGACTCAATTCAAAATGTAGACTAGATTCCCTCAATTCTAACCTTTCAACGTCATCATCATGTACCTTCATCGTTATTTTCTCATCGAAATTCACATCATAACATCATTAACATCTAAAGAGTTCAAACAACCCTAACATAGAATAGATACCCTAGAGTGAAAGGGAATCTCCCCCTTACCTCGAATCTCTGAAGTCACAGCTTTTTGGCTCTCTCCTCCTGAATTAGAGTTTTCTCCTCTGTTTCTCTCTTCTTCTCTTGTCTCTACGTTTCAGCAAAAGTGACAACTTTGATTATTAATTATCTATTTATATTTGGGCTAACATCATACTATTATTCGTTCCATTCTATTTTCTATTATTTTTACTTCTCCCTCCCCCACTTAATTAAAACCTCTATTCTACACCTTCCGCCTCTATAATATTTTATTTACTTTTTCCCTTCATCATAATAGTCCTCTTAACACGTCATTAATCATCATAAATCTATTTCTTCATAGCTAACACAATATTCTAGCATCATAACATCATTACAATCATAAAATCAAGAATAAATCAAATTAACTTCGTTAAATCATTACATGAAATTTTTGGGGTGTTACAATATCCAACATCGTACAAGATGCCAAGATGTTTCCAACATCGTACATGAATTTTTTTTTAGCAACAATGATGCCAATACACAAATATCCAACACTTATGTTGTGGACAGTGCAATAGTGCTTTGTCTTTTACTCGCCCAGGATATCAAGTTCTCACCAAGGAATTGACAGTTTCCACTGTTGGATTTTATCTCAATTATATCCCCAATATAATCAGCATCACGGAATCCAAATAGCCTATAATATTGAGATTTCTTATAAAGAATTCCAAGATTAGTTGTTCCTTTCAGATACCTAACGATTCTCTTAACAACAGAATAATCATGACTAAAAATACCAAATAATCATGACTAAAACAGCAGAAGATCTCTTCAACTTCAATTCAAATAATTTTAGGTCTCAACACCATAGCAAAATAAAATCATAGTTTCAAAAATCAACTCCAAGAAACTTAACAAAACAATGAAAACACCCCAACCCTGGTGTTATAGAATCAGAGGAACGTAATTCGTCTATATTGTTTTTCATAAATAAATAAGACGGAATAAAACTTCCAACGCCACCATCTCAATACCTCGCAGCTAAAACTTCTCAACCTGAGTATATGTACTCCCACGACTACTGACACCATAAACACACAACTACAAAACAGGGGTGAGAATACATTCATTAAAAATATATAAGGTACATTTAAACAACATTATATAATAGTAAAATATCAACTGATCGTCATTTATATATATATATATATATATATATATATATATATATATATATATATTTCACAACACTCACCACTTCAAACATCAATATTCACACATATCATTCACAACACTTACCATTTTCAAACATCAACAACCACACATCATTCACAACATACACCATTTTCAAACATCAATATTTATATGCAAAAATGCACATCATTCCTATCACTTATATGCATGTGGTACCAATTCTACTCATCAATTTTGTATTTTAGAGTTATGTTACTGAGCATACACTCACCAATCTCACCAATTTTCCTAACAATGATATGATGCATGAGGAAAGACTCACCAAAACAATATATAAAACAAATCATCACACATGGTATATAGTTCTAATATATGTTTATCGAACCAATGTTAACACCATTATACAATATTTATCTCACCAATTTTTAACACCATTTACACACTATATATATATATATCATTAATATCAACATCGTAGACAATATTTAACTCACCAATAATATCACCATAAACAATATTTATCTCTCCAATTAACGACTCTACGACACAATATTATCTTCACCAAATAACGACACCATTATAACATTTATTCATCTCAACAAAAGCAACATTTTAACATATTATTTCATTTTATCAATAGTAATATTATGACATATTATTTCATTGATCTCAACCATTACTTCAATATAACTTAATATTTTATTTCACCATTATCGTCACCTTTACCATTATCAATTATCATAATAACAACACCATAACTTCAATTACATTAGCCTTATACTCCTCTATCTAATACTAACCATAGACTCATCATTACTTTAAGAGAATCAATTTTTAAACACCTAAACACACTTCCTTCGTCTAAGTACAACTAAGTACAATGCTACAGGACCTTAATTCTCACCTTCGAGATTTAAAAAGGAAGAAAATAAGGTTTCCAAATGCAGAAAGAAGTGCACGACCGTGCGCTCTAGGGGAACGGTCGTGCCCTTTCAAATGCATGGGAAAGAAAAATAGGCAGAGGACACACGCGCAGACGTGCTCAGTGCACAAACTGTGTAGAAATTGCACACTTAGCGATTTTCCCCTACGCAAGCTTTCCAAAGCTCCGATTTTGACCCCAAACTAACTGAAATCGTCCCTAAACAACACCCTAAGGTTACCATAATATTTAAGCAAAAATTTTCACTCAACTTACCTAATTACAACTTCTCACATGATTAATTCTCTAATCAATTGCATAGCCAATTATTTCACAATCACATGTTGGAACAAAATGTGTTTAACATTACCCTTTGAGTTTTGATGATAACAAGGTATTAAAAATTGTCAATTGAATATGCTAATATTTGTTCAAGTGCGCAGGATCATAGACAAAAATTTAGTGTCTTTAAATGCATAGGTTCTGAAGAACAAGTGAAAGAAATAAAAAGGAAGCTCTTGTGTTGCAAGGAAGCATTCTGAAGAAAAGACGTTCTGAAGACTAGAGGTTCTGAAGCTGACGTCATCAGAAGCACTCTCATTAGAACCTGCACATCAGAAGCTGAAGTCATCAGAGGTTCTGAAGGTTCAGAAGCTGAAGACTGGAAGCTTCAAAGTTTGTTAAATGTTATTATTATCACGCCTATCATTACAGAAGAATAGAAGCCTGGAGCAACGGCTAATTCAAAGGAATTTTTGAAGGCATTGGATGCTAATTCTTTGGAGAACGTTTGAAAAGGACAATAGTACAATTGTACAACCACAATCTCCGCTACTCTGTTTTGTGTCTGCAATAGTACAAGAACAACAACTGTGACTACATTGGTATTCTTCTATACATGGAATGGATTTGAAATTGTTCCCTCATAGGACAATAACCAAATCAAGCAACATATCATTGGTGATCTGATCAAGCTTCAAACGACTCTTTTTGATGTGTTGGCAATCAACAACGTCTCTTTCACACCTCTATATAAAGGAGTGATGACTTGAAGATTTCCAAGAGACTCACAACAATTTTACAAGTGCCAATACTCTGCTGAAATTGTTCCACATCAAAGTTCACTTAGAATTTCTTTTCAACTTTCATATCTTAGAAATTCTAGAGTCTTAATAGTTTGTATCTGATTTATATTGTGAAGACCACTGATTGTTTATCAAGTGTTGAACCTCAAACAAATTTCTTTGTAATTCTGTTTGAATATAAGTCTCTCGCAGTTGTGCTTGAGCATAGGAAGTCTCTTGATTTTGTTCTTGAGCATAGAAAATCTCTTGAAGTTGTGCTTGAGTAGTTTGAAGTATCTTTCTATTTTGAGTAGTGAGCAGTTGTAATCAGATATTGATTTTAGTGAACTCTCCTTGGAAGTGTAAGGGGGATATGACTACTTCCGGTTTGTAGAAGGAACCTGTATAATTGATTTGTGTCTTTCTTCTCTCTCTTTCTCTCTCTCTCTCTCTCTCTCTCTCTCTCTCTCTCTCTCTCTCTCTCTCTCTCTCTCTCTCTCTTTTTTCCCCCC
>Ga0228711_1007508_pt1 | contig 15759 bp, 12 predicted proteins | sample MedpolnodulmetaG_2_FD_177996 | JGI IMG/M metagenome (GOLD analysis project Ga0228711, IMG submission 177996) | Root nodule microbial communities from Medicago polymorpha collected in Santa Monica, California, United States - brown nodules | ecosystem: Host-associated > Plants > Roots > Nodule...
TTCAAATAGCAATCAAAGCGAGACAAAAAAATTACTTACTTGTAAATGACAGGAATCGTGAGAGATAAGTTGAATGAGAGAGTTTCGTCGGATAGATGATTCAATTTTTGTTCCCAAATTATGAATGGATTGAAGGAAGAAATGGTTGGGTTGAAAAACTAAAAGAAAGCGTAGAAGAAGAAAGCAGTTATTTGATATTGGAGAAGAAAGCAGTTATGCAGAAGAAGAAAATAATCTGGAATTATTTTTTGAAAATTAATTAATGTATGGGTAAATCTGCTAATAACAAAAGTATACTGGGTCAATCTATCAAACCCATCTCCTTGTCCATTTTTTATTGTGGATTACAGTTGTCCATGTTATAATGATGCCACGTCAAGATGGGCAGTTTACCCACCTCTTTCCCAAGGCAATTTAGAAAAAACCAAAAGAACAACAAAAAACACCACTAGAAACAAAGGAGAACAACACCACCCTAAAGTGAAAGCCTTCAAATTAGAGAAAAGATATTTGTACAACCACTTTGTGACAATCTTTTAACAACTTTATCTCTCATATTCACATCATGCTCTTATTCTCTCTCTTCCTTTTTCTCTCTCCATTGTTTTTTATCAATGAAAAGAGAAAAGATAGAAGTTGTCACAAGAGTTGTCTCAAATGGTTGTTCAAATATCACTACTCTAAAATTAAGAATTGGATTAGCATCTAACTTTGAAACCGCACCACCAAGCTTGAATTCCACACATCTCCTTCCAAAAAACGAGCCACCTACAAATAGAAAATAGACAAGAAATCCAACTCACAAACAAACAACAACCCCGATGGCTCCTTTAAACCAAACCAGATCCGGACACAAATGGACCAACAAAAGGACCCAAAACTAGATTGAACTACCAGATCTAGCAAATAAACCAGGTAAGCTAATAGATCCCTCCAATAAATGAGAATCATGAGATAACAACATACAAAGAGACTAAAAGCAACTGACCAAAATAACAACAAGAACCACGTTTCAGACAAACGAACAACAAAGAGAGGGAGGTGACAAAGAGAGGAGGACGATTCACTGGACAAGCACAACAAGTATTAACAACAGTTTTACCATGACAGAAAGTACATGCACAAAGAGAAGAAGAAGATGACAAGAGAAAGGGAACAATGTCTAACACATCGATCTTACAACACTACCAAAGTAACGGATACAGCGGCTCTAGGGAATCTAAGAAACCCTAAGCCGAGAGAGGAAGAGTGCACCACCGACTCTCAAAACAAAGTCTAAAGAGCCCAAAATATCAAACTTGATTCAAAACCAACATAGTCACTCAATAAGGCCCACAAATTGTTTTGGTACCAAAACCAAAAGAAGAACACATGAAGACAAAAAGTCACCTCACGAGAAAGAGAGAGCAATGAATCATCTCACTTTTATTTTTTACGGAGTTAAATGCAGTCTCATATTAGCTCAACAATTGATTTCTTGCTTTGCAAACAATTTTAAGTAATGAATGTCAATTGAAATAATATAATGAGAATGAAGAATGAAGAAGTTAGAGAGAGAGAATGAAGTTGGTTGTAATGTGTTTTTCATTGATTAATGAAAGATTTGGGATTTACAGCTTATTTATACACACATAACTTGTAGGTCAAGTTATTAGACCTAACTAACCAAAGTCTAACTAATACTTGACCAAAACTGAAGACAATTTTGTAACTAATCTCTTGTTGTAATTATGAGACCTAACTTGTCCCTCAAGTAAACAAATATGTCTAGCTTCAATTCCTTGGTAGGTCCATTTGCCAGTTGAAATTCAGTGGGGAAATAGATGATTTTAAACATTCCTTTCATCACTTGCTATTTGATGAAGCGAAATATAGTCTCTATATGCTTGCTTCTACCATGTGCAATAGAATTCTTTGCAAGATTGATTGCTGACATGTTATCAATTTTTCGCTTTAGGGGCTTATCCATTTGAAACTTCAGTTATTTAATTATTGAATCAATCAAAACAACTTGACAAGCAACAAATGTGCCAGCAATATACTCTGCTTCACTCGAGAATAAGGCAGTGACTGGTTGCTTCTTGGTGTACCAGGAGATTGCAACATTGTTGAACATGAAAACATAGCCATAAATGCTTCTCCAATCACATCTATCTCCACAATAATCTGAATCAGAATAGCTATTAGCCCGACTTTTGACTCTTTGTTCTCAATAGGAAATAGAAAACCTAGTTTAATAGTTCCTTTTATATATATAATAATTCTTTTAGCTGCAGTGAGGTGATACTTTCTATGATCATTCATGTTTCCCGTTGATGATACTTACCGCAAAGCATATGTCAGGTTTACTATTGCATAAGTATCTTTGAGATCCAGCCATATGCTTGAACATAGTAACTTCTACCTTATCTTTTATTATACATTCATCAACTTTTGCATTTGTTTCTAATTGATTTATGATTATATTGCAATTAGTCATGTCCAATCTATCAAGCAACTCACAAATATATTTTTGTTGGTGCATAACTATCCCTAACTTAATAGTTATGAACTTCGTTCCCAGAAAATAAGAAAGTTTCCCTAGACCAGTCATCTCAAATTCATAATGCATTATGAATTTGAGGTTTTTAATCGCATCTTTGTTGTTTCCAGTAATCAAAAGATCATCAACATACAAACATATCATTGTGATATCATTGTCACTCAGGCTAAGCACATACATACCATATTTATCTGTGCATCTTTTTAAACCAAGTTGAATAATAATATGATCTATTATCATGTTCTATGCTCTAGGAGTCAGCTTCAAACCATATATTGTCTTATGCAACTTGTACACCACATGTTCCTTCCTTTTTACTTCAAATCCAGGAGGTTGAGTGACAAACATTATCTCTTTTAATGATCCAATAAGAAATGCAGATTTTACATCTAAATGAAACATTGACCAATTTTTGCTAATAGTTAAAGCAACTATTAATATGATAGTTTCAATTCTAGCTACATGAGAAAATACCTTAGCATAGTAAATATGATATCTTTGCAGGAAGCCTCTAGCTTCTAACCTTGCTCTATGCTTTGAAACTATGCCATTTGGATTCAATTTGACCTTGAAAATCCATTTCACCTCATTAGTTTTCTTCTTCTATGGTAATTGAACCATTTCCTAGGTGGGATTCTTTTCAATTGGATTGAGATACTCTATCATAGCTTTCTTCCACACATTAATCTACAAAGTTTCTTTATAGTTGAGTGGTTGTGCATCAAAAAGTAATGCAAAGTGAATGAGTTCATCATCATTTGCTGCACAGTTAGGAAGCATTTCACAACCTTCAAGTCTGCTAGGAACTTGTCTCATTTTTTGTGGTCTTATATCTAGTTGAGCCTCTTAAGCATTCCCATTCACATCATTTGTATCTTCAATATTATCATTTGAATCTTCACTTTAATTAGAATCATTGAAGATATAAGAATTCACATTTCTAATTGTAGTTGTGTTATCCTAGTTCCATGCTTCAGATTCATTCATTATCACATCTATATTTATATGTACCTTTTAAGATTTTGGATCATACAGTTTGTATGCTCTAATTTAATGATAGCCTATAAGTATCTTTTTCTCAATTTTATCATCAACCTTGCTCCTTCCTGCATCAGGAGTATGCTTACAACACAAAGAGCGAAACACTTTTAGTTGCTTCATATAACACCCTTGAAACCCACATACAATATTTCATACAATTAAAGCAATTAATCATATATTCAAGGTGCTACTCCATTAATAACAAAATCGTACATAATTAATTTTGATAAAACAGTCGCAACGGAAAAATATCTCTAAGTATCATAAAGTCACATATCTCAATGTCAAATACATAATCATAAAACATCAGAAGTTTCTCAATAATAATCCAATAGATGAAATAATCAAAATCACGAAAAAATCATAATCAGATCTTACAACTAGACTCCAAGAGCAAAATCATAAAATCAAGGAAGCCTCAAGCTACCCTCAGGTACTCACGCCGATCACGCGTCCTCGTCCTGCACGTCTATACCACATAGGGCATTGGCGGAAACTCGTAAAAGGGTGAGAAATACTCAACAAAGAAAATCATGAACATAAGAATAATTTCAAGAAACAACAACATACATATGATACAATTCAATATTCAAGAAAATATTCTCATGTATATCCTTTTAGTTAAACAAGCATATCAATTCTCAAGTCATAAACACAAGATATCACAAGTTTATGTACTATCATTAAATCACCAAAAGAAGTACATATTGTTCACACTTTATCACCACCACCAAAATAACAATAATTAAATGTAGACAATTAGTCATATGCACAACATCACACAAATTCATCAAACATACGACTCTAGAGTACACACATATGCATGTAATGTTCTAAATACGACTACATGCATGTGATACCATTCTTTGAATGTCAGAGTTATGTTACTGATTGATCCCATTACCACTTGGATATTAAATATCTTATCACAACTTGGATACTGAAGTATCCTATCACCACTTCTGATGCTAAAACATCCTACTGACTCATGAATGCATGAACATATGACTCACCAAAATACAAGACCTCACCATCATTAACATCACCACTTTATATACATGTATTCATCGCCATTTTATACATATATACATATTCTTCATCAATAATTATCATCATCATAATCATCATCAAACATTTACCACAACAAAGAAGCAACATTCCTTCATTTAGCAAAAATATCATTTTAAACGATTAATCATCTACACCTAGTTAATTAATGTATCATGCATATATCAATCACCAATTCAACTATTATTCATCAACTTATCATTATCATATAGTCATACACAAGTTAATATAGCATGATTCATTAATTCTCAAGGTCCTTCTATTTTCCACATTTCCTAAAGTTCGTATATTTTTACCATTTCACATAAATCAATCTACTTACAACCTAAGCTAGGTTTAATTATTCATACCCATCCAATTATACTTCGATTAATTAAGTTTAAGCATTTGGGACCCATTTGTACGCATCAGGAACCTTAAAAAGTCGCAAAATTAAAATTTCCCGGCACAGTACAGGCCGCACGGTCGTGCCCATTGGTGCACAGTTGTGCTGTCCAATGCCGAGTGAAACGCACAGTCCGTGCCCAGGGGCGCACGGTCGTGTCACACTGACAAGACATGGATCTTGAATTTTTGCGTTTTCGTGCGTGAAACTCTGTTTTTAAACCTGTTTTCGATCCGATTCACATCAAATTCGTCCCGAACACTTACACCACTTATACCCAATTATTTCAACATCATTTTTAGCTTAAACAACTTAATTCAACTTACTCCAACATCAATTAACTTAATTGATCACTTAACACAACTTATAGATTAAAAACCCATTTTCATCAATTCAATCCCACACTCAAACAAGTTAACAACAACAACACCATATCATAATCATTTCAAAATATCAACAACTTCACCAATTCAATCATGCAACCAAATTCATAAAAAAAAAAAACTTCAATGATTATTACCCATTTCTCACAAAATTTACAACAACACAACAAGTTAATCCAAACACCACATTTAGCATGATAACTTCACGAACTTTTGAAGTAGCAATAAACGTCCCAAGAAAGAGAAGGTTTGAATTGTGAACCTTTTAAAATTATTCTTGAAACTTAAATTAAGTTTATATACTCAAGAAATTTCTTGGTTAATGTTAGCTCAACAATTAAATAATAATCATTAAATATGTAGGACTAGAATGTTCTGCAGAATGATTATATAAGTAGAATGAGAAAAAAGATATTAAGTTAAATTATAAAGTTATTTTAACAAGGACCAGAATGTTCTGGAGAAATATAAAGGCAGAATGGCAAAACAATATTATAGACTGAATTTAAACTTTAGTTAGATATTATGCAGTTGTATTATCTTGGACTAGAATGTTCTAGAAGCAGTTTGTATAATTAATAAAGTAAAGATTAAATTAGGACCAGAGCACCCTGGATTAATTTGGTTGAGATTAATTGGGACTAGAATATTCTGGAGAGGAATAAATATTAATGTGTGTGATAGTGTGTGTATATAGTGTAACTTAAATAGAGAGAGAGAGAGAGAGAGAGAGAGAGAGAGAGAGAGAGAAGAATAACACATGAGAGTTTTCTGGTTCACCAAACCCGACTACTTCCAGTCCCCACACTTCGTGTGAGATTATCCACAACAATATTCTGCTAGCAGAAACTTCTGACTAGCACTATAAGGTCTTGATCACACCAGATCAGTCTGGAACAAGTGTATTATGAACCTCAACATGCTTCTACAATTTTTTGCTTTCACACAAGAAAGGTTGGAACTTTTCTATCTCAAAACATTTATCCTAATAGACTTGAGACCTAGAGTACACTTTGTATGATGATTGGTTTTTGTTGGATCGTGATGTCTCAAACAAAAGAGACTTTTATAGACACAAACTCAAGAGATAAAGTGACTATAGTGAAAAGATTATGGAGTTTGCTTTGAGAGATAAATGCTTTGTATTTCAAACTTTTGCTTTTATCCTTCAAAGACCTCTTCTATTTATAGAGCTGAAAACTCTTGGAGAGCAAGCCATAAAAGAGTTGTTGTGCTTCCAATTCAAATTTGAATATGCGCTCCAAAGAGGCTTGGAGAGAAAGCATACAGAGAATGTTCTCATCACTGCCCAAAACGTTCTCTTAGTTCCAACCAATCTTGAAAGAATCATTTCACACGTGATTGCCTTGCTTTGATGAGATGTCTTGAGGAAATTGTTGTCTACTTGTTGATCCTTTGGTGATGTCATCTTAATGATGTCATGTAACTTGATGATAAAGATTGATTCTTAGATATTTCTTTTTCTTGTTATTCCTTGGTAGGTCGAAAATACACATGGGGAGCCAATGCTGATTTTATTCCTTAAATGTTTTCGGCACATATGTGCAAGATAGAATATATTTATGTGCCTTTGTTTCTTTGCCTTTTAATGCCTTATCAAGAATCTTGATTTCTTTCCTCTTTAAGTGAGACAAAAATAACATTGCTTTGTTTTTGATCTTAATTATGCACATCTTGATATTAACCCAAAAAGCTCATATTTGTTCATTGCTATATTTAATAAAGATTTTGTTATCGCTTTTGAGGCCAAAACGTTCTCTTGCTTTTACCGAACATTCTCATGAAACATTTATCACAAAATATATTAGTAGATAACAATATAAATAAAAGTAAGTATGTTTGTTATCTTTAAAACATTAATAACGAATTTTGCTTTCAACAACTTCAACATAAATACATACGCAATAGCATATCAAATGGAAAGAACACGAATAGAACATTATCATCAATAACATCATGAATTTAACATAATTAAGATAAAATGTCAAAAGCATTTATTCTATATAATCAAAATAAGCATAATTAATGGAGCACTGAAATTAACTTATTCCATCAATAATTCATGAAACCACAATAAATACAACAACCAAGATTCTACCCATATGAACAATCATTCCTAGAGTTGAATAAATCTCACACCCATACCTTATAATTTCAAAAGCTAAGCTTTCCTAACTCCAATCCGCCTCTCTACGTTGATTCTCTTAAGCTTTCCTTCTTTTTCCCCTTAAGCTCTTCTTTCTTCTCTTCCTTTCTCTATTCTTTCTCTAACCTCTATTGTGGAAACTTGACAAATGATTTTAGAACCTTAGCTTGTGACTACTACTAGTCTTATATACTCTCATCAAATGGGCTTAGTTTACTTATTCCTATTGGGCTTAGTCTTACTCTTACTAACAAATAACACTACTCATTCTAATTTACTTAATTCTTCCTTTTACCATTTACCTCTATTCTAGTAATTTAACCAAGTTACTACTAACCTCAATAAATATTTCTCTACCTCTAAATTACTAAAATACCCTTCACTCCCTAATTACCAAAATACCCTTAATTCCTCTATCTCTAATAAAATCCAATTATCCCAACAATTCAAACATATCAAACAATTAAATAAATAACAAAACAATTAAATAAATAATATCCTAAAAATTGGGTCGTTACACTTCACATCAGGCTTTCTTTCATTTCAAGCTTCTTATAGTACTTTAGACTTCAGCTTCTTTGTTGAACATTTCTTCAGAATGTAAGTTGCTTTATTCACTGATTCTCCTAAAAACTTATGAGTATATTATTCTGTTTTGACATGCTTCTAGCCATATCAAGTATGGATTTATTTATTCTTTCTGCTAGGCATTGTGCTGGGGAGTATAGGGAGATGTAAGTTCATGAGGTATGCCATGATTGACATAGAATGCTTCAAAATCTTTTGAAGTATATTCTCCTTTATCATTAGTTCCCAAAAGCTTAATTGCTTTCTCACTCATAGAGCCATACTTGACATAGTTAGAAGCATATTAAAAAATAATATTACACATCATAAGTTTTGAGGGAGAAGCAATGAATACATTAACTTACATTTTGTAAAAATGTCCATTGTGGTTGCGAGTATAGGGAAAGGTAACTTCACGAGCTATGTCATGACTGACACAAAGTCACATAATTATGAATATAATAAAGATTTATTTAGTATAGTTTAGTCAAAATTGAAAGAGATTGTTTCCAACCATCTATCTTTTTTTTCTTTCTTTAGCACACTAAGAAGAAGCTAATACTTCTGCTACTTCTTAGTGTGGCTGGTAGAAACCGTCCCCCAGCCATGTTAAATGTAATATCGACACTGCTTTTTCTTTTACTAACAACCGTACATGGATTTGTATTTGCATTCGAGATGCATATGGCGTTTTTGTTTTGACTAAAACGGTTAGCTTCCCCAGTTTTTATCAAGTTGTGGTCATAGATGATTTGGGTCTATTTGAAGCACTTCAGCGGCTTAGCGATGTGTCTTTTGAAAATATTGATTTTGAGATCGATTCAAAAATTACCCGTGATGTTTTCCATTCCAGAAGATAGGATATCTTCGAATTTGGTCATATGATCACATCCTATAGATCTCTATTTTATGCTTTCTTTACAAACTCTAGGGTGGAGTTCACTAGGCGACAAGCAAATGCGGTTGTTTATGCGCTTGCCAAACATGCTACATTTCTAGCTAGCCCCGTTACTTATTTCCATATCCCATTTTGTACTGAATCCATTTTTATAAATGAAATGCAATGAACATGTTTCTTTAAAGAATAATAATTGTAACCATGTAAGACTTCTTCGCTCCTTAGAGTATAAAAGTATTTTCAAATTAGCCATACATAAAATTTCAACTCCAATTGTCATTTTTATTATAGAACTCTATCATTTGCGATAAATACACACAATAGTGTTCCAAGATAAATTAGTTGGGAAGGGTTCATGCATTTTGAATGTGTCAAGTCGGTTGGAGACTATTATTAGTGTCGAAAAATAAATTATCAATATTTTGTTCCGAAAAAAAATTAAGATTATTATTCAATAATTGCAAATTACGATGTAATTGTAATTTTTTTGAACTTCAAATTTAACATTTTTTTCACGCAACTTCATATTATAATTTGGAGTAATTAAGTAGTTAAATATTATTTTTTTTTACATATATAACACCTGCAAAATTCAATTTTTTTTATCAACGGTAAGTATTCAAACCAGAAGTTGAATTTGGAGTCAAATTTTACCTTGTTACATGTGCCAATTTGATAAGCTCTACAAGTAAAAACAAGTGTTTGTTGTTATTCACAAGTGTTTGTTGTTATTCACATTAACCATTGGTTAATAGATTAATACATTTAGCCATTGAGACACATGTGATTAGACACATGCTATGAGACAAAAAACACAGTACTAAACACAAGCTATGAGACAAGAATATAATACGAGGATTAAAATAGCATGTCATAAGACAAAATGAGACAAAATAACCTACTCAAATACAAATAAATTCAATTCATTTTTTACAAATTTATTCCATCATCTCTTTCATTGATATCATTTTTAAACACAAAGTAAAAATCATATTTTTTTTAACTATAACAAACAAGATGTAACAAAAACACTATTACAAACAAGCCCTACATAATGTCAACCTATTTAACCTCTAATTAATATAATTACAATTAAGCTATTTTCTATATAATTTTAAATTATTTAAACTAATATATTCTTTTTCTTATAAAATAAACTAAGCTTTGATTAAAAAAACATAGCAAAATATTAGTTTGATTTGTCATATAATGTTAAGGAATCTTTCTGCTATTCCTGCTTTGCTAAACCTGCCAACTTACATAGTTCTTCAAGCTATTCCATTCGACATAGGAAGCTAAAGCCTTATAACATGATATGTCTCTTTCAATCCATAATATAAGTTGATAGGTTCCTTTCATATTGTAGTTTGGAACATTATACAATCTAGTCATGAAACATTATACAAAAACAATTATTTAAAAATATATATCCTTCTAATTATTCTTTTATTTTGCAATACTCTGTTAATCAATATACCATGCCAATTCTTCCTCCTCATCTTATTAGGTTCCATAATATAGGTTGATAGTTTGCTTTGATATGTTCCTTTGATACAAAAATATAATACAAAAATAGTCACTTGAAGAATATATCTTACCAATTAGTCTTTTATTTTTTAGCACTCTTTTGACCAATATATCATGTCAAGACTTCCTCCCCATCTTGTTACGTCATCCCTATATGAATAAATTCAAAGTCAATGTGAGTACTCATTTTATTTAACAACATTTAAATAATTTTAAAAAACATTCTTAATTATGCAGACAGAGTTCATACTTGGCAGTACTTGAATATAAATATAACAATCACTTAGAATACCATTACACTTATATTAAACCTCACTTTATTTTCTTAAGTTTTTGAACCTCACTTTTTCTTCTTAAGATTTTTTCATGGTCATGGGTGTTGGAGATTCTGAGGGAGTTTCTAGTGAAACAAACAGTATTGATGATGGTGAAAACATGAATCCAATGACTATTGATGAACTAGATGTTAAAGATGATCATGTTATTCAACATGGTGGGGTTCAAAGAGCCGAAGTGACAAACAACAATACTACAATGACAATACTATTCTTGAACTTATGAGATTGGTTCAAACTGAGGCATCTTTTGTTGCTACTGTTGTAACTAAAATTAAGTTGATTGTCACACCTTTTTTCAGAACAATTTTGCATTTATTTTTGATATATGTTCAAATAAACCTTATACTACTAGCTTTTATATTTTAATTAAGTTTTTAGTCCCTATAAATATTCATAGTTTTGTTTTTAGAGCCTACAAAATAAAATCACACTTTTTAGTCCCTATAAAAATTTTCGTCAGCATTTTTAGTCCCATAAATTTTTTCCTTAGCACTTTTAGTCCCTGTCAAAAATTTCCATCAACAGTTTTGGTCCCTAAAATGCCTAAGGAAAATGTCACAGGAACTAAAAAGTGTGATTTTATTTTGTAGGGACTAAAAACAAAACTATGAATATTTATAGGGACTAAAAACTTAATTAGCCCTATATATATATATATATATATATATATATATATATATATATATATTGATTTTTATGTTTTTTCCTATAACGTCATTTTTAAAGTGAATTAATATGTTAATTAAATTGTCAGGTTTAAAGCTACCCCATAATACACTCAAGTCCTTTAAAAGTTTAGGTTTTTGCATATGTATTTCATCCAAATTTGGATACCGAGTATTTTTATTACTTCGAGTACATTCACTTATTGTTATGATAAAAAAATAGCAGTTAACTTGTTGTATTATGTTTGTTAGTGAACCATCGATGAATTTTTATAATATGGTTGCAACTCGTGCTAACATTGAATTCCTTTGTCCTGGAAAACAAATAAAAGATGTGGTTATTGTCCTTAAAAAAAAAGGTGTGGCTATTATAACATGTTGTAGAGGAATTTCAATATCGTTATGCATTTTGTTAAAAAATATATATTAATTTGCTTTAATATGATATGCTCTCACTTATGTTTCTGAAAAAACATGTTGGGTTTATAAGAATCTTAATCACAATGCTATTTAGGTGATGCTACAAACTTTTCATGTGAGTAATTAGAAAAATAATAATATAAATATGTATTATGTCAAAGTAAAATATAATAATATAACAATAAAATGCAGGAAGATATTTTCAAACAACTAAACCATTCACATTAGCGTACCAATTGTAGAACATGAAAGCAACATCAATATTTGGAAAATGGAATCTCATGATGCACTCTTCAAGTACCTCATTTACTTCAAACTTCCATATAGCTTGAAGTATGTTAATTGCAATATCATCATCAAAATTACATCCACCAAAGTTAGAATCAACAATGTGATCCTCGTTTAAGTCACTACTATACTCATCATCTAATGACGTATCTTCCTACCCCTATAAGTTATTGATAACAAAATCAATTTACGACTAAATTTTTAGCAACAACAACATTGATTGTACAACTTTTTACAAAATAAATTCTAGTCAAGAGTAAACACACAAAATAAAAAAGAAGTTTTTATAATTGTGTCTTTCAATCCCTACAAGTTAGAAAACTAATTTACAAACAAAACAATCAACAACTTTAAATTATTGTGTTTCAGTTTACAAGTTTTTGAACTTTATACAAACCTAAACTCTATGCCTTGTTGGTTAACAATAGGTGTGTATATGGAATTAGTTAACTTGAATTTACAATTAGTTAACAATAAAAGTTTTTTTTTTGAACCAAAAACAGTAAAAATATTTGAAAACAAAACATCTATCAACAACAATAACTTTATAAAATTATTAAAAATAATGTATTCAAGGGTGAAAATACTTAATGAATGAGAACTAACATAGATGAATAAAATAAATGAAAAAAAAGGCTTGGGTTGGGTCAACTTCATTGTCGTTTATGTTGCTTCGTCTTTCATTAGCATTGACAACAAATTGAGATGGGATTGAGTTCAAATAAAAGGAAACAAGATCAAACAACAACAACCACCAAAATCGAGAAAAAACCAATGAGATTGAACAAGAAAGAAACGCAACAACAATAAGAAAGACAAAACATAGCAAAGAAGACAAACACTCAAAATGTAGCAACGACCATGAAGACGCGGTCATACCCCAATTTTGCCCTAGCCAAAATTTCATCATTTCTTCTTGTTTTCTAAAACTTTCACAAAAAAAGTCAACCATCGACCAAAGTCAACTGTTGACCAAAAGTCAATTCTTCAAAAAAAGTCAACAAATATTTTTTTTTACACCAAATTCATTTCCATGAGTATTTTTCCCTTTAGTTACTTGTCATTAGAGGGGGTCCACTAGAGTTCCAAGTCCCAAGAAACATCATCGGCTTCAGTGAATAATGATTGGACAAATTGGGTGGCTTTAAACGGCAGCGATGCGTCCAAGGCGGCTGACATTCAAGCGATAGGTAAAACCATTGGCATCTCGTTCAAAGGAAGTATACTCAAAATAAATTTAGCGTCTTAGTTAGACCAAAAGGAGCGATGGTTGGACCAGTGTTGACTCCGGTGGAGGCTGAGGAGGGTGTGGTGGATGGAGGAGTTTAGGTGGAGACACTCGGCGGAGGGGTGGCGCGGGTGGGTGTGTTCGTGATGAAATTGATTTCTTGGAATGTGTGGGGGTTAGGGAGTGTTGAGAAAAGGAGGGAAGTGAGGAAGTTAGTGGCAGAAAAAAAACCTTTGATTTTATGTTTGCAAGAAACTAAGTTAGCGATGTGTGATGATAATTTGAACTTGTTGCTGTGGGGTGACTCGAATCATGCTTATTCTTTTCGTTTGTCAGTGGGAGCGTCGGGGGGCTTGTTAACGGTGTGGGATACGTTGGAAGTGGAGGTGTGGTCTTCGGTTAGCCAGGACAATGTTCTTCTTATTCATGGAAAATTTATTCGGACCAATGAGGTTTTTTATCTTTTCAATGTTTACGCTCCCTGTGAAGTTCGAGCTAGACAACATTTATGGGGCACTTTGTCAGTTAAACTGCAGTTGCTACAGGGTAACAAAGTGTGTGTATGTGGGGATTTTAATGCCATCCGTAGGCCGGAGGAAAGAAGACCCCTGAGGGGGGCAGGGCTAGCGCAAGATTTACAACATTTCAGTCGTTTTATTGATGACAATGGATTAATAGATTTACCGTTGTGTGGTCGTCGGTTCACTTGGTTCAAAGGAGATGGAACCTCTATGAGCAGGATCGACAGGTTTTTGCTATCAGAGGAATGGTGTCTTCAATGGCCTAACTGTCTTCAAGTGGCTCTTTTGCGAAGTCTCTCGGATCATTGCCCTCTTCAATTGTCAGTAGATGAGGAAAATTGGGGTCCTCGACCATCAAGAATGTTGAAATGCTGGCAAGATGCGCCGGGGTACAAGCAGTTTGTGATCGAAAAATGGCAGTCTTTCGAAGTTGAGGGGTGGGGCGGTTACGTCCTTCGAGAAAAGCTGAGACGAATCAAATTGGCATTAAAGGAATGGCACGTGGTTCATGCAAAAAATCTTCCTGGAAGGATTGACGTTCTTAAACAACGGTTGACAGAGTTAGATGAAGTTGGGGAGAATGACGCGTTGTCTGAAGGGGATATCCAGGAAATGCAGTGCATAACTCATGATCTCCACTCTCTGTCACGAGTTAGTGCTAGTATCAGTTGGCAGCAGTCCCGAATCTGGTGGCTGAAGGACGGGGATGAAAATTCTAAGTATTTCCACTCGGCTCTAGTTCGTCGATGGAGAAGGAATGCTATTGTCTCTTTAATGGTGAATGGCACTTTGGTGGAAGGAGTTCAGCCTATTCGAACCGCCGTTTTTTCTCACTTCAGAGATCATTTTGAGGCACCGAGTGTGTCAAGACCGGGGGCTGAAAATTTAACTTTTAATACCTTATCTGATGTGGAAGGAACGGGTCTCATAAAACCTTTCTCAGAGGCGGAGGTTAAAGCGGCTATCTGGGATTGCGAGAGTTTTAAAAGTCCAGGCCCGGATGGGGTAAATTTTGGATTCATCAAAGATTTCTGGGAACAGTTAAAGGGGGATGTTATGCATTTTATCTCAGATTTTCACCGGAATGGAAAATTGGTTCGCGACATCAATAATAGTTTTATCGCTCTTATTCCTAAGGTTGATAGCCCTCAGCGACTAAATGACTTCAAACCTATTTCCTTGGTGGGGTGCCTCTATAAAATTTTGTCAAAAGTACTAGCAAATCGGCTGCGAATGGTTATCGGAAAGGAGATATCTGATACTCAGTCAGCTTTCGTGAGAGACAGACAAATTTTAGATGGAATTCTTATAGCAAATGAGGTGGTTGACGAGGCTCGGAAAACGAAGAAGGAGTTATTGCTTTTTAAAGTTGACTTTGAAAAAGCGTACGACTCGGTTGACTGGGGGTATCTGGATGTAGTCATGCACAAAATGGTGTTTCCGGTGCTTTGGAGAAAATGGATAAAGGAGTCTATAACTACAACAACAGCCTCTATTTTAGTTAATGGTAGCCCAACAAGTGAATTCCCGTTAAAGAGGGGCCTGCGTCAGGGTGACCTTCTCTCTCCTTTTCTGTTTTTATTGGCAGCCGAAGGCTTGAATGTTTTGATGAAGTCTGTGGTGGATAATAATCTGTATACGGGTTATGCGGTGGGAACCTCAAATTCGGTAGTGGTATCCCATTTGCAATTTGCGGATGATACGCTGCTGTTGGGAACGAA
>Ga0228711_1007510_pt1 | contig 15758 bp, 12 predicted proteins | sample MedpolnodulmetaG_2_FD_177996 | JGI IMG/M metagenome (GOLD analysis project Ga0228711, IMG submission 177996) | Root nodule microbial communities from Medicago polymorpha collected in Santa Monica, California, United States - brown nodules | ecosystem: Host-associated > Plants > Roots > Nodule...
CCCCCCCCCCTTCTTGTGGTTTTTCTCACCTTCACAACTAACGTGGAACATTTCAACATCACATCATCCACATCACAAGCCTTCCCCACACAATCTCCCCACAATAGTAACTTGGTTCCACGCATAGTTGAATCAAAAATCTGCAACCACATACAGGGAAAAAGCCAGAACATACCCACCTCTCAACAAAGTCCCAATCTAATTTTGATGCCAAGCAAACATAGCTTATGCAAACCTTCCAACATTGATATTGTCCAGGCTACCATGCTCAACCAGGAAAACACTAGAGATGAACAGATGAACCCCCCAAACAGTGATGAAAATCACCATGCTTCCTCTAATTGCGAGGAAGATATGGTCACTTAGCCCTCATTGTTTTTCGTGTTTCCTTGAATTTTCTGTGTTATTATGGAAGCCCTCATCGACACTACTATTCTGTCTTGGAATATTATAGGGGCTCAAAATAGTAATGTTAGAAAATACCTTAATGAATTGATAAGAAGGCACAACCAAGCCTTCCTTGCTATTCTTGAAACTCATGTCCCTTTTGGTAGACTCCAATTTTTTGAACAACAATGGTTACACCCTTGTCCACATTACTGAAACATGCAACATCAAACACTATCCTGACAATCATTGACACCAAACAATACTCAATAACCTTCTTTATAATTCGTGGAGATACCGCCACAACATGAACTAGCATTTATGCTAGCCTCAACCACACCATGCACCCCACCTTGTGGACTTACCTCACAAATTTAAGCTACACTATTACTGGCCCTTGGATGTTAATTGGTGATTTCAATGAAACTATTTTTCTGGGAGATCAAAGAGGGGGCATCTTTAATCAAAATAGACTTAACCTTTTTGCTAACCTCATGGATAATTGCAACTTGCTAGACCTGGCAACCATATGAGGGCGTTTCATTTGGCACCACAATCAAAATGGTATAAGAATTCTCTCTAACAAGATTGACAGAGTCCTTGCTAATGTGGATTGGCGCCTCTCCATTCTTGAAGCCTCTGTTGCGGTTCTTTTGTAGGCTGCATTCTGATCACAATCCTCTCCTTGTTTGCTTTGGAGGTCTTCCATTAGCAAGATAACTTAGACCTTTCAGATTTGAAGTTGCGTGGATTGACCATAACGACTATATGAACTTGGTAAGTCAATCTTGAAACTCTTACAACCACAATACTATCGGTGCTTTGAAAAAAGTCAAAGATAATTCCATCATCTTCAACCATGAGGTCTTTGGGAATATTTTCAAAAGAGAGAAACATATTGAAAGTAGACTCAAGGGAGTTCAAAGTTACCTAGAAAGAGTGGATTCCATTAACCACACTCTCCTAGAAAAAGAGCTTCAAAAAGAGGACGGTCATATTCTTTTTCAAGAAGAAATGCTTTGGTATAAAAAATCTAAAGAATGCTGATTATGCATTGTGTTTCATCTTCCACTTTCTCTATTTTATAGAACAGAAACTAAATGCCTCCATTCAAGCCGTCCCATGGTCTAAGACAAGGTGATCCACTTTCTTCATACCTTTTTATTCTACGTATGGAAAAGCTCTTTGTTGCTATCAGTAATGCAGTTACCCAAGGAGAATGGGAGCCTATCAGTATCGCCAGTGGAGGACCTCAAATATCCCACCTCATCTTTGCGGATAATGTACTTCTATTCATGAAAGCTAGAAACTCTCAAATCAGATTTGCCACCGATTTATTTGAAAGGTTAAGCCATGCTTCAGGTCTGAAGATTAATCTCTCAAAGTCAAGAGCATTTTATTCCTCAGAAACTCCTCAAGGGAAAATCAATAGCATCAAAAACATTTCTAGAATTCGTAGCGCAAGATTCCTTGATAAGTACTTGGGGTTTCCAATGTTAAAAGGGAGGCCTAAGAGAAGTGACCCTTGCAACATCTATTTTATTTTCCATACCATCCTACTATATGCAGATTGATTCGCTCCCTCAGAACATTTGTGATAGCATCAATCAAACTACCTGTAATTTTATTTGGAGAGGTGCAAGCAATAAAGGTCTCTATTTGGTTAACTGGAAGAAAATTCCTAAGTTGATACATATTGGTGGTTTGGGTGTTAGACAACTAGAGAAGCCCACATTTGCCTTTTTGGAAAACTTGTTTGGGATTTGGTTCGATCAAAGAGTGGGTACACTTGGCTCTAACAAATACACATGTGGGTTGAACTTTCTGCATGCTAATGATCACACCAACAGCTCTCCCTCTTGGTCCTCTTTTATCCGTGCTAGAAACATTCTTAAGATTGGTTATTCCTGAAGTGCGAGTTCGGGATCTTCGTCGTTTTGGTTCAGCAGCTGGAGTCCCCATGGGTTGCTAGGTACCCTTGTTCCTTACATAGATATTCATGATTCTCATCATTCAGTCAGAGATGTGTTTTCCAATAACGGCTAACATGCTCAATTTTGTACATAAATCTTCATCCCCATATTGAAGATTTCATCAACAACACTCACTTCAATTTTAATGTCAACATTCATGATGTTTTCATATGGTCCAACAACAAAAATGATGCTTATTCTACAAAGAGTGGGTACACTTGGCTCCTATCCCTCACAGATTCTCAAGTTGATGACGGTATTCAAGTTACTTGGTTGTGGATTTGGAAGATCAAAGCTCCAGAAAAATGAAAATTTCTTATTTGGTTGGCTTCTCATGATGCTGCCCCAACCTTGTACTTACTCCATCATCGCTAAATAGCTGGTTCGACCACTTGTACCCGTTGTGGAGACCACGAAGAAAATTTCCTTTATTGTATCTGTGATTGCAGACATTCAAAGAACATCTGGCTCAAAGTTGGATTTTCTACTCATGATTTTTTCTCTTCTACTTGTGTCTCTGATTGGATCCGTGATGATATTAATTCCTCTCACTCTTCTTTGTTCCTTGCTACTCTTTGGTGGACTTGAAGGAATTGGAATCTAATGTACCTCAATAATGAATCTTGGTTCCTATTCCGCATTGTCACGAACATTTATAATTCAGTCGGCACTATTACTTCGGCCTTCAAACATGGTGAAGCAACTACTGTTGTTGATCGCTTTGTTAAATGGAATTGCGACAACAACTTGGGCACCATCCTAATGTAGATGGAAGTTACAATGGGATTCCCATCCGTACTAGATTTGGTGGCATTTTCCGCAACAATGGGGGTCATTTCCTTTCCACTTTCTCAGGTACGATATCCCATTCTGATGATATCTAGTTGACGGAACTGACAACTATCTACCATGGCTTGCGCATGGCTATTGATATTGGTATAGACGATTTGGCTTGTTACTCGAATTCCCTACTTTCTGTTAATCTCATTAAGGGGGACACTCCGCACTATCATATTTATGTTGTCCTTATTCAAGACATAAAGGACATGTTGGCTTCCAATAATTTTTCAGTGCATCATACTCTCAGAGAAAGTAATTAGAATGCTGATTTCATGGGAAAGATGGGCTCCGCTTATGATGTTGGCTTCGTTATCCACTCAGCTCCTCCGAAAGACCTCCTCAATCTGATTCAGAGTGACGTCTCGGGAGTCTTCTTTACTATGACCTAGTTCTCTCTATTTTCTTTCTTTTTTTGTGCTCTTTTCTTTTCTCTTTGATTTGCTATGTAACCAAAAAAAGAACTTACAAAAAAAAGCATCTTTAAATTAGAGAATAGGAGAGTAACCGTAAAATCAATTATTTGGTCTACATATTAAATTAGTGCGGTGAGATGTTACATTTTATTATATATAATGTGAAAAGTTATCTTTATTTATACTTTGTTATAACTATTAGATTATTAGATAGAATAAGAGAGTAGAAATTAAGCTTCTTTAGAGGTGCCACATAGGCACAATTCTACCATTAGAATGACTTTAGTTTACATTACAAAGATATATAAATATAGATAGATAAATCGATTATTTTCTCCCATTCTCTTTTTAATTAAACTACTACTATTAATTAAAGCTTTAGTTTATATATACTACAATTACTAATCTAATGTCTATTCAATTAACTAAACAACCTCACACAAACATGTGAAAAACTTATTTAATTTAAATGAAATTAATAAAAAAAAATGTCAAACAGTCAATACTAATAATAATATTAATATTATCTAATATTATACAAATAAACTAATGTTAAAAATTGGGGTGGTACATGCTTGAGTATTTGGAAGTCCCTTGGAAGAGTCACTGAGCAATTGTAATCCAGTGAGATTATAGTGAAATCCCTCAAAAGTGCAAGGAAACTGGACTACTCTTGTTTTGTAGGAGAAACCAGTATAAATTGATTTGTGTTTGTTCTTTCTATCTCTCTCTCTATCTCTATCTCTCTTATATGTGTCTGTTATTTCCGCTACATACAGACTCTGAATAACTTGTTCTAAAAAATTTAGAATTTTTTTAAAAAAAATCCAACGCAGTTCAACCTTATTCTAGTGTTTTTCTTACTTTCAATTTCCAACTTAGATATTCCCCGATATCATCATAAGCATTGGTTCCTATCATGTACCACTATTAGGGGGTAAATAATATGGGTGCTTAATGAGTTAATTAGAGTATCAAATAAACACGTTTCTTTTTTACATGATTAATGGCTCGAGTTTAAGAATTTTATATGAGATGTTGGGTTTGAGCGATTGAATGCGCATTAGGTATTACTATTGATAAAATATAAATCAGTGACTTGAACAATGGTAACTCATTTCGATGATATTCAAAAATGGATTTCTCCGGTATGGATACCCTTAGGCCATTCTCTAAATTGACGCCTTATTGACCATACTGTCCTTATCTTTTTGTCCAGGGGGTTCGCTTCACATCTCCGTCCTAGGCATCACATGCAATTTTTTGAAGAAATGGATCATATGCAATTCATTATTGGGTGGCCCCAACATTAATCCCATGAACTGTCGCATAACAATCGCCCCTGAATCACACTGTGTCATCATTACAGTTAAAGAATTTTTCCCTATTCACCCCGTCCGTTGCCGGCTTATTGTTCGCTTGCATTTCTCATTGAGCCGTACTTTTTCTTAATTGCAGCATTAAAAAAGTATTCAAAATTAGCTCCTAAAGCATTAACTCCACCTATATTTGATCTTGACATTAATATATCCCTCGGAGAGGATCAGTTTCATGTAAAAAAAAACATTTACTAAGCTACATCTATTTTATTTTTTGTGTGTAAATTGTGGTGTTTAATCCCTCACTAAGAGTTTTAATATTGTTGCATGCTCAGAGCTGGATTCGAATCCAGAATCTTGGTTAAGTTAAAAAAGACTTGTGTCATCTTATCGAAGTGCTCATGAGATGTATTTTATTTTACTAATACTAAGCTACCTCTAATTGAATATTTGTTCCTTCTCCTGATATTAAGAAATTAATATACGGTGGGGCAACAGCTAGTGCATAGTAGAATTGATCTCCCATGTTAGTCGGTCTTTGGATTGGCGGCGGAGTTTTATAAAAAGATGTTAAAATAATTTTGGAAGAATAACGTTAAATATGGATTGATTGGTTGATATTTGTTTATATTTAAGGTGAAAATTTAAGATAACTTTTTCTTTTTTTTTGAGCAAAGGATAACTTTTTCTTATAAATAATGTTGGTGGGAATGCATTTTTCTCTCATTATAAGTCAGATAATTTTATCCAAGATTGAAAAACAGCGAGGAGGAAATCAATCTGTTTTATAATATAATATACTTTTATAGACACTTGTTGACTTGATTTATTTTCAATTATTGTATATACTTTTTCTGAAGTAGTTATTGTATATACTTAGTAATTAGGGTTTGTTATACATGAATGGTGATATTTTTCATTTTTCGTACGTTGAGTAAATGAAAAGATGAATAAAGCGAGGAAGAAATTTTATATAAGATCTTTTGAGCCATGAGATGAAGGTCAAGGATACAAATAAGTTTCCTAAGTGAATTTAATGAACATTATGCGAATTAGAGACAGCAAAATTGGCTGAAGTAAACAGAGAAGGGAGAAGTAAGACTGAGCATACATACTTTCATCAGAAAAATTGATGAAAATTTTAGGGCAGGTTAGCTAATAAGATTTAAGGAGCCTTGAAAAGGGGTTTTTCAGAGTTGACTATTACTTCATTGTGAAGAATGTTTATTCACTAAGCAAACAGTAAGTTTGAGAAGGAAGGTTCCACTTACTACATAAAAGCATTTGTTATCATTTGATTTGATAAAGAATCATATCATATAATTAATGATACAAAACAAGAGAGGGGTAGCGAACTAGCGGGGAATTATGAAGTTTGATGAAGAGTAAAGGAATCAAAATCAACAACCTTGCCATCTCTTCATATATTTTTTGTAAGGCTACCAAATGTAGCTAAATCTCTCCTTTTGGGGATTATATGTAACTAACTATACTTTGATGTATGTCTTTTGATTTGGTGATAATATATTGATCATGTTCTGGACCAGACTTTGGCCTAATAATGGTCGAACAACGGTCCATTAATTCAAGTCCACTAATGATGGAATAACATAAGATGTTTTAATTATGTTTTTTTGCGCTATTCTTTTCAATTTGAATGCAAATTAGAAGTTTATTAGAGAAATTGTTAATGGTTTGAGGAAGTTTTTGTATTACTTTCATTAGAGTAGTTGTAGTTCAGTTTTATCCTAAATCAGGCAACTCAATAGTTGTTTTGAGCATTTTTAGTGAGAAATCATGTAAATCAGCATAACATGACATCACGTGAAGGATCGAGGATATGAAGATTGATGTTCATTTGTTCTTAGAAGGTATTTGAAGACAATACAAAATGAATAAAATTCATTTTAAGTTCTAAGACATTGCAAGAAGGAAGAACAGTCGAAATATGGTAAAAACATCTAAATTCGTGCAGGAGGGGTTGTCTCGTGCACTCCTGCGCATGAAGTCATGCACCCCTACACATGGGACAGTGATGGCTACTTCCCCATGCGACCCAAACCATGTATCCCGCACATGGGCACGACCAGGAGATGTTGTTTTCTTGTTTTCCAAGTTGTTTTTAGTGGAAAACCCTATTTTCACTCTCTTAACCCCTAAGTAATCAAGCGCAATAAATAGAGACCCTTGAACACTCTTTTATTCATACATACAGCTATCAGTAACAGTTAAATAAGATAGGGTGAAGCATTAGGAGCTTCAAGGATGTTTGTAATGATGTTGGTTGCCAAGAGCAATTAAACCTCTTTGATTAGGGTTCCACGATGAACCCCTTCTTATTTGTTGGATTCTATTAATAAAGTTTTTATTCAGTTTATAATCTACAGATGAATATATGTATAATTCAGTGCTATAATTCATCTTAAGGGTTTAAAATAAACTCCCATTGATTCATCATGGGGTCATATTATACTTTCATAAATCCAACATAAGATAAGATATTACCAGCTGATTTCTTAATTTAATTTCCAACAAACACGGATGAGGGATTCAAGAATTCCCTAATCGTCGTTAAACATTTGAATCAACCAAATTTTTGGGATGTTGTTGGGTATTGTTGATATTTTGACAAGGTAATTGATGACAGGTCATCTTATATTATTCTTAGCATGTTTTTCAGTCTATTTTAGTAGGTTTTACCAGCAAAACAGAGGAGTATTAGATCAATTGTCTATGATTTTAGGACATTTGTATTGTTTTCTATATTTGAGTATGTAATTCTATTCTTCCCAAAACATAGAAATTTTAGGGCGTTCTTGAGGTAATTCACGAAGAAATCATGCAAAGCAGGCAAAGCAACATCTGAGGATTTATGTGGTCCTTGGGAAGATGAAGAATGAAGATTCAAGAGTCCTCATAAGACTTTACAGAGAGAAAAATTTTGTTCCCAATTTCCAAGACATTATACTTTGAAGAAAACACCTAAAAAGACGAAGAAAAAGGCATTTCACCATCAAGTATTACACTTAAGCACCCAGGAGCACCAGAGGGTGCACTTGGCGCCTAGAAAGTAGCAAAAAGCATTCAGGCGCATAAGAATAGGTGCTAGGCGTCTAGACTTCTAAGGCATACTCACCTAGCGCATGCCATAGGCTCCTAGCGCATGATAACTTGCGAAAAAAGTCACTTTTTGTGACTTTTTCGCCCCTGAATGCCCATATTTTTATCCCAATTGAGCTGCAAACTTTCCCTATAAATATCACATTCCTCATTCACAATTTCTTGTTAAAAAATGTGATAAGTCAATAATTAGTGTTTTTAAGTGTTTATTTTAGTTTATTTTATTTAGGTTTTATGTGTTTTTATTTACTTTCTAGAACTATTTTACTTCAATTGCTTGTTATTTAATTTCAGGAACAAATATGGTGAAAGATTGAGTCTTGGAGCAAAAGAAAGGGTTTTGGAGCATGATTAAAGGATAAAAGGATCTAGAGCATGATTTGGAGTTAATTGAAGACAAAAATATAAAGATCTTGTGCAAAAATATCAGGCATGGTCGTGCCTGACAATGGTGTGGCCATGCCTCCAAGCTATTCAAGAAGTGCCAAATTCCAAAGAGATTGGCACGGCCCATGCCTGTGGTGGTACGACCGTGCTCGATGCCACAAGCCCTATTGCTGCTTTTGCAAGAAAGACTGGCACGGCCCATGCCTCCACAAGCACGGCCGTGCCATGTCCCCAGCTGCCCTTTTAGTGATATTTCTAACCTAAAGCTCATGGGTTGCCTTGTGGAACATTCTAGTGATTTATTTCTTAGGGCTTAAGTTAGTTTTAGGCTATAAAAAGATCAGCTAGCAGACTTGTATCTTCATCTTTTGTTCTTGGGAGTTTTATGTGACAATTATTTCCATTAATAAAAGTTCTTATTTTTATTATTTATTTTCTTGTTATTTACTTTCAAGTTCCTCTTCTTCTTCTTCTCTATGTCTACAATGAACTTGAGTGAGTAGACTTCTTTGTCTTGGGATTATTGGATGAGTCTAATGACCTAATCTTATCAAACCAATCCTAGAACCCTAATTTTAAGTAAATCTATTTTCTAATCTAATTTCATCGTTTTTCTAATGGAATAACAAATATTAACTGAAGGGCCGAAAGGTGAAGTTTAATAGTTGTTATTTCATCATCTCAAATATCAAGCGAAGGATCGAAAGATGAAGTTTGATATTGGAACAAATGAAATTAGACAAGGATTAAGAAACATGAGAATAGTTTAGTAAACCTTGAGACCTTAAAGTTTCGTTCTTAAAGGGTTTCAATAACAATTAACCATGAGAATAGACGTGGTTGTTATTGAAATACATTCATTGAGACCGAAAGGATATATGAAAAGCCAAAGAGAAACTTGTCTTTAGAAAATAGATCCAACGTAAGATTTATGTATAGGGTTTCGTTTGTGAAAGATTTTTTATGAAGATGAACCAATAATCCCAAGATGCTTTTATCATTATTAATTTTCAATCAACAAAAATCCTAAATTTTAACCTTTAAAATTTTCAGCTAATCATTGTTTGAAAAGTAAATCAAATACACAACTCCTTGTTGGAATGATAACTCGTTTTACTACTTTCGTAAACCGTGCACTTGCGGATTTTACACATCAAGTTTTTGGCGCCGTTGCCGCGGAGTTAAGTAATTTGATGAACTGTTTAATAGTGGTTAGACTGATTTCTTTCTTTTTATTTTTTTCTTTTTTCTTTTTATACCTTTAACTTCTTGGGTTTCTTACTCTTTTATTCGAAGAAGCAAAAGTGTTGGTGAATTCGTTCCCGAAATCGAAAGATTCTTGCACAAGAGATGGAGGAAGGCAGGAAATAATAACATTATGGCTGAGGAACTAATTTTAACTGCTATATCTATATATTCTCACTATGTTTTTCTCATCTCTTCTTTTTGTCTATTTTTTTATCTTTTTGTTGATGACAAAAGGGGGAGTATATGTATAATATTTATTTATAGGCTCTGAGCTCCATTAATTTAATCTAAACAAGTTAAATTAATAGGACCTTCTTCTCATCTCTTAGTTTATTAATTTAATGTGACTTTATTCTGAGTGTATTACGTTTTTAATGATGAATTTAATTAACATGGATAGAACTCAGAGGGAGCTTACAAGCCTCACCTTAAAGTACTATTAAACTCAGGAGGAGCTTACAAACCTCATACCCTTATAGTCAACTTGTTAATTAGATTAACAACAATTGAACATTTTAAATACTAGTGTTTGTCATCATCAAAAGGGGGGAGATTGTTGGAACAAAATGTGTTTAACATTACCCTTTGAGTTTTGATGATAACAAGGTATTAAAAATTGTCAATTGGATATGCTAATATTTGTTCAAGTGTGCAGGACCATAGACAAATATCTAGTGTCTTTAAATTCAAGCATAGGTTCTGAAGAACAAATGAAAGCAATGGAATCAACAAGAAGGAAGCTTGAAGCATCTGAAGAAAAGAGGTTCTGAAGACAATAAGTTCTAAAGACAAGAGGTCCAGAAGAAGCTGACGTCATCAGAAGCACTCTCATCATCAGAAGCTAGTTCACCAGAAGCTGACGTCATCAGAAGTTCTGAAGATCATTAGAAGCTGAAAGACTGAAGAATTTCAAGTGTTGTTCAAATGATGATTTAATCACACATATCATTGCAGAAGACTAGAAGAATGTAGCAACGGCTAATTCAAAAGGATTTGAAGGCATTGGATGCTTATTCTTTGGAGAACATTGAAAAAAGACAATTGTACGAAGTGTACAACCACTATCTCGACTACTCTGTTTTTGTGTCTGCTACTACAAGAACAACAGCTATGCCTGCACGAGTTTTCCTCCATACTTGGAATAGATTTGAAATTGCTCCTTCATAGGACAACAACCAAATCAGGCAACAAATCATTGGTGATTTGATAAAGCTTTAAACGACTCTTTTCTTTGATGTGCTGGCAATCTACAACGTCTCTTTCACACCTCTATATAAAGGAGTGAAGACCAGAAGAATTGCAAGACTCGAAAAACAATTTACGAGTGCCAAAACTCTGCTGAAATTGTTCTATATCAAAGTTCACTTAGAATTTCTTAACAACTTTCATATCTTAGAAATTCTAGAGTCTTAAAGAGTATGTATCTGATCGGTATTATGAACACCACTGATTGTATATCAAGTTTTCAACCTCAAACAAATTTCTTTTTAATTATGTTTGAATAGAAGTCTTTTGCAGTTGTGCTTGAGCATAGAAAGTCTCTTGATTTTATTCTAGAGCATAGGAAATCTCTTGCAGTTGTGCTTGAGTAGTTTAGTTTGAAGTCTCTTGCTAGTTTTAGCAATGAGAAGTTTTAATCAGATATTACATTTTTTTTAGTGAACTCTCCTTGGAAGTGCAAGGGGGACATAACTACTTCCGATTTGTGGAAGGAACCTGTATAATTGCTCTGTGTCTTTCTTCTCTCTATATCTCTCTCTGTTTTATCCGCTACATTTAGATTCTAAACATCACTTCAGAAGGAGAAAATGAAGAAAAAACTAACAAAATTCAACCCCCCCCTGTGTTTTTCTCACCTTTAAACATGAGTGAGTAGACTTCTTTGTTTTAGGATTGTTGGACGAGTCTAATGATCTAATCCCTATCAAACCAAGCCTAGAACCCTAATTTTATGTAAATCTATTTTCTAATTTAATTTCATCGTTTTACTAATGGAATAATAAGTATTAATCGAAGGAACGAAAGGTGAAGTTTAATAGTTGTTATTCATCATCTCAAATATCAAGCGAAGGATCGAAAGATGAAGGAATAAATGAAATTAGACTAGGATTACGAAACATGAGAATAGTCTAGTAAACGTTGAGACCTTAAAGTTTCGTTCTTAAAGGGTTTCAATAACAATCAACCAGGAGAATAAGTGTGGTTGTTATTGAAATACATTCATTGAGACTGAAAGGAGATATAAAAAGCCAAAGAGAAACTTATCTTTAGAAAATAGATCCAACGTAAGATTTAGGTTTAGAGTTTGGTTTGTGAAAGATTTGTTATCAAGATGAACCAATAATCCCAATGCGCTATTATCATTATTAATTTTCAGTCAACAAAAATCCCAACTTTTACCCTTTAAAACTTTCAGCTAATCATTGTTTGAAAAGTAAATCAAATACACAACTTCCTGTCGGAACGATAACTCTTTTTACTACTTCGGTAAACCGTGCACTTGTGGATTTTACACATCAAAATGGAGGAATTCAAGAGGAAGGCGATTCTGGAGCCAAAGAGGAGTTCTATTTTCTCCTATCTTTTCTAGGGTATGTTTTTATCTTTTTGTATTTTGTCTTAGTTATCATGTGTAACTAGATATTTATAGGCTAGGGTTCTAAGAATAACCTTTATTTGTTTTTTGGATAATGATTTAATTTAATGTCGTAAATTTTACTATATTTTCTTTTTTCTATTAAGATTTATTAGGATTAGTTTATTTTGGCTAAGTGCAACCATAGATTAGGTATTTAGGTTGTGACATGGCCTAATATTGATATTACTATCTGGATTCTTATATCTTGATATTTGTATCTTGTACACTAATATCTACTTACATAGGTGTTTACCGGTGTTTTTGGTAAAAAATGAGGATTGGTTTCGGTTAGTACAAGCAAGATCAAACCAGAAATCCTAGGACATGTTGTGCATTTGTTTTTAAGAAAATAGTTCGCGTCCATCAAGTTCATAGGTTGCTTTACGAACAAGACGGGACTGTGTGGTGTCTTTCAACATAAAAATGTTTTAAAAGCGGTAAATGCAAAGTAAAGACATAAAGTTAAAATTGTAGAAACTTAGAGAAAAGATAAATTACATTGCATTAAAAATAAAGGTGGTTCGAAAAATCCTTTACATACATTATGTTTGACTATTTTCTCTTGCACTGGTACTTCGAGTGTTGTAGAATTCTCTATAGGTGATTTGTGACTTGTTTTCCGTATGGAAAACTACTATTTATACATAATAAGAAAACTGGAAAAAGCCTGACTCCATGATCAACACTTCTTCCATGTAGACAACCATTTGTCTCCCACGTTTCCATTGAGGAAACCACTTCTTTTGAAATTCGAAATCTTCTCGCCTCAACAAATGTTGCTTGACTTCGACGATCTTACATTCATGACTCAAGTCTCGTCGAACACTAAGGCTTTTAGTGGTGGAATTTTTAAACCATTAGGTACCACCTCTTGACCATCAGCAACTAAGAGATCAAAAATCTCATCGCATTTGGTTACGTCAAACATGTAAATTTCGGGTGTGTACTTATCATTTAGTGTTTCGACATGATTTCTCCCATCTGATTGCCTCAACAGTTTGCATGTATAAGGAGGGCCATGTTTTATTTCAGAAAAAATAACCTCGTCGTCTTCGACATCTTCATAAGCTATGTCGAATTCTTGGTCGCTTTCATTTGTATCTATGTAATCAACCTTTTCTCTTCTAAACTTGTGAGTTCTGGCTTTCTCAGCCCTCAGTCTTTCGACCTGTCAAACTATATTGGCCAATTGGGCCAGATATCTCAAGTATTAAGTGTCTAAATTCTTCCTGATGGAATAATCTAGGCCATCAGTGGACATTTCGACTAACTCATGTTCAGGCCCATGAGTAAAACATCTAACCTTTAACAATCTGAGTCTGTTCAAATATTCATCAATAGATTCAGTTGTTCTTCTCCTAACACTCGCCAATTCATGTAGACTTATCTTAGATTGGCCCATGTAAAATTGTTCATGAAATAACTCTCTAATTGAGTCCAATGTTGAATAGAATGCGATGCAAGCATGGTGAACCACGTAAAGGCATTTTTTGTTAAAGAATTTGGGAAGAGGTTTAATCTCAATTTTCATTGTTTGTTATATCTCCAGCCTCTGTTAAACAACATGTTATATGTTCGACGGTGGATTCTCCGGATATGGGTCACATAATTTCTACTAGTTACAATAGAGTCGTTGTTCTATTGACTTTGCCCAAAATAGGTATATGTGAGACATATTTCCCAATCCAAAGTGCTCAACCACTTAAGCCACAGTCCAACATAATGTGTCTTTGCTTAATTCCCGACCACTTTATTCATGTTTTGTTGAAAGAAGATTGCCTGTTAACACGTCCTTGTAAGGAGTGGATGAACAACAAAATTGGTGAGGCGGAGCAATGACATTTTGAGTTTATGGATAGACAAGCCGCCTTTAACAAGCTCCTGTCTAAGGAGCCGAAGCCGCCAAAGAAACCAACAAATGAGCATAATCCTATTACTTTTGAAATTCCAACTCCAGAAAAACCAAAGCAAGATTTCGAAGTCATGGATGAAGACGAAGATTATGCACTATCACTAGTCTAGTTAGACAGGTTATGACACTTTTTGATCGGTCGGTGTTCGTCCTATTTTTTGGCGGTATTACACCCCGACATATTTTTTGGTGGCCGGTTGTGTAATTTGGATATTTATGGCCAATATGTAACTAATATTATATATATTATATAAATATATGAAGTGATTTTTTTTTTGGTGGCCGGTTATGTCACGCCAATTATTGCTCGCATTTTTCGGTCTCTAATTATTCAACTATTTATTTTATCTCATTTCTCTCATCTTTGTTTTTCATTATATTTTGTGAAGTGAAACATGTCTGAAGATGCACAAGATCGAGTTAAACTTGATGTTCGTTATGTAGATGTGAAAAAGAGGGTTAGGTTCTTTGTAAACCCCACCGACAAGTTGGACGAGTTGAAGGCAAAATTTGACGACTTCTTTATCAATATTGGTTCAAATCAAAGAACATGTGATGTAATAGTAAATGTGTGAGGCCTGGACTTGGGGGAGGATAAGGAAGAGGACTTCTGGAAGACCATGTATTATCCACAACTTCTCAAAGATGATAGCGACGTTGATTACATGTTTAGGTTAATGCTTGAGAATAACACTTTGTATCTTTTTGTCCGATCCGTTGAAGTGTAATATTTATTTAAGTGTAATAGTGTAATGGTTTCTGAATTTGTGTCCGTATTGTTGAAATTTAATGAATTTGTGTTTATGTAATTTAACAATGAATTTGAATAATTTTGACCCTTTGTGTGAGATTATGTAATTTTTGAAATTTATGGATAAATTGATGTAATTTGGATCGTTTACGTGTCGTTAAGAGTGATTAAGTGATTACGGGTCATTACCAGCGAATTTGTGTAATTTGGACTGTTTGGATCGTTTATGGGTGATTATGTGATTGTGAGAAAAACGCTAATTTTGTGTAATTTGGGTCGATTATGTCGTATTATCTGATAATGTTTTTAAACTAACGTAATTCGGTTAAATTATTAATGTGTCGAGATTGCGGATCATTTATGACTTTTCAAAATTATGTTCAGTTATTGCAATGCATTTAATGCAGTAACTGTTGTCTGCTATAAACGTGAGTTAACTCACGCTAGTGTAAATGGTAGCGTGTGTTAACTTACATTGCAATTTATACTAGTGTGAGTTAACATTCGTAGAGGTATTTTCGTCTTTTCAGTTGGAAATGAGCAAAAACTGTTGGGTAAAGAGAAGAATTCAAAAATGTTTTGATAAGTGGATACTCTCTTATTGAGTAACCATCAGTTGATCAAGACTGTATCCTTAGAGTGCATCCAACTCTTTCACAAAGATGCAAGAGTTTGGGTCCCCTTAGGGTCCGTTTGGTTCGAGAATTAGGAGGGGAGGGGAGGGGAGGGGAGGGAAGGGGAGGGATTTTAACGGAGGGGAGAGGAGGGAG